>JAESFU010000590.1_pt1 | contig 16031 bp, 18 predicted proteins | sample 9269461 | NCBI WGS metagenome assembly JAESFU01 (sample SAMN14502556, study PRJNA617107) | algae metagenome | isolation source: Stenomitos rutilans HA7619-LM2 and co-occurring heterotrophs from cave walls | place: USA: Waikapalae cave, Hawaii | collected 2009-07-28
CCAAGAGTTAGTTTCCTCAATTCCCTCTCCCCTTGCGGGAGAGCGTGATCGCGAAGCGATCGGGTGAGGGGTACCCCTCATCCGGCTCGGGCTTTGCCCTCGCCACCTTCTCCCGCAAGGGGAGAGGGAAAAGTGATCATCATGCGCTTGTTCTAGAACAGCGGCTGCATCGATCCGATCTTGAAGGCACTGTAGTAAATATCGCCGTCCTTGAAGACGAGAGCGACGGCGACTGATTTGCCACCCGAGGCGCTGGCGAGAACGCCGCCGAGAGCCCGCAATTCCATGATCTGCTTTTCACTGAGCTTGAGCGAGTTCTGCAGTTCCGTGATGAACAGGCTGAGATCGCTGATCACCGTGTCGATGCGGCCGTCAAGAAAGCCCTCGGGCGTGACGGTAAGCGCGCCGCTGCCGGAAATGGTGAGACCGCCCTTGCTCAATGAAGCACGCGTGATGTTGACCTTGCCGCCCGAGGCGGCGAGGCCACGCAGAAGTTCCTGGTCGGCGATTGCGGCAAGCGGCATGTCGCTTTCGAACGCCGCCTTGTCGATGGCAAATTTCGCATCGTCAACCACGAAGGCGATGCCTTCGCCGCTTGCGGCAAAATCCAGAACGGATTCATCGCGCGCGCGGAAATGGAAACTGGCCGTCGTTGCGCTGGCATCCTCTCCGATCCGCAAAGCCGGCACTTCGATCGAAAGTCGCTGATCGGCGGCGCTCAGTCGCTGGAAGGAGGCCAATACGCGCTCATGGGTGACCGTGACCGGATCGGTGTCGCGAAAGGCGATCGTCGTCGGACCGTCGAGCAGGGCTGCGAGTTTCCGGAAATCATAGGCCTGCATCACCACGAAGAGCCTCGCCGAATCGGCGCCGGCGATCAGACTCGAGCGGGTATCGGCGAATTTCGGATCGGCGCAGGTGAATTCGATGCGGAAAGGATAACCGCCCCAATCGCGCTCGCCGCAATCGAACGTCAGGCCGCGCCCGGCGAGGATCGCGGATCGATCGTCAAAGAGCTGCTGCGCCTTGTTGTGGAGCCACAGCCAATAGCCCGACCAGGCGATGGCGAGCACAAGGACGATGAGGGCGGGCATGATGGCGCGCCAGGCAATTGAGTTTCGGGAGGCCATTTGCGCCGCATAAACCCTTCGCTATAGAGCCGCAATGCCTTCCAAACTGCAGCAATTCTGGGTGTTCGGCTACGGCTCCTTGATGTGGCGGCCGGGCTTCGAGCATTTGCGCGCCGTGCCGGCGCGGCTTTACGGCTTCCATCGCCAGCTTTGCGTCTATTCGCATGTGCATCGCGGCACGCCGGAACGGCCCGGTCTGGTGCTCGGCCTCGATCGCGGCGGCTCATGCCATGGGCTTGCCTTCGAGGTGACGCCGGCAAAGCGCGAGGCAACGCTCGCCTATCTGCGCGCCCGCGAGCAGGTGACCAGCGTCTATCTTGAAAAGTTCACGCCGATCCGCCTGATGACGCCCGAAGCCGAGACGGTCGAAGCCGTGGCTTATGTGGTGGATCGCGCGCATCAGCAATATGCCGGTGCCCTGCCGGTCGAATCGCAGCTTGCCTATGTGCGTCAGGGCAAGGGCCAGTCAGGCGACTGCATGGACTACGTGATAAGTACGCTGGCCCATCTCCATGAAATGGGCATCCGCGATCATCTGCTCGAAAACCTGGGACAGAGGCTAGGCGGCAAGACTGACGATACTTAACTCGCGCCATTGCGGATCGATGGCCGCGGCGAGGTCGCTTCGCACCGATTCAGCCTCGTTTTCGCTGCGCGCCAGAAGATGAACATGGAGTTCGGTTGCGCCGAGAGCACCCAGGCGGCGGCGCAAACGTTCGATACCGCCCTGGTCGAGAACGGACGGAAAGCGTCCGAGCGCCACTGCGACCGGGACCCCGCCATGGCGGCGGGTGGCGATATAGACGGCGCCCGGCAAGGGCGGGAAGCCTCCGAGGGCATAGACCGAGTGGATGTAACGGCGCCCGGTGCGGCCCGACCAATACCAGAAGCGGTCGGCGGTTTCGGTGTCGCGGAGGAGGGTCGAGGAGAGCGGAGTGCCATGAATGTTCATGGAACATCCATAGAACATTCGGTTTTAAGTGTCAAGCGGTTTCAACCGCATTTGGAGTAGCCGCAATTGGGACAATAGGCGCAGCCTTCCTGGAAGATGAGACCAGCCTCGCCACAGCGCGGGCACTGCGCGACGCCGGGCCGGTCACCCGCCACCATCGCCACTGACGGCACGAGCGCTGGTGATTCCGAGTCGCGCTTCATGAAGCCGGTATCGACCAGGTGCTTTTCTATGACGCCGCCGATTGCCGCCAACAGGCTCGGCACATATTTGCCGCCAATCCACTGGCCGCCGCGCGGATCGAACACGGCCTTCAACTCCTCGACCACGAAGGAGACATCGCCGCCGCGCCGGAACACCGCCGAGATCATGCGGGTGAGCGCCACCGTCCAGGCATAATGCTCCATGTTCTTCGAGTTGATGAAGATCTCGAAGGGCCGCCGCCTGCCGTCCTGCACGATGTCGTTGAGCGTGATGTAGATGGCGTGATCGCTCTCCGGCCATTTGAGCTTGTAGGTGAAGCCGGGAAGTACTTCGCGGCGTTCGAGCGGGCGCTTCATGTAGATGACTTCGCCGGGTTCGGAGTGCAGTGCCGGATCGCGCGGCGCTTCGAGCGGCAGGGCCGGCTGTGCCGGTTCCGGCTCGGCAATGCTCAGGACCGAACCGGTCACCGCATTGGGCCTGAAAGTGGTGCAGCCCTTGAGACCCAGCTCATAGGCTTGCGTGTAGACGGCCTTGAACTCCTCGAAGCCGAGCGAAGAGGGGCAATTGATCGTCTTCGAAATCGAACTGTCGACATGGCGCTGCACCGCAGCCTGCATGATCAAATGCTGATGCGGTGTCAGATCGGCCGTCGTCACGAAGCTCGGCGGCAAAGGCGCCTCGCCATCATGCATGGCGCGATAGAGCCGCGCGGCATAATCCTCGATCCTCTCGCTGCGCCGATTGCCATCCGGCATCAGTACTTTGCGTTCATAGGACACTGAGAAGATCGGCTCGATGCCGCTCGAGACATTGCCGGCGAACAACGAGATCGTGCCGGTCGGCGCGATCGAGGTGAGGAGCGCATTGCGGATTCCGTGTTTCGCGATTTCGCCGCGCACGTCCTCAGGCAAGTGCTTCGCATGACCGCCGGCGAGATAGCGGTCGCGATCATACAAGGGAAATGCGCCCTTCTCGCGCGCGAGTGCGGCGCTGGCGCGATAGGCCGTCTGATCGATGAGCGCCATCCAACGTCCGGCCGCCGCCGCGGCTTCTTCGCTGCCATAGGCAAGCCCGCACATGGCGAGCGCATCGGCAAGCCCCGTGAGGCCGAGGCCGAGCCGGCGCTTGGCGCGCGCTTCATGGGCCTGTGCCGGCAACGGATAGTTCGAGACATCGACGACATTGTCCATGAAGCGAACGGCGCGCGGCACGATGTCGGCGATCGCCGCCTCGTCGATCCTGGCTTTATCCGTGAACGGATCAAGTACCAATCGCGCGAGATTGACCGAACCGAGGAGACAAGCGCCGTAGGGCGGAAGTGGCTGCTCGCCACACGGGTTCGTAGCGTGGATCGTTTCGCAATAGGCGAGGTTGTTCTCGCGGTTGATGCGATCGATGAAGATCACGCCGGGCTCGGCATAATCATAGGTCGAACGCATGATCTGATCCCAGAGATCGCGGGCACGCAAGGTCTTGTAGACGGTTCCGGCAAAGACCAGCGGCCAGGGCGCATCCGCCTTCACCGCATCCATGAAGGCATCGGTGACGAGCACCGAAAGGTTGAACATGCGCAAGCGATTGGGATCGCGCTTGGCGGCGATGAAGGCTTCGATGTCGGGATGATCGCAGGCGAGCGTCCCCATCATGGCGCCGCGCCGCGAGCCCGCCGACATGATGGTGCGGCACATCGAATCCCACACATCCATGAAACTCAACGGCCCCGATGCATCGGCGCCGACACCTTTCACCGGTGCGCCGCGCGGCCGCAAGGTCGAGAAGTCATGGCCGATGCCGCCGCCCTGCTGCATGGTGAGGGCGGCTTCCTTCAAGCCCTCGAAAATTCCCGCCATGCTGTCATCGAGCGTGCCCATGACGTAGCAATTGAAGAGCGTCACCGAGCGGCCACTGCCGGCGCCGGAGAGGATCCGGCCGGCGGGAAGGAAGCGATAGCCGGCGAGGAGATCGTAGAAGTCTTCCGCCCACTTGCCGCGCGCCTCGGGCGCCTCGGCCTGCGCGACGGCAGTCGCCACGCGGCGCCAGGTGTCCTCGATCGTCTGGTCGACAGGCTCGCCATCCGGCTGTTTCAGCCGGTATTTCATGTCCCAGATCTCGCGGGCGATCGGGTCGGCGATGGTATCGGCGGCGCTCATCGGCATCCTGTCTACTCGTTCACTTTTTGTACGCCAATTCCGCTTCCGCTTCAAGCCTCGCTGTCGTTGTTTCCACGATTTCGATTAACCGACGCTCAAATTCCCGCCTCGGCAGCCCCGGCGGAATGGGGGGCAGGAACTCGACGATGATAGTGCCCGGCCGCCTCATAAATTTGCGGCGGGGCCAGTAAAGGCCCGAGTTCAGCGCGAAGGGCACGCACGGCCGCCCGAGCTTCAGGTAAAGCGCCGTTGCGCCCGGCTTGTAATCGGGCGGCACTCCGGGAGCGCGGCGCGTGCCTTCCGGAAACATGATGACCTGCCGCCCCAAGGCGACCATTTCCTGGGCGCGCGCGGTGATGGCGCGCAAGGCCAAGGGGCCCGCCTCGCGTTCGACCGGAATCATGCGGAACTTGAAGATGAACCACCCGAAGAAGGGAATGTAGGTGAGTTCCTTCTTGAGGACGACCGCCGGGTCGGCAAAGAGCGGGAGTATCGCAAAGGTCTCCCAGGTCGATTGATGTTTGCCGGCGATGAGCGCGCCGTCCTGCGGGATGAATTCGCGACCGCGCACTTCCATGCGCGTGCCGCAGATCACTTTCAGCCACCACAGCGACGTTGAGGCCCAAGCTTTCAGAGCCGCCATTGCCCAGCTTCGTGGCGCCAGAAGAAAGAACGCGCCGCCCACCACGAAGACGAAGAGGTTCACATAGAAAATGATGTTGTAGAGCGTCGAGCGCAACCAGAGCATTCCTGTTACTGGCTTGTTACTGCGCAGGGCGCAAGGTGCGCATCAGCGCAATGCGCGCCGTGACGAGACTGATAAGCGTCGCGATCATAGGCACTGCGAGCAGTGCGGCGTAGCTCCGCCAGGCAATGTCGGGCGGCGCGAAGAGAAGACCGCGGCTTGCCTCGCCGACGCCAGTCTGTCCGGCGACGGGTGCCACCAGGCTCAGGATCAGGAAGGTTGCGATACCGGCCAGCATGCCGAGGAGCCCGGCGGCAAGACCCGTCTTGAGAAAGCGTCCCTCGACCTGGCCGGCAATGAAGCGGTCGCGCGCGCCGACGAGATGCAGGACGTCGATGATGCCGCGATTGGCATCGAGTACCGAGCGCGTCGCGAAGACGACGATGGCGATCGCCGAAAGGCAAATGAGCGCCAGCACTGCATAGGCGAGCGCTTCGAGTACGCCCGCCATGCGCGTCAATTCCGCCTGCCAGCGGCGATGCGTGTCGAGCGTTGCGCCCTTTACCTGCGCTGCCAACGCCGCCGCCAAGGCGTCGAAATCGGGCTGTGCGGAGGCATCGATCTTCACCGAGATCAGGCGCGGCACCGGCAATTGGTCGAGATCGCCGATCGAACCGAGCCAGGGTTCGAGCAAGCGTGTTCCGGCCGCGCGGTCGAGGATCTCGACGCCGGCAATGCCTGGCGTTGCCGAAAGCAATGCCGCTGCCCTGGCAAGCTCGGCTTCGATATCGGTATCCTTTACCTTCCGCACTTGCACCGTCACTTCGCGCGACAAGCCGCCGGTCCAGTTGTCGACGGCGCGGTCGATGAGGATGAGCGCGCCGATCGCCAGACATGCGAGATAGCACATCACCGTCATCGCCACGGTGAGCGTCTTGAGCGGCGAGGCTTCAGGCGGAATGATCGGACCCGGAGCCATGTGCGGAGCGGCAGGCTGCTTCATGCCGCCATCCTCAATTCGCCGCGCTCGAGCCTGAACACCGGCAAGCGCGATTGCTGGATGAGATGCGTATCATGCGTGGCGATCAGCACCGTGGTGCCAAGGCGGTTCAATTCGACGAACAATCGCAACAGTCGATTGGCGAGGGCCGGATCAACATTGCCCGTCGGCTCGTCGGCAAGCAGCAGCTCCGGCTTGGCGATGACGGCGCGGGCAATCGCGGCGCGCTGCTTCTCGCCGCCCGACAGCACCGGCGGGAAGGCGCGCGCCTGGTCGGCAAGTCCGACCCAGCTCAGCAGTTCCATCACGTCGCTGCGATAGGCGCTCTCGCGTGCGCCGACAATGCGCAGAGGCAATGCGACATTGTCATAGGTGGTCAAATGATCGAGGAGACGGAAATCCTGGAACACGACGCCGATGCGGCGCCTGAGAGAGGGCAGGTCGCGACGCTTCACCGCGGTCACGTCCTGGCCGAACAGATTGATGAGCCCGCGGGTCGGGCGCAGTGCCAGAAAGAGGAGGCGGAGGAGGGAGGATTTGCCGGCGCCCGACGGCCCGGTGAGAAAGCGGAACTCGCCCGGTTCGAGGCGAAAGGAAACGTCTTTCAGCACTTCCGGCCCGTGGCCATAGCGCAGACCTACATTTTCCAGTCGTACCAAAAGCCCGGTCTCCTCACTTCGCGGCGATCAAGCCTCGCGATGGCGCATGTCACCTTTGTGGCGCCCGCCGGCGTCGAAGATCGCGCCAGTCGCTTAACACTTCATTAACCCTGTTGGACGTTAAGTTTACGACACGGCCGGCTTGGGCCATCGCCCGGCGCGTTCGAATCGCTCAAGGCACGAAAATGATAGTGAGCTGTCCTTCCTGCGCAACCCGCTATGAAATGCCCGACCAGCATCTGGGGCCGGAGGGCATGTCGGTGCGCTGCCGCGCCTGCGGTTACCGCTGGGTCGAGGGACGCGCCGTCCAGGTCATCGACGTCTCGCCGGCCCCGGTCCCGGGGCGCTTCAGCGAAAGCGATCGCGAGGCCGAACGCCTGATCGAGGCCGCCCAACTCGCACGCGATGCGCATATCGCCAATCGGCGCCGGTCGACTGCCGAGCGGCGGGCCTGGGCATGTTTTGCCGCGGCCCTCGTTCTTCCGGTGATCTTCCTTGCCTTCTATCCCGACATGGTGGTGCGGGCAGCGCCGGCGGCGGCGCGGCTTTATGAAAAGGCCGGCATCAAGGTCAATATTTACGGGCTCGAAGTGCGCCGTGTGCAGCAGGAGCATGTGATCGTCGACGGCATCCGCGTCCTCGCCATCAAGGGTGAGATCGTCAATGTCTCCGACGTCGATCGCAAGATTCCGGCGCTTCGCTTCGGGCTTCAGAGCCCGGGTCAGGGCGAGCTTTATGCCTGGACGGTCGAATCCGCGCTGCGGCCATTGCGGCCCGGCGAAGCGACGAGCTTTTCGACCCGCGTCGCCTCGCCGCCAGAAGCCGCCCAGAAGGTCGAAATTCGCTTTGCCCGGCTCGATGAAATCGGCTCAAATGCCGCGCCATGAGCGCAATCCATATTGACGGACACGACATTGCCGTCCTGTTTTCCGAAGACGAGATTGCCCGGCGCACCCAGGAAATCGCCGGCGACATAGCCGCGCGCACGCCGCATCGCCTCTTGGTCGTGCCGGTGCTGAAGGGAAGTTTCGTTTTCGCCGCCGATCTCATCCGCGCCATGCATCGCGCGCAATTGTCGCCCGAAATCGACTTCATGATGCTTGCCAGCTATCGCAAGGGGACGCGCTCTTCGGGTCGCGTCGAGGTGTTGCGCGACATCGAGGCGGACGTACGCGAGCGCGACGTGCTCTTGATCGACGATATCCTCGAATCCGGCCGCACGCTTGCCTATGCCAAGGACCTGCTTGCGGCACGCGGCGCCAAGCGGGTGCTGACGGCGGTGCTGCTCGAGAAGCCCGGCCATCTTGCCGCCGATATCGAGGCCGACTTCCGCGGCTTCGTCTGTCCCGACAAATTCGTGGTCGGCTACGGCATGGACATGGCGCACCAGTTCCGCGAACTGCCCTTCGTCGGGCATGTGCTGAGGCCGAACTAGTGTACTTACCCCTCTCCCCTTGCGGGAGAGGGTGATCGCGAAGCGATCGGGTGAGGGGTACCCCTCATCCGGCTCGGGCCCATGCCCTCGCCACCTTCTCCCGCAAGGGGAGAAGGAAGTATCAGTCTAGTCGCCGATCGGCTTGCCGTCCGTCGCGCAGTTGTAATTCGTGCCCGCCGGCCATTCGACAGCGGCGTCGTTGCCCTTGTTCCAGAAGACGATGCCGCCATCGCCTTCATAGCGCGCACCCGAGCCCGACATGCCCTGGACCAGCGTCTCCGCCTGTTCCGGCATTGGCGGCCTCGTGACGAGGTTCATGGTCGCAGGATCGGTGTCAAAGAACGTCGCGTAGAAACTCGTCTTCGCCGCATCGTCGCAGGCGAAGAGGAAGGTCCCCGTGCCCATGGGCGCCAATCCGTATTTGGCGCCAAGTATCGCGATGCGCGCCTTGTAGCTCTGCAATGCGCAGGCCTTGGGGTCGGCCTCCTTCCCGCAGGCATTGCGGCTTTCGATCCATTTTGCCTGGGTTGCGTGCAATGCTTTTTGATCTTCAGCGGAGATCTGGCCCATCGCCTTCTTGAAATCATCGGCGAGTTTGCGGTCGAGTTCTGCCAATTGATCGTTGCCGCAAACCAGTTTTTCGATCTCATGGGTCGCCTTGCTGCAATCGAAACTCGTCTGCGCGGCGAAGGCTGAAGGCATGAGCGTGTAGATCGCGATCAGTACTGCGCAGCTACGCGTAGTCATCATGGAGCTTCTCCCGATTTTCGTGGATTTTGTGCCCGCGCCTTGTCTGCTGTCAATTCTCGCTACTCTTGTCGTCACCCCAGCGAAAGCCGGGGTCCATCGAAAATGGCGCCAAGATGGATGCCAGCTTTCGCTGGCATGACGGACGCTGATATGATGTCACGATGACCGATCCTTCACGCGCCATTGATTTCGGCTTTGCCGCCGCCATCGATACGCCTATTCCCTATATCCAGCGTACGCGCGACTATTATCAGGGCCTGGGCTTTGGTGCTCCCTATGAGTGGGCGCATTATGCGGATGTTCCCTTCGCGTCCCTGCGCAAGCCGCTCGCGCAAGCGCGCGTCACGATCATCACCACCGCCGCGCCCTATCAGCCTGACAAGGGCGATCAGGGTCCAGGTGCGCCCTACAATGCGGCGGCGAAATTCTTCACGGTCTACTCGGGCGCGACCGACAGGGAGCCCGATTTGCGCATTTCGCATGTGTCGATCGACCGCAAACACACGACGGCGGAAGACCAGAATTCGTACTTCCCGCTCTCGGCCTTGCGTCGCGCCGCGGAAAGTCGGCGGATCGGGAGGATTGCACCGCGCTTCCATGGCCTTCCCACCAATCGCAGCCATCGCGTGACGCTCGATACCGATTGCCCGGAGATCGTAGCCCGCTGCCTTGAAGACAAGGTCGATGCGGCCTTGCTCGCCGCCAATTGTCCGGTCTGCCATCAAAGCGTGTCTCTCGCGGCGCGCGCGCTCGAAGCGGCCGGCATTGCGACCGTCGTCATGGGCTGTGCCAAGGACATCGTCGAGCATGTCGGCGTGCCGCGGTTTCTCTTCTCCGACTTTCCGCTCGGCAATGCGGCGGGACGCCCGCATGATCGCGCGAGCCAGGACCAGACGCTCGAACTTGCGCTCAAACTACTCGAGCATGCCATCGCGCCGCGCACGACCGTGCAGAATCCGCAAGCCTGGAGCGAGGATCCGTCCTGGAAGCTCGACTATGCCAATATCGCGCTGCTCTCGGCGGAAGAGATCGCCCGCCGCCGCGCCGATTTCGACAAGCAGAAATCTATCGCCGCTACCGCGCGCGATCGATAATCACTGCGGACGCCAGCCATACTCCATCTGCCGTGCGGTGGCCTTGGCGGCGGCAAGCCCGAGCACGCGCGAAACCAGATGCAGGCTCATCTCGATGCCGGCCGAAATCCCCGCCGAAGTCACGACATTGCCGGTATCGACATAAGCCGTATCCGCCAGAATCTCGAGATGCGGATAGCCATTGCGCAGATCCGCGATATCTTCCCAATGCGTGGTCGCGCGCCTGCCATCGAGCAATCCCAGCTTCGCCAGGATGAAAGCTCCGGTGCAAACTGAGGCGGTGAGCGGCGCCTGCGCGGCTTCGTGCTTCACCCATTCGAGTGTCGTCGGGCAATCGAGCGGTGCCGCCATGACGCCTCCCGGCACGATCAGGATATCGGCTTCGGGCGCATCGTCGAAGTCGAAACCCGGAACGACGTTCAAACCATGCCGCGCCCGCACCGGTCCCCGCGCGCAGGCGACAGTTGCCACCTCGAAAGGCGCATGGCCGTGCATCGCCCAATGGATCCGCCCCGCCACCGAGAAGACCTCGAACGGCCCCGCGAAATCGAGCACCTCGACATCGGGGAAGAGCAGGATCGAAACGCGCAATGGCCGTTCGCTGAGGCGCGTCCGCAATAGTTCGTCAGTCATCGGATTACCTTTCAGGCTTCGAGAGTTTCCTGCCAGGCGGAATTGAAGCGGCGGCGATAGTCGCCGGGCGTCACGCCGAGATGGCGCATCATGGCGCGCGCCATGACGTCGCCGCTCCCAAAGCCGCATTGGGCCGCAACCCGCTCTAGCGGATCGCCCGATGTCTCCAGTCGCTGCCGTGCCGCCTGGAGCCTCGCGAGTTCCACGAATTTGGCCGGCGTCTGGCGGGCATTGGCCTGGAAATGGCGGGCGAAGTTGCGCGGACTCATGCCGGTGCGCGCCGCCAATGCGCCGACCGAGAGATCGTCGTCGAGATTATGGAGGATCCAATCGCGCAGGCTGTCGAGCGGCGGTGAGAGCGCGGCATTGAGCGCGAGATCGGCGCCGAATTGCGATTGTCCGCCTGGCCGCTTGCGGAAGACGACCAATTCCTGGGCAGTGCGCAATGCCAGCTTTGCCCCATGATCCTCCTCGATCATGGCGAGCGCCATATCGATCCCGGCGGTGACGCCGGCCGAGGTCCACACGCCCTTGTCGTTGATGAAGATCGGGTCGCGCTCGATCGCCGCACCGGGATGGCGCGCCGCAAGCCTGTCGCACCAGTTCCAATGGGTCACCGCGCGGCGGCCTTTGAGAAGGCCCGCGGCGCCGAGCAGGAAGGCGCCGGTGCAGATCGCGCCGAGCCTTCTGAATTTCGGTGCTGAGCGCTTCAGCCAGGCGATCACTTTCGGATCGTCGCACAGCGCATGGATGCCGGCACCGCCGGCGATCAGGAACGTGTCGATGGATTTGAGTTTTGCAATCTCCAGCGCCGGCTGGAAGGGGAGGCCGGAGGAGCTTTTGACCATGCCGGCGCCGGGCGCGACGGTCACGACCTCATAGGGCGATGGCGGACCCGGGTCGAGCGCCGCGGCAGTGGCGAAGACGTCGTGCGGGCCGGCAATGTCGAGCAGTTCGACGTCGTCGAAAACAAGGATGGCGATCTTGTGCGGAGCTTTCATGGCCCCGATCATGCCGATAGTTTGCCTTGGCCGAAAGGACAATAAGCCGACGATTCCTGCCAAGCGCCTCAAGCTTCTTCGGGGCCTTTCCCGGCATCGTCCTCGGGTGCCACGGGCTCCACTTCCTCGCCAAAATTATCGATCAGTTCGGCCAAGGGATCGCCCTCGGATTCCGGCTTCTTCTCCGGCGCGGCAGGCGGCTTGTTGTCCTTGTCGTCAATTGGCGTCTTCCCCGAAGCCATGTGCAAATGCCCCTGGAAAAAATCGCCCCCGTATCCCTTAAGCTTTCAAGGGCTTCCGGGTTCGCTTCGGCATCACAATTAATGTGATCGTGGGAAAGGCGGTCTTTGCTTGCGTTGCAGGCCCATTGAGCGCACGCTCAATCCATCGCCGGTTCGTGCATCACGGAGCACTGGCGACTGAGAGACGCACGCCGCACTCCCGCTCGAGGCCAAGCCTATGGGAGGCATCCATGTCCGCTCTTCAAGAACGAATCTACCGCTTTGTATCCGATGCGTTTGTCGCCGGCCGGTCGATCGATCCGGCCGAAGCCGCAACGTCATTGCAGAAGACTTTTCCCGATGTCGCGCATGCCGAACTGACCGCGACCGTCAACCGCGCCGCCAACGGCATCGGCGTGCGCCTGAAGAAGGTGCCTGCCTAGGATTTTCCCGGCAAGTGCCAGCGTATCGGTATCCTTTGCAGCTAACTTTCCGGCACGCGCGCGTCCGAGCGCGTCATTGTAGTCGCTGATGCATTGCGCCTGCTGTTCGGCATTCCAGTGCGGCCAGGGCTTGTGCAGCACTTTGCGCCAGTCATAGGCGCCGCGGCGCGAGCCGGTCGTCATCCACGCCCAGAATTGCGCGCCAAGGCTTGAGGCGATGTAGCGAAGCCCGGACGTTTGATATTGCCAGACATGCGCCAGTTCGTGGATCAGCACGGACATGCCCGTCTCATTGAGGTTTAGCGTGCCTGCCTCGAAATGCGCCGCCTGCAGATTGATGCGATTTCCGAGTGCGGTGGCTGAGAAGATCGCAAAGAGACTTCCCCGCGTGATGCGTACCGCGTCATAGTCGATTCCCTCGCCGAAAATCTCACCGGCATTTGCGATCTCGTCAGGGTGAAGGCGGCGAAGGTCCATGGCTTTCTGTATCACGTCTTCGCCCCGCGCGAGCGGGGAGAAGAGGGGGCCCCATGAAACGAAGTGACATGGGGTAGATGAGGGGCACCCGGTCGCCCTGATCGAAGTGTCCATTTGCCCCTCACCTTCCCATCGCGCGCAAATGCGCGATGGGTCCCTTCCTCTCCCCGCTGGCGCGGGGCGAGGACGATCCTATTGCGTCAGGATCGAAATGCGGCCGAAATCATACTTCTTGTAATGGCGACCCCAGGGATCTTCACCCGGTTGCGATTGCATCGTGCCTGACAGCACTTTCTCCGCGCCGGCGAGCGCCACCGGCAACAGGTCCTTCGCCTGGCATGGCGCATTGTGACAGGGCATCAGGTAATCGAACTCGTCGTAATGGCGCATGAGGAGTTCATAGCTCTCCCGCAGATCGCCGACGTCGCCGCCGTCCAAATGCGACCACACCGCGCCTTCGAGCAGGATATCGCCCGAAAACAAGATGCGATGCGTCTCATCGAGCAGGCAGATGTGATCTGGCGCCTCGCCCGGCGTGTGCAGCGCTTTGAGCCTTATGCCGCCGAGTTCGATCCTGTCGCCGTGCTTCAGCCAGCGTGCAACAGGGAAGGGCGGCAGGCTCGCCATGTCGCGCACGAAGCCCTTGGGCCAAGGCGGCGTCACCACCTTGTCGTTGATGAGTTCCCAGAACAATGTCTCCTGCGGCGCGCCCTCCGCGGACAGCTTCCGTGCGCGCGGGTGATCGAAGATCATGATGTCGCGGAAGTGATGATTGCCGCCCAGATGATCGAGATGTGTATGCGTGTTGATGACGGTCACCGGCAGCGGCGTCAGCTGCGCGACGACCTTCTTCGGATTGCCGATGCCGCAGCCGGTGTCGATGAGAATGGCGCGATCCGTGCCGACGAGAAGGTTCAGGACCGTGTGCTCGTAGTGGCGCGGCTCCATGATGGCATAGAGATAGTCCGCGACTTTGACGACTTCGAACCAGTCGTCGTCGACGGCGATGCGCTGGGACTTAGGGGGTGATTGTTCGGGCAATTGATCCAACATACCGGTTTGCGAAGGCGCGAAGTTATCCGCCCCGCAACCGCACTGCAACACATGCGGTCATGGCGCGCATGCGCCGGATGGGGTGGTTCAATCCGGCGCCCCAGTAGGATTCTCAAAGAGCATTACAAGCATCAAGGCGAACAATGAAATCAATGCCAACGCAAGCACAATGGCGCCTAAGGCCGCCGGAAGAAGCAGGCAGCCAAGGGCCTTGCTACGCTTGTCCTGATTGTTCAGCTTCATGACAAAAACGGTCTGTCCATCGTTCTATGCATATGTTTTCCGTCATGCCAGCGAAAGCTGGCATCCCCTGACGCGCTTCCACCATGGTGATGATTCAGGGGACCCCAGCTTTCGCTGGGGTGACGGCAGGAAGTGTACTTGCATATTTGCCGACAAATCGTCCGGCGATGAGCCAGTAGCACAGACCCGACAACACCCCGGCAAGTGATGTGAGCAATATGAAGATTGGGTAACCCGACACGAACGGCACTTGCGCTGCCTGAAGGATCGTACCTGCCGCGCCGGCGGCGGCATAGAGGCGCCAATCCCTGTAGCCCCGATTTTCGCAGACCATGACGAACGCGATGACCGGCAGGAGCAAATAGAGCGCGTAGAACATGCCGAATCCGATCGCATAAAGAATCGCCGCACCAAATGGGTTATTGAACATGGCATTGCGATGCGGCTCATTCGAGAACAAGCGGCCGACGATGCCAAAGCCCGCCGCTGCCGTGAGCATTTGCGCCAGCAAGCCAAGCGCAATCCGCGAAACCCTCCGGAACGCAAGGCCATAGCCCTTCGGAATCGTGCCTGCATTGTTTGACTGTGTCGAAGCCATCATCCTAGATACCGCAATATGAAACTTCCCATCTACATCGTATTCATCGCCGCGTGGGTGGCTGGCTTGTTCGCCGACGCCAATTCGGAGGCAAGGCTCGTCGAGATTCGCGCCACTCTTCAGTCTATCGAGACGCAATTGGACGCCGAAAACCTTCCACCATCGGACCCGCTCGTCTCCGCGCTCGCAACTCTGAGCGGCATCATAGAAAAGCCGGCCGTCAGCGGTCGGGTTCGTCACATCGCGCTCTATCATCGAGCCATGGCGCATTACCTCGTCAACCGGGTTCGCGAGAAAAAGCGAGAGGCCCTCGATAGCGCCGCGGCGCGCAGCGCGCTGAGCGACTATGATCTCGTCATTTCGAGCGGACTTGATCTCAGCGACTGGAACATCACCCGCGCCGAAGCGATCTATCGCGCCGGCATCGTCGCTTACAATGACCTGGGTTCGGAGCAGCTTGGCTATTCCTACTGGAAGCGTTGCGCCGAAGAAAGCCATCTGGGCTGCGCGAACATCATGGCGAACGCATATCTCGCGGGCACTGGCGGCCAGACGGTCGACATTCAGCGGGCCGTCGACCTGCATGTCCTCGTCTTCATCAGCGGATCGGCCTATGGCTGCGCGGGCGCCTATTCGGCGGAAAGCCTCGCCCTGATCGCGCATTTCATGGGGGTTAAGGGCCATGGCGACGATGCATCGGTCTGGCTAACCCGCGGCCAGGACCTGGCCGAAGCCGTAGCCGCGAGTGGAAGTAGCTGGGGTAACGGTAATCCCTGCGGGTTCGAAGGTTTCGACATGGTCGAGTATCTGATGCGCCTGGAGAATGGCGAGGCGATGCCGTCGCTGCTTGCGCGCGCGGCCGGGAGAAGCAATCTCGGCAAGGCGAGCGGAACGATCATTCAATATCTGCGTGGCGAAATCGATGATGCAGTCTTCAAGCAGAAGTTGCCCGGCTTCACGGATTATGAACGCTGCGATCTACAATTCTACGCCGCATGGCTCGCAATGATCCAGAAGCGTAGCGATGCCGCCCGCGAGTATCGTGAGGCGATCGGAGCGTTGGATGTCTGCGCTCCGGAAGCCGCCTACCTGAAGAAGTATAAGCTTTAGCGCCTTACGCTTTATTGCCGGACTTGGAAGCCCAGGCCTCGCGACTCATAGGTAAATTTCGTCCGGCGGCTGAGTTTCATGATGTCGAAGAAGATGCGGGCCGAAACCTCCCTGACATCCATGATATTATCGGCGCAATCAACACTCAAAACTTCCTCCCCGTCCAAGCGGTCGGTTTGGGACGCGTATCGAT
>JAESFU010000591.1_pt1 | contig 16001 bp, 10 predicted proteins | sample 9269461 | NCBI WGS metagenome assembly JAESFU01 (sample SAMN14502556, study PRJNA617107) | algae metagenome | isolation source: Stenomitos rutilans HA7619-LM2 and co-occurring heterotrophs from cave walls | place: USA: Waikapalae cave, Hawaii | collected 2009-07-28
ACAATCATGCCCGTCAGGAGCGGGTCGACCAGGACGGTCCTGTTGCCGTTGTGCCAGTCGAGCGCGACAAGCCCGCTCTCGCCAGGAAGAAGCTTCGCTGCGTCTTCCGTCAGCCTCGCATGCGCATCCGCACGGCCATCGGTCATTTCCTTGACGAACCAGTTGAAGATATCGCCCACTGCAGATTGCCCTGCCTCGATGCCGTACATCCCCGGAATGATGCTCTCGGGGACGATGCCGCACACGCCGGGAATATCGGGAAGCTGCTGGGCGAGCGGCGCGACCATGCAGTCGCATGTGCTGGTGCCCATGATCTTCACGAGTGTTCCCGCACCGACACCCGAGCCGACTGCACCCATGTGCGCGTCAAGTGCGCCGACCGCGACGGGAATTCCCGCACGCAGGCCTGTTTTTTCAGCAAGTGCAGTGATGAGCGTCCCTGCACGTTGATCGGACACGACTGCACGCTGTCCGTATGCATGGCGAATACGCGAGAATCCCGGATGCAGAGCGTCGAGAAAATCCTCTGCGGGGAGGCCATCCCACGAGTCGTGGTACATCGCCTTGTGCCCCGCTGCACAGATGCTCCGAGCCATCGTCCGTGGATTGGTGTTGCCGGTCAGGAATGCAGGTACATAGTCGCAAAACTCAACCCAGCAGTGAATCGCCTTGGCGACATGCGGTGCAGTTCGCTCGCATCGAAGCGATTTGGACCAGTACCACTCGGAGGAGTACGTGCCGCCACACTTGGCAAGGTATGGCCTGCCTTGCTTCGTCGCGAGATCTGTAATCTCTGCAGCTTCTGCGTGCGCGGTGTGGTCCTTCCACAACCACGCCATCGCTGCAGGCTCGCTTCGAAACTCATCTCGAAGCCCAAGCGGTGTGCCCGCTGCATCAACCGGGATCGGTGTTGAACCGGTCGCATCAACGCCGATGCCACGGATCGAATCGACGGTGAAACCCGGGATGGACTGTGCGATGGCAAGTGCACCACGCGTCGCTTCGATGAAGCCCGTGAGGTAGTCCTTGGGATCCTGCCGCGCAACGTTCGGGTCACGATCATCGACCAGCACACCGTCCTGCCCGTGTTCGTACGCCCAGGTCGAGCTTGCCAGTTCCTCGCCGGTCTGGGTCGAGACGATCACTGCACGGACGCTGGATGTTCCGTAGTCGAGTCCCAGTGCAGTCGGTTCAGGCTTCTTCACGTGCGAGTCTCCCCTCAATCCCGGTCCTGCACATGCCCATGCATGGGCAGGCGGCAATAGTTCCCGGCTCAAATCATCGGTCCGAGAACGCGTACATACATCATGAAGATAGTGTACTATGTCAGCCCGAGGCCGCTCGTGCCTTGGCGGCTTTGAGAGTGAATCGATCTCGCACCCATGCCAGCCCTGCTGGATTGAAAGAAGAGGAAGCACCCATGAATCGTTCAACGCGTCGAAATGCACTTGGCCTGCTCGCTGCACTCTGGGCAGGGGTGGTGGTGGGGTGCGAGAAGCCTGCTGCAGATGGTGCAGGACAGAAGCCGGCAGCCCCGACCGAAACAAAGCCTGAAGCCAAGCCCGCGAGCGGCCTGCGCGTCGGCTTTGCCCAGATCGGTGCGGAGAGCGACTGGCGCAAGGCCAACACGGATTCGATCAAGGCCATGGCTGCAGAGCGCGGCATTGATCTGGTCTTTGTCGATGCCCAGCAGAAGCAGGAAAACCAGATCAAGGCGATCCGGAGCTTTGTTGCGCAGAACGTGGACGTGATCGCGTTTGCACCGGTTGTTGAGACGGGCTGGGAGCCGGTCCTTCGCGAGGTGAAGGAAGCAGGGATCCCCGTGCTCCTGACCGATCGCGTTGTCCAGGTCTCGGATCCGACGCTCTACGTGACGTTCATCGGCGCGGACTTTGTTGAAGAAGGTCGCCGTGCTGCACGCTGGCTGGCGGAATCGACCGGCGGCAAGGCAGTCATCGCAGAGCTCCAGGGCACGCCCGGCGCTGCACCTGCCATCGATCGCAAGAAGGGCTTCGAAGAAGAACTTGCCAAGCACCCCGAGATGAAGATCATCAAGAGCCAGACGGGCGAGTTTACGCGTGCGAAGGGCCGTGAGGTGATGGAGTCGTTCCTCAAGAGCCCCGAAGGCAAGCAGATCACCTCGCTGTATGCGCACAACGACGACATGGCGCTGGGCGCAATCCAGGCCATCGAGGAAGCAGGTCTCAAGCCCGGGACCGACATCAAGGTCGTCTCGATCGACGGCGTCCGTGCTGCGTTCGACGCCATGGCCGCGGGCAAGCTCAACTGCACGATCGAGTGCACGCCGCTTCTTGGTTCGTACCTCTTTGATGCAGTGAGCGCTGCTGCGGCGGGCAAGCCGGTCGAACGCAGGATCGTGACCGAGGCGAAGGTCTTTGACCAGAGCACGGCTGCGACGGAACTGCCTAATCGCAAGTACTGATCTCTGAACGTCTCGATAACACGTGAACATGCAGCAAGCCCGCCAATGCGGGCTTGCTGTGTTATTTGGGTCTGGTTATTTGGGCCTGGTTATCTGGCTTGATTATTGGGTCAGGAAGGCATCACCAGCACCGTGGTGCAATGTCGTGCGCAAAGCACGTGTGTGCATCGGTTGCCTGCACAGACCTTACACGTACTACGGGTTCTCTCGGGTTTCGTTGGCCCACTAGGGAGTCCGCTCCAATCCGCCCGATTGTTGCTCTGACGGGGTGAATTGCTCCCCGATCAATCCGATTCCTAACTCGCCCGGGTTCATACGCAGGCAGATTACATATGCTGGAACAGATCGCTCAACAGGCGGACCGCGTCGCTCTTGCTCTGGTGTCAACCGACGCCGATGATCTCCAAGCGCTGGCGAAGGTCCACGAAGGACTTGCCGTTCTTGAAAAGCTCGGGCAGGACGCGACCCGCGACGACATCGCGCACTCCGCTGCAGGTCTTGCCAAGGCGGTCGAGGACATCGTTCTCCAGCAGGTGGCGGACACCGCGGACGCATTGAAAAAGGTTTCAGCGGCGGTCAGCGAGCTTCAGCGGCTCGTCCAGCCTTCGACGGACATGGATCTTGGCGGGGCGATCATCTTCGGAAAGTCGCCCGACCAGAACACTCATTCGCATCCCGAGCCGCAGCCCGAGACCGAACGCATCGCAGAGCCCGCGGATCACGCGTCGCACGGCGACCAGATCGGTGAGGAGAGCGTCGTTCCCGAGGCAGACGTCCAGCTCGTCGGAGACTTCATCTCCGAGGCAAACTCGCACCTGGATGATTCAGAGTCTGCTCTTCTGGCGATCGAGAACTCGCCGCACGACATCGACAGCGTCAATGCAGTCTTCCGTGCATTCCACACGATCAAGGGTGTCGCGGGGTTCCTGAACCGCCGCCAGATCGGTGCGCTCGCTCATGCAGCAGAGAGCCTTCTCGACGCTGCACGCAACCGCAAGCTTGAACTGACGGGCACGACGCTCGACGTCGTCCTCGAAGCGCTCGACATGATGCGTGCCCTGATCGCCTCACTCGCATCGAGCATGAAGCAGGGCCGTGCAGAGCCGCGCCATGAGGGGCTCGTCGCGCTCATTCGTCGCCTCGAGGCGTCGGTCGGTAGCGGCACGTCTGGAGCATCGAAGAACGCAAGCGCAAGCCCTTCATCTTCGGGCTCTGCAAACACGCCTGCCCCGCAGAGCGCTCCTGCAGTGCCCGTCGATCTCTTCCCTGCTGCAGCACCCGCTGAGCCTACTGCCGACGCAGCAGGCAAGCAGACCGCAGACGCAGCTCTGCGTGCAAATGGTGGTCCAGACTCTGAAGCAACGGTCAAAGTCGGTACTGCCCGCCTCGACAGCCTCGTGAACATGGTCGGCGAACTTCTCATCGCCCAGGCGATGGTGCAGCAGGGCGCGGGCGAGTACTCGAGCCGCGACCAAGGGCTTGCACGGAGTCTTCGCCACATGGGCAAGATCTCGCGCGAGCTTCAGGACCTTTCGATGTCGATGCGCATGGTTCCGATCCAGGGCGTCTTCCAGAAGATGACGCGTCTGGCTCGCGACGTGGGCCGCAAGGCAGGCAAGCAGGTCGAGCTTGTCACGATCGGCGGCGAGACCGAGCTTGACCGCAACGTGGTCGAGGCAGTGAGCGATCCGCTCGTGCACATGGTGCGCAACGCGGTCGACCACGGCATCGAATCGCCCGACGATCGGCTCCAGCTCGACAAGTCGCCGACCGGTCGCGTCGAGCTTCGCGCGTTCCACCACTCGGGCAACATCGTCATCCAGATCTCTGACGACGGCAAGGGCCTCGATCGCGACCGCATCCTGCGCAAGGCGATCCAGTCGGGCATCGTGACGCCGGACCAGAACCTGACCGACCAGGAGGTTTACGCGTTGATCTTCCACGCAGGTCTTTCGACCGCGGAGAAGATCACCGATGTCTCGGGTCGCGGCGTCGGCATGGACGTCGTCCGCAAGAACATCGAGGCCCTCCGTGGCCGCATCGAGATCGCGACGCGCCCGGGCAACGGCTCGACGTTCACGATCCGCCTCCCGATTACGCTCGCGATGATCGACGGCATGGTCGTCCGCGTGGGTGATGCACGGTACATCATCCCGACGACGAGCATTGAGCAGAGCCTTCAGGCACGTCCTGAGCAGCTCTCGGGCGTGCAGGGCGGGCGTGCACAGATGTGCATGGTGCGAGGTTCGCTCCTTCCGGTCTATCGCCTCGCGACGGTGTTTGGCCTTGAAGAGCCACCTGCAGATGGCGGCGCTGCGGGCCTCACCGTCATCCTCCAGGATAACGAACGTCGCTGCTGCATGGTGATCGACGAGATCCTCGGGCAGCAGCAGGTCGTCATCAAGTCGCTGGGCGAGACGATCGGCAAGATCCGCGGCGTCTCGGGCGGCGCGATCCTTGGCGACGGCACCGTCAGCCTCATCATCGACGTTCCGAGTCTCATCGACCTTGCGCAGAGCACGATCGCCTGAGTGACATCCACGGGCATGATGGCACGCCATCGCCACGCCTCGACAGTTTCAGATTTGCAGGATAATCCGGGAGAACAGCATCACATGGCCACCGCAACCATCAACCAGAGCCGTGTATCCGCCCGTGCAGGGAAGTTCCTGACCTTCGCGCTTGGCCGCGAGGAGTACGGTCTTGAGATCCTCAAGGTCCGCGAGATCATCGGGTACATCGACGTGACTGCAGTTCCGCAGACGCCCTCGTTTGTTCGCGGCGTGATCAATCTGCGCGGCCAGGTCATCGCGGTTGTCGATCTTCGGACCAAGTTCGGCATGGAGACGAGCCAGCGGACCGACCAGACCTGCATCATCGTGGTCGAGACGCAGACTGGTGGTCGCAAGATCAACACGGGCATCGTCGTTGATCGCGTGTCAGAAGTGCTCGACATCCCCGGCGAGCAAATCGAAGATGCGCCGGCGCTTGGCGCTGCCACTGCGTCTGACTTCATCCTGGGGATGGGCAAGATCGGTGAGTGCGTCAAGATTCTCCTTGACATCGACCGTGTGCTGAGCGAGGCGGATCTCTACGAGGCTGTCACTGCTCGCGCCGCCTGATTCTGATTCTGGTTCTAGTTCTGGTTGTGATTGTGATTGTGATTGTGATTGTGATTTGGGTTCGATCGTGCTTCAAAGCAGCACTGGACACTTCCGGGTCTGGCGCGTGCGTGGGGGTTTACGGAAGCAAAAAGGCTACAAAAATGGGACTTCGGGGAAAAATTATCGCCATCTGCTCGGGCCTGCTCGTTCTCTTGGGCGTTGCCATGCTCGGGGCGTACTACGTCTCGACCGAGGATCGCATCGTTCAGCAGTACGTTGAGAAGGCGCGGAGCATCGTCCTCACGACCGAATCGGCACGCGAGGAGATGGGACGAAAGTGGGAGCAGGGCATCTTTACTGCTGAGGCCGTCGCGCAGTGGGGGCATGAAGGCAGGCAGGACAAGGTGCTCGCCGCTGTTCCAGTCGTCACTGCATGGAACGCGGCGATGGCCAAGAGCAAGGAAGGCGGGTACGAGTTCCGCGTTCCGAAGTTTGATCCGCGCAATCCCAAGAACGAGCCCGACGCGGTCGAGGCAGAAGTTCTGCACATGTTCGAGAAGGACGAGGCGCTCAAGGAGCACTACGTCCTTGACACCAAGACGCACAAGATCCGCTACTTCCGCCCGATCCGCCTGACGCAGGAGTGCCTCCTTTGCCACGGCGATCCCAAGACTTCAGAAGCCCTGTGGGGCAACGCGGATGGCCTTGACATCACCGGCGGGCCGATGGAAAACTGGAAGGTCGGCGAGGTGCACGGCGCGTTTGAAGTCGTCCAGAGCCTTGAAACCGCGGAGGCCAAGATGGCCATCGCGATGTGGGAAGGCGCCGGGATGGTTGTGGGTCTTGTGATCGTCTCGGGCGTGCTTGTCGCGTGGCTCGTCACCAAGCTCGTCAGCAGGCCCACTGCACGCATCGTCGAAACGCTCACGAGCGGTTCAGACCAGGTCGCCGCTGCGTCGGGTCAGATTTCTTCCGCAAGCCAGAGCCTCGCACAGGGCGCAAGCGAGCAGGCCGCGAGCCTTGAAGAAACAACGTCTGCACTCGAAGAGATGGCAGGCATGACCAAGAAGAACGCAGATACTGCACGCGAAGCAGCGGCGATGGCCGCCCAGACGCGTGATGCAGCAGAGCGTGGTGCTGGCGCCATGGGCAGGATGAACGGCGCGATCAGTGAGATCCAGAAGTCCGCGACCGAGACCGCCAAGATCATCAAGGTGATCGACGAGATCGCCTTCCAGACCAACCTTCTTGCACTGAACGCTGCGGTTGAAGCTGCACGTGCTGGCGAAGCAGGCAAGGGTTTCGCGGTCGTCGCGGAAGAAGTCCGCAACCTCGCGATGCGGTCTGCGGAGGCGGCCAAGAACACGACGTCGCTGATCGAAGGCAGTGTGCAGTCGAGCAGGAGCGGCGTGGAAGTCGCGCAGGAAGTGGCGAGCACGCTCGGCGAGATCAATAGCTCCGTCGCGAAGGTTGATGCGATGGTCGGCGAGATCGCTGCTGCAACGCGTGACCAGGCGACCGGTATCGAGCAGCTGAACATGGCGGTTGCCCAGATGGACAAGGTGACGCAGGCCAATGCAGCTGCTGCGGAGGAATCCGCATCGGCGGCTGAGGAGCTCTCTTCCCAGGCGATGGAGCTGAACAACGTGGTGCAGGCACTGGAGTCGCTTGTCTCTGGTGCACCTCAAGCCAAGAGCGGAAACGTGGAGCACGAGTCTGCACCGAGCGTCGCGGGGCGCATCGGCCCTGCAAGCCACGGCAGACGCCACGCAGCCTGATGGATGAACTACCCGGCGATGGCGCAGACGCGTCATCGCCGGTTTTACCTTCACTCAACTTGATTGCCTGACAGCCAGGAGATTTGCTCATGAGTTCAGCTACCGCAGCAGCACCCAAGACCGCAACCTGTGCAGGGAAGTTCCTGACCTTCGCCCTTGGCAAGGAGGAATACGGTCTTGAGATTCTCAAGGTGCGCGAGATCATCGGCTACATCGACATCACTGCAGTTCCGCAGACGCCGCTCTACATCCGTGGCGTGATCAATCTCCGCGGCCAGGTCATCTCGGTTGTGGACCTTCGCGCCAAGTTCAACATGGAGCCCGCGCAGCGCACCGACGAGACCTGCATCATCGTGGTCGAGACGCTCCGGGGCGATCGCAAGGTCTCGACGGGCATCGTGGTTGATCGCGTGTCGGAAGTGCAGAACATCGCTGCTGAACAGATCGAAGATGCACCCGCGCTCGGCCCCGCGGTTTCGACGGACTTTATCCTGGGCATGGGCAAGATCGGCGACTGCGTCAAGATCCTCCTTGACATCGACCGCGTCTTGTCGGATGCGCAGCTTGATTGACGGCGGGCGCGCCGAGGAAAATGGCGCGAGGCCGTGATCGGCGGGGGCGAACCGGGCTTGTTTCATTTTCAACCGTGGGCCGGGGGAACGGTCCACATTCAAAGAAGGAAGTGCCATGAACGTAGGTACTCGCATTGGTGTGGGCTTTGGCGCGCTTGTGCTGCTCGCCGTGGTGGGTGGTGGCTATTCTGCTCTGACGATGCGGACTGCATCGCAGCGCGCGGATGTGCTCGACAATCAGAATCTTGAGGAAGTCAAGCTCGTCGCGTCGCTGGCAAACGAGTTTTCCAGCAGCGTCCTTTCGAGCCATAATTACGGCTACTCCGGCGACGTGAAGGACCTTGAGCAGTCTCGCTCGCACCTTCAGAGGGCGGACAAAACGCTCGAAGAAGCCCGCCAGCTTGTCCAGAAGTTTCCCGGACTGGGAGAACTCAATGAGACGGTGACCGAGACGACGCCGCTCCTGAAGGAGTTCAACGAGCTGATCAAGCAGACCGAGGAGGACATCGGCGCGATCGACGCTGCACGCAAGACGATGAACCAGACCGCGTCGCTCGCCTCGGAGCTGACCGACCAGATCTACGACATCCAGGTCAAGAAGCTGAGCAACGAGATCGAAGAGGGCAAGAGCGCTGAAGAGCTCAAGATCCGCGAGGGGAAGCTTGAGCACATCGCAGACGCGAGGATTCTCCTCAACGAGGCCCGCGTTCGAGTCTTCCGCGGTCAGGTCCTTCGCGATCCCGCGCAGATCGAAAGCTCGCAGGACACGTTCACGAGCACGCTCCGCGTGATGCAGGAACTTGTTGAATCGATGAGCGACGAGAGCGACATCGCCGCTGCCAACGAGGCGATCAAGGCCATCGAGGAGTATCGCGGCGCGGTCGAGATCGTTCAGAAGGGTTTCACCGACCTTCTCGCAACTGCACGCAAGCGTACGGAAGTCGGCGGCAAGGCGGATGAGTCGTACCAGCAGGCCTTTGGAGCGGGCGTGAAGTCGATTGAGAGCGCGTCAGAGGAATCGACCGCCAAGCTTCACAGCACCGCGATCTTCGCGTCGGTTGGCGTCGGTGCGTCGCTGGTCCTGGGTTCGGTTATCGGCTTTTTCCTGACGCGCTCGATCCGCGGTCAGCTCACTAATGCCGCAGACAAGCTGGGCCTTGGCGCAAGCCAGGTCGCCTCCGCGTCGGGCCAGGTCTCATCATCGAGCCAGAGCCTTGCACAGGGCGCGAGCGAGCAGGCCGCAAGCCTTGAGGAAACCACCGCAGCGCTCGAGGAAATGTCGAGCATGACGCGCAAGAACGCAGAGACCGCCCGTGAGGCAGCGACGCTCGCGACGCAGACGCGCGGCGCTGCAGACAAGGGTGCGCAGGCGATGGTTCGCATGGAGTCTGCCATCAACGAGATCCAGAAGTCCGCGACCGAAACCGCAAAGATCATCAAGGTGATCGACGAGATCGCCTTCCAGACCAACCTTCTTGCACTGAATGCTGCGGTTGAAGCTGCCCGTGCAGGCGAGGCAGGCAAGGGCTTTGCGGTCGTCGCGGAAGAAGTGCGGAACCTCGCCATGCGCTCTGCTGAAGCAGCAAAGAACACCAGCTCGTTGATCGAGGGCAGCGTGCAGTCGAGCCGCAACGGCGTTTCGGTGGCGCAGGAAGTGGCAAACGTGCTGAACGAGATCAACCACGCAGCGACGAAGGTTGATTCGATGGTGGGCGAGATCGCTGCTGCAAGCCGCGAGCAGTCGCAGGGCATTGAGCAGGTGAACACCGCCATCGTTCAGATGGACAAGGTGACGCAGTCCAACGCAGCAGCAGCGGAAGAGTCTGCAGCAGCTTCGGAAGAGCTCTCCAGCCAGGCACGCGAACTGAACGGCATCGTCAACGAGCTCCAGAGCCTCGTCGGCGGTGCGGATGCGACCGGTTCATCGTCGGTGGATCGGGTGCCTCAAAGCCGTACGAGTGCGTCGCGCGGCCGTGTGAATGCAGGGAACTCACCTGCTCAGTCCTTCCGTGAACCTACGTTATCGCGGAGCGGTGGCGGCCACGCGATTCCGTTCAGCGATGATGAAGCGACTGCATTCAACGAGTTCAAGTCCGCGGCCTGATCGCAGTCAGTAACATCCGAATTAAGAAGATGTTCAAGGGCCGCGACGTAAGTCGCGGCCCTTTGCATTGCAGCCTGTAACGCGCATGCATGTGTGAATTCCCACGGACTTGTTGAATTCTGATTACCGCCGGTGCGTACACCTGCCCAAGCCGTCGATAGAACCCGTGCATATACCGGGGGGGCGAGGTGAATGCGACACTTCGTGGTTATGCGCACCGGTCAGGCTCGGGGGGGCCGCGGTAGGTTGCTCGGTCCTTCATCCGGATGAGGCGGGGGTCTTGTAAGCCTCATCCACGCGGAATGCAGAAGAACGCAACGACCGCCCCGGCGGTATGCGTTCCGCGATCAGATCCGTCCGGTGTGTTCAGGAGTGATCGATGAACGTCGGTAGCAGAATCGCCTTGGGCTTTGCCTCGCTGATCGGTCTCGCGGTCGCGGGCGGCAGTTATTCCGCGTGGATGATGCGTAGCGCCGCGCGTGCAGCGGACGTGATCGAACGCCAGAACGTCGAAGAGGGCCGCGTGGCGGCCGACGTTGCCAACAAGTTTGCAAGCGCCCTGGCCGAGAGCCAGACGTACCGCTACTCGGGCAACGAGGCCGAGGTGAAGCACGTCCTGGAGCTCAGCGTCGCGGCGCACAAGTCGCTCGACGAGGGCAAGGAACTGGTCGAGAAGTATCCTTCTCTCAAGGGACTTGCAGGGGCGATCAAGGTCGCCGAGCCCTACTTCAATGAGTTCGACGGTCTTGTTGCGGCGACGCACAAGGATGTCCAGGAGATGCAGGAGATCCGTGCGCACATCCTGGAGCTCGGCGCGGTCGTCAACAAGGGCTGCCTTGATATCTACCAGACCCAGAAGGTCAAGCTCCACGACGATATCGAGGCTGATGTCGAGGCATCGCGGGTCGCCCGCCGTGCAGAGAAGATGGAGCACGCCTCTGAATGCCGCGCACTGGTGAACGAGGCCCGCGTGCGTGTCTTCCGCGGCCTTTCGCTGTGGGATACGACGGTGATCGCCTCTGCAAACGAAGCATTCGCCGAAGCCATCGAGCATGCCAAGGCCCTCCATGAGATGCTCGAAGTCGAGTCTGACATCGAGACCTGCAGCGAGACGATCGCAGCAATCGAGAGCTACCAGAAGTATGCAGGCGAGCTTCAGGACAACGTCAAGACCCTGATCGCAAACGCAGAGCGCAGCGCCGCGGTCGGCACTGCAGCCAACAAGGTCTTCCAGAAGGCATTTGACTCCAGCACCGCATCGGTGGCGAGTGCGTCGCGCACGTCGTCGAAGAACCTCGCAAGCTCGACGGTCATCGCGATCACCTGCGTCGGTGCTGCTCTGGTCCTGGGTACGTTCGTTGGCTACATCCTGACGCGCTCGATCCGCAGCCAGCTCACTCGTGCTGCAGACAGGCTCGGCAACGGTGCTGGCCAGGTCGCATCCGCATCGGGCCAGGTGTCGTCGTCGAGCCAGAGCCTTGCACAGGGCGCGAGCGAGCAGGCCGCAAGCCTTGAAGAAACCACCGCCGCGCTCGAAGAAATCGCGACGATGACCAAGAAGAACGCGGAAACCTCACGTGAAGCAGCGACCCTCGCGGGCCAGACGCGCGGCGCTGCAGACAAGGGTGCACAGGCGATGGGGCGGATGGAAACCGCGATCAACGAGATCCAGAAGTCCGCGACCGAGACTGCCAAGATCATCAAGGTCATCGACGAGATCGCCTTCCAGACCAACCTTCTCGCCCTCAACGCAGCGGTCGAAGCCGCTCGTGCAGGCGAGGCAGGCAAGGGTTTCGCGGTCGTCGCGGAAGAAGTTCGCAACCTCGCGATGCGCTCTGCTGAAGCTGCGAAGAACACCAGCTCGCTCATCGAGGGCAGTGTGCAGTCGAGCCGCAACGGCGTCTCGGTCGCTCAGGAAGTGGCCAGTGTCCTGACCGAGATCAACCACGCAGCGACCAAGGTCGATTCGATGGTCGGCGAGATCGCTGCTGCAAGCCGCGAGCAGTCGCAGGGCATCGAGCAGGTCAATGCAGCCATCATGCAGATGGATAAGGTGACGCAGGCCAACGCAGCTGCAGCGGAAGAATCCGCGGCTGCATCGGAAGAGCTTTCCAGCCAGGCTCGCGAGCTGAACGGCATCGTGAGCGAGCTGCAGGACCTTGTCGGCGGTGCAGCGAGCAACACGACGCTCAACCACGACGCGCCGGTCGTTGCCCGCCCTCGGTACGCAGCCCCGATCAACGCACCGACCACCGCCCGTTTCGAGACGAGCAATCGCCACGCAGGTGCGCACGCGATCCCGTTCGGTGATGACGAATCCTCGACGTTCAACGAGTTCAAGTCCGCTGCATAACCACGTGACGCCACCCATGGCGTGACGCAGTACGCATCACTCGACGGGCCGCGCACAATCGCGCGGCCCGTCTTGCATTTCGAGCTATCCACGCAGCGTGCACGAGCAATGACCTGCACGTCGTACAGCCCGCGCAAGCTGCACAGATCCACCTGGTGCATCACCCCTGCGCAACCCGCAAGGACGACTAAGGAAACCACCGAAAGTCAATCAGTTGCCTTGACTTGCGCTATATCCGGTCGCCGAAAGAGCATATCGCGGGCTGTAAATGCCCACGTTCAACATCAGATCAAGATCACGCCGGGGAGTTTCATGAACATCAAGAAGCGATTTGTCCTGCTTGGATCTGTTTCCGTTTCAGCCGTTCTTGTGCTGGGCGGCGCGGGGTTTGTGGGATCGCGGAACATCCATCGCGGCATCCAGGATGTCGAGGTGCTGAGCACCGCACTCTACAACCACATGCAGGGCGACATGATGCACGACGCGATCCGCTCGGATGTCATGGGCATGCTTCTTTTCCGCGAGCCCGAGGGCTTTGAAGCTGCGAGCAAGGATCTTGACGAGCACATCGAGCGATTCCTGACGGCCATGAACGCAAGCCGTGACCTTGATCTTGGCGAGGCAGCCAACGCGAAGCTGAAGGAAGTGCTCCCGGTCGTTGAGGCGTATGCAGGTGAAGCACGCAAGCTTCGCCAGGTCGCCAAGGGCGAGGTCGCCGATGCGCGGACGCTCATGGCGTCGTTTGATAAAGCCTTTGAAAAGCTTGAAGGCGAGAACGAGAAGCTTGGGGAACTGATCGAGGCACGCTCGGGCGAAGCTGCAGCAGCGCAGGTGCAGGCGATCGCGGACAGCCGCAAGTCGCTCCTGATCGCTTCTGCAGGTGTCGCCGCGGTGCTTCTTGGAACGATCGTCTACCTCAGCAGGGGGATGATCCGCTCCTTGTTCTCGTTCTCGAATCAGCTGCAGATGAGTGCTGCAAACGCGTCGAGCGCGGGCGGCCAGGTTTCGAGCGCGGGGATGGGACTTGCACAGGGAGCAAGTGAGCAGGCAGCGAGCCTTGAGGAAACCAACGCCTCGCTCGAAGAGCTTGCGAGCATGACGCACAAGAACGCGGCAACTGCACGCGAAGCACTCGGCGTTGCAGCAAAGACTCGCGGCGCTGCAGACAAGGGCGCACAGGCGATGGGCAGGATGGAAACCGCGATCGGCGAGATCGAGCGATCCGCGACCGAGACCGCGAAGATCATCAAGGTCATCGATGAGATCGCGTTCCAGACGAACCTTCTTGCACTCAATGCAGCGGTCGAAGCTGCCCGCGCGGGCGAAGCAGGCAAGGGCTTTGCGGTCGTTGCCGAGGAAGTCCGTAACCTCGCGATGCGATCTGCAGAAGCAGCCAAGAACACGAGTTCACTGATCGAGTCGAGCGTGCAGTCGAGTCGCAACGGTGTTTCAGTGGCGCAGGAAGTTGCGACGGTCCTGAAGGAAATCAACGAGGCTGCTCGCCACGTTGACGCGATGGTGGGGGAGATCGCCTCTGCAGGTTCGCAGCAGTCGTCGGGTATCGAACAGATCACGTCGACCATGCAGCAGATGGACAAGGTGACGCAGGCCAACGCTGCAGCAGCAGAAGAGCTTTCCGGCCAGGCAGAGGAGATGAACGGCATCGTCCAGTCGCTCAATGGACTGGCCGATTCGCTGTGCGTGCTCATCGGTCGCCCGGGCACAAACGCAGCGGGCTCCACGGATTCGTTGAGCACCGGCGGTTCTCGGACAGCAAGCAGAACCAGGCTGGGGCTGAGCAAGGCAACCTTCGCGCCAAAGCAGCCACGGGTGAACACATCTTCGGACGTTGCACGTGCCCATTCGATCCCCTTTGACGGCGAAGACGGCACGACCTTCAACGAATTCCGCTCCGCCGCATAAAGCAGCCTTGCCGTTTTCCGATCTTCACGGAGCCACCATGATTCTCGAGCGTGTCAATATCTCAGATGAGCAGTTGAAGCGGCTGGCGGACGTCGTCCACGCCCACTGCGGCATCCATCTCCATACGGGCAAGAAGGAGCTCGTCCAGGCTCGCCTGGCTCGCCGCCTTCGCGTCCTGGGAGACATGACGGTCGACGCCTACCTCGGCAAGCTCCTCAACAACCCCGACGATCCTGAGTTCGATCATCTGATCGATGCGCTCAGCACGAACCTGACGTCGTTCTTCCGCGAGAACGCCCACTTTGAGTATCTGGGCAAGACGTATCTCCCTGAGCTGATCGCTAGGCGTGGTGCATCGGTCTCGCGCAAGCTCCGCGGCTGGAGCGCTGCATGCTCGACAGGCGAAGAGCCCTACACGATGGGCATCACTGCATTCGAATCGCTCGGCAGCGCCAAGAGCAACTGGGATGTGAAGATCCTCGCGACCGACATCTCGCGTCCGGTGCTTGCACAGGCCAAGAAGGGCGTGTACGCGTCGGACCGCGTCGAGAAGATCCCATCGCAGTATCGCGGGACATACTTCGAGCCGGTGCGCGGTTCAAAGAACGGTGAGCTTCAGGTTGGCTCCGCGCTCCGCGGCGCGGTCAAGTTCGCGAACCTGAACCTGATGGAACCCTGGCCCTTTGATGGTCCGTTTGACTTTGTCTTCTGCCGCAACGTCATGATCTATTTCGACAAGCAGACGCAGGAAAGGCTTGTCAATCGCATCCACGACGTGCTTGCACCGGGCGGTGTGTTCTTCACCGGCCACTCCGAATCGCTGACGGGCGTGAATCACAAGTTCCAGTACGTCCTGCCGACCATCTACAGGAAGAGAGGCTGAGCTTGAAAATCATCGTGTCAGTGTCGGACGTCCGGTGGTCGTCCGACGCTCAAGACGTCATCTGGACGTACTCGCTCGGATCGTGCATCGGCGTCACTGCCTACGACCCGGTCGCGCACGTCGGCGGGATGCTCCACTTCCAGCTCCCCGAGGCTTCGACCAACCCGCGCCGCGCGGCGGAGAACCCCGCGATGTTCGGCGACACGGGCCTTGCGCTGCTCATCGACAAGCTCAAGACGATGGGCGCGCAGGAACGTCGGATGAAAATCATCCTGGCGGGCGGTGCGAAGATCCTTGATGAATCCAACACGTTCAACATCGGGCGGCGCAACCACGCGGCCATCCGAAAGTGCCTCTGGCAGCGCGGCCTCATGATCGCGCAGGAAGACGTCGGCGGCTCCGCGCCCAGGCACATGATTCTCACGATTGCCACCGGGGAAACTCAGATCAAGACCGTCGGAGCCGCTGCGGCGGCTGTCTAGGAGCTACACACGATGCCCCTGACCATTCTTGTCGTTGACGATTCAGCAACCACCCGTGCGGTCATCCGCAGGATCATCTCCATGTGCGGGCTCGACTCGCCGATCGTGGTCGAAGCCGCGGACGGCGGCGCAGGCCTCGAAGCTGCACGCAAGTCAAACCCCGACCTCATCCTCGCCGACCTCCAGATGCCCGTGCTCAACGGCGTCGAGATGGTCAAGAGGCTCTTGGCGGATCCCGCGACCAAGTCGATCCCAGTCGTGATCGTCTCTGCAGAGCCCAGCCGCGACACGATCGCGCAGCTCCGCGACGCGGGTGCACGCGGCCACGTCACCAAGCCCTTCACGCCCGAGCGCCTGCG
>JAESFU010000592.1_pt1 | contig 15956 bp, 10 predicted proteins | sample 9269461 | NCBI WGS metagenome assembly JAESFU01 (sample SAMN14502556, study PRJNA617107) | algae metagenome | isolation source: Stenomitos rutilans HA7619-LM2 and co-occurring heterotrophs from cave walls | place: USA: Waikapalae cave, Hawaii | collected 2009-07-28
TGAATCGCATGCTCGTCCTTCAACGGAGGAGACCTTATTGAAGGACGAGCATGCGATTCAGGTAACTGCGGCTTCGTCCGCTGACAAAAACGATCGAGTAAAGTTCCAATTTGAGATCAGGGATGTACATATGGGAAATCCGAGTATCCCGCTTCTGGAGAGTATAGAAGGATCTTTAAAATTTAAGATTAAGTCAGCAGATTTTGCAACACTTTCAAATACTTATTTACTTCAGTTCGCTATAATCTTAAGAAAGTGGCTTGACCAATTGTCGCAATGCAAACCATTCTCGTATGTGGATGGTTCAAGTAGCCAACTTCTGAAACTAGAATTTATTGATGACAAAAGCATCCAAGTTTCCTCAGCCTTGGCCAAAGGTTCAACGGTCATAAGCGTTTCGGCATTATCTCGCGGAGCTAATCGATTTCTTGAGCAATTTAATCAGGCCCTTATGAAAGAAATTGGCGTGTCGATTGACCAAATAGAAGACGAAATTGATGATTTGAACGAAGAGCAATGACGAATGATGAAATGCACTCCTTTACCTTCGATAGTATGTTGCCTGACGCAATCGGTATCGAACACCTGAGTTGACGACGGTAACATACGAACTCGAGCCCGGAATGATGCGTAAATTTGCCTTTGTCGTAAAGGGACTAAAAGAGCAGATGGCATTCGATTACAGCTAAGAGTAATGCCGGTTTCAAAAGAAGACGAGCCGGAAGCGATAGGTTAATCGAAACCATTCGATGTTTTCGCTACTCTCTTATAGGATAATTTCCAATTACCTTTTTAAGAGGCCCATTTTTCATTGGATGCATAAGTGATCAATTCGATGTATCTTAATTTATGTCTCAATCACTTGATTTTAACAGAGCGGTCATCGAGCTATATTTTGACACCGATATAGCTCGTCTACCGGCTGGTGAGCTAATCAATCGGTTTAAGGGTTTAGCTCTCAGTCATCGAAAACAAAGAAGCGGTTCGTTGTCGATAAGCATGGATTTTGGAAATGATGATGCTTCAATGATGGAAACCCACATCTTCGTTTTCAATAACAGCCCCTTTCGCCAAGCTACAATTGAGTCCGCATCATTAAAAATATCCGTTGGCCAAGCCCGGAAAGTGCAGAGAGTGTTGGATATAGAATTAATTTTTCATTTTGAAATGAGAGACCAGGCGGAGCACTTCTTTGAACTATTGCGTAACAAGTTTACACCCCTCTCAACAAGAGACTCATACAATGAAGAAGATGATGGAACGACAAAGATTTCACAATTTTCCAACCCGGACGGTTCCAATTCGACGATCGGTGGGGTAACATTCTTTTTGGGTGAATCTATGGTGTCAAAAAAGTATGAAGTAAAAATTCTGCCGTATAATGAGTTTTCGGGTTTGTAACTTGAGGGACAGTAGCTGATATGCGTCGCATCTTTTCTAACCGTTCCATTCAGCAGCCCCAAGCCGCTTAATATTCCGAAAAAAAATTCTTAGGTGCTTGAGGCAGCTAAGATACTTTTGGTAATGGATAGCAAAGAGTTTAAACAATTCTTCGGTGAAATAGCAAAAACGTATCACTTCACGCCGTCCTTTGGTGGATGGTTTAAGGAATCGAACGAGTGCATTGCAGTTCTTCAACTTCAAAAATCCAACTATGGAAACCATTACGAAATGAATGTCAAGATTTATGTTCAAGGGATGTTCGGGAAATCGTACTCAATCAACAAGGAAATGGTCAAAACTTCAGTTGGTAACATTTTTTGCAGGCAACCTAATGACTTTCGCGAAGCTTTCGATCTTGATGTACAGTTGGAAGTTAGTATCCGAATTGTAAAAATTCAACGTTTGTTTGTTGAATTTGCCGTGCCTTTCACCGATAGTGCTTTATCGCGCGATGGAATTAGAGAAATGTGGGCTGCAGGTCAAATTCACCTGTTGCCAGCAGTTAAAAAAGAATTGGGCATCGAAGATGCCGGATAGTTTAGCAATGCTATCATTGAGGGAGATCACGAAACTTCGTGTGCGATGCGCCTCCGTTCGGCCTGCGACATACTTTCTCAGGCTATACCTCATTTAATCACCCGAACAATTATCATTGCGGAGTAACATTCTACTTTAGCCTCCCTTTCGAACTTATCGGGTTCTATTATTCGAGACTTGACCTTAACGATGAACCATGGCCACAACTCAATTCGTTTGTTCCTATTGACGAATGCCTTTTTTCGAATAACACATTCGGCATTATTTGACGATGCTAAATAGTCTCTCACCTACCACATCAAACGCTTCTCGACTTTCGTTATTCATACTATCTGCCTTATATTCGTATCAACCTCTTTCCCATGAACAAGCAACTGTTATTCGCGGTTCTCATCCTCGCTTACGCACTACCAGCCTGTCAATCTTCAGATCGCTCATCGTCAAAGGCGGTTGCTTTCAGTCCGAAACTGAAATTGACTCCTGGGCAAAGATTCGATTATTCAATAACACACCAGGTGGTCACAAAAGCCGAGATTGAAGGTCGTGAGATGGTCACCGACAATCGAATTGAACTCGGTCTTTTGTATGAAATGATTAGCGATACTGCCGGACAGGTTGTTATGAAACTTACGTATAACAACTTAAAAGTGCGGTTGAAAGGTCATGAGACGGAAGAGGTTTATGATGCCTCAAACTCGCGGTCCGAGGTTCCTGTGGAGAAAATTTTATCGCAGATAAGAGGCAGTTATGTGTTGGTATATCTTTCTTCAAGGGGCGAAGTAATTAAGATAGAAGGGGTATCCGAAATATCCAAAGGAATTCTTGCATCTTTCAACGCAACAGACGCCCAATCACAACAACAACTCAAACAACACCTTTCGAAACTCGTCGGAGAAACCTTCGTCAGAGAGAATCTCCAATCGGCATTTGCGATTGCGAAAGATACGATGATTCAACCGGGTTCAACATGGACTGCAAGCACCACCACAACCAGCGATATCAGGTATGACGCATCTACCACCTACAAACTCATTTCGGTTACCAACAACGTTGCAACGATCGAAGCGATGTCGGAAATCAAAAATGTAACAGCAGCCAGTGCAATAACGGGGTATGACACTCAACAGGAACTGAAGGGAAAGGAAGAAGGCACTTTCAAGACGGACATCGTTTCTGGAATGATCATGTCGGGCGACTCAGATGCTATGATCGAAGGAAAATTGAACGTGATGGAAAGGCAGGTGCCATTAACGATCGAAATCACTCGCAAGATTCGTGCAAAGAAGGCCAACTAAAGTGGTCACTCATCAACAAGCAGCAAAAACATTTCTGCCGCATGCCACGTATGTGGAATGCTCATTTTGTCTGTTACCAGTTGCTCATCTACCATCTTCATGCCCGGATAATGTGCATCGCTCGCGAAAGCTTCCCATGTCAATGGATACGTCTGATCTGACACGAAACCCTTCTTCTCACCAAAAAAATGATCCTCGGCCCATACGAGATAGGGATAGTTCTTGCTTTCCTGTTCATCAAACTGCTTGCCGGCCACGTGTGACGATTTATAATCCCACCAGAACAGGCTCGAATAATTATCATAAACTATAGGAATATCAAAACTATCTTTCATACCCAATGCCTTCAATCCATACTTCATCCACTTGGTCTGATACACTGGGTGCAATGCGTAATCGGTCTGGCCTTCCAGATAAGTTTTACCGTTGCTTTTTTTAATAAACATCATCGAGGAATCCATACCCGTTCTAACAACAGGATGCGTCGAATCACTTACAAGTGATATAAGAAAAAGTACTTCTCCCGGGTTATCCGCCTCACTGATGCCATGATTGTTTCGATCGAACGGATCCCTGATATTCATGATCCAATCACGAATAACTCCCAGGTTCCGCGTCTCTTTCAATACCATGCCCATCAATGCAGCATCGCGGTACCACGGTTTCGTATACACGAAGAAATTAGGCACCGGTTTTCCATCGATGACATTGATCAGCACCTCATGGTGCAGCACACGCAGTACTGGCGCCCACTTCTTTCCGGCAAATCTTGGAAGCGACAGTCGACTTCTTGATAATGCAGAAACTCGCTTTCCTTCCCTTATAAAAACACCATCCTCATTTTCATAAATCAGCACCCTGTAGTTATCGGGGGTTGTGATCGAAACAGCATACTCCGAAGGATAAATAACTTCATGCTGCACCTTCCATTTGCCAATCGTATCACCGGTTACAGCGTTTAGCAACGTTCCGTTCTTGTAGATCATCTTGAGCCGGTCGCCCATTCCAAAAAGGAAAAATCGGATGGCAGGCATTCTCCGATGATTCTTGTTTCGCTCGCGCAGATCTGCAAGAACTTTGATGTATTCGTCGTTATTTTTCTTCAGCTGAGCAATCGTTGGCTGAGCAAATGCTTTAAGCGACGAAACGATAATCAGTGCGACTACTAGAAACTTCATCTCAACCTTTGAAATTGCGTTCGGCAATTTTAGTCGCTTCAATGCCGTTGACCGGAGCATCGGAATAAATAATCGCTTCTCCCAACCGAATCGTCTCATCTTTCGAAGGGTTCAGCAGTTTCAACCTCACCGAATGTTTTCCTTTCGGCAATCCATATTGCCATGCGAGCTCATGGCGACGTGTCGTGAAACTGGCAGGCAACTTGATCGTTTCAACGAGCTTTTCATCAACATACAATTCGGCATTGAACGCGTACCCGGATTTGCTGTCCCATTTAGATGCATCGCCCCGTACAACAAAGCCCGTTCCTTCGAAATCGAAGGTGACTTCATCTTTGCTGTCTGACCATTTCAACCCTTTCTTTGTTGTCGGGTACGAGCCTGCAAAGCTTTTCTCAAATCTTGTCGGGACAGGTGTTTGCCTGCGAATGGTAATCTTTTCTCCTTCGACCTTTCCTCCATTTCTTGTTATGTTTTGCAGCGCATGTTTCAGGCCGATTTCATACACATCATTCAACGACATAGTAGTGTATTTGAAATCTATGCTCTCCGCTTCTGCAAGCCCCATTTTCCAGTACGCCGGTATCTTGTCGTAACCTAGAATTGTTCCGAGTATTCCACCTGAACTTGATGGATTGCAGTCTGCATCCTGTCCGCATCGCGTTGTAATCTCAAGTGTTTTTGTGAAGTCCTTTTCACCATACAGCAATCCGATGATCACATATGCAGCGTTTACTTTAGCATCAATATTGAATGGAACGAATACACCGTCGGGGCAACCAATATCATCCGCCCATTTCTTCTGCACTTCTAGCCAGGTCTGCTTCCAGTCTTTTGGATATTTCTTGTGCCATCCGATGACGTCGTTCATGCATTGGTAGAACTCAGTTTTCGGATGGATCGTTTTCAACGCCTCACGAACAATGTAATTGACATCGTCGGAAACAAATGCAAGGGAATACATGGCTCCCATATAAACACCACCATACCATCCGTCGCCATAATTCATGATATGCCCAATACTGTCGCTAATGGCCGTTGCAGTGTTTGGCATACCCGGACTCATCAAACCTGCAAAATCCGATTCAATCTGGTAATCGATACAATCCGCGTGCGGGTTATTCTTCCACGTGCCGGATGCTGGGGCCTTCATTCCATTGAGAATATTATAACGTGCGGCCTGATTGGCGTGCCATAGGGCATAACCCGCATGTGCAAACGCAGATGCAAACGAATCGACCGGCGCATCGAATCCATGTTTTTCAAACACATCAACAAATGTAAGGTCCATGTACAGGTCATCATACAATCCCGGGATATTGATCATTGTTTCTTTCAAATACCCATCGTACCACGGAAGTGCCTGGTAATCTCCAATGAATGTTCCATTAAAACGAAACTCAAACGGGCCGCCAAATGTTACGCCAATTGTTTGTCCGGCCCATCCGCCTTTGATCTTGTCATGCAATGCTGTGCGAGTAAGTGTTACAGCGGTTTGCGAAAATAATGTTGTGGCAATCGTCAAGGTTACTGCGAATAATGCGAGTCGTTTCATGTGTGTTGAATATTTGCGAAATCGGGTGTTAATGTAAGTAGAAACGGGCACTTAACCGTACGGGTGATTTGACAATTCATAGATAAGCGGCAGCTTTTGCCGACTGAAAGCTGTCAATAATATAGAGTATTTTATTGCCGTACTGACGAGCCCCGGTTCGCCGACAAACCCCTAACGACCATGCCTGTCCGGTTGCTTCTGTTTCTTATTGCGTTCGGTGTACACGAACTGTGCGGCCAAAACGATTTGTCCGGGAGTCTGCGGCGCAGTCCCTACACGAAAATTTATAAACTGACTTCTGATGAAGCACGTGAGCTGGTTGGAAAGGATGGGGTTTGGTGGAGCAAAAAATTGTTTCATTCGCCTGTAGATTCTTTTGTAGCGGGAAACAAACCACCGCGATTGAACGATGGAAATTATGTGTATGTTCATGCACGGGAAGGTTCCATCCAATACAAATTGCATTCCGTTGGCGACGTAAATATCAAGTTGCTGAATCAGCGCAATCAATCTGCAATAGTTGTACATACCAAAAGCGGAACGGTAATTAGTGATGCAAAAGTTTTTATCCGCAAACGTCAGCTCGTTTTTGACGAGGCGCTAAATGCTTTCCCTTTCAAAAGCAAGTATTCGGAAGAGGTTGTTAGCGTGCTTTATCGGGATGTGTTATATCCCTTTGAGGTGAGCATTCAGCGGCCCTTAAGACGAAGTTGGATCAGGCGAATCCGGAACTGGTTTGCATCGGCCGTAAAACCCAGAAATCGGGAATACCATTTCCCGTATAGTACGCCGTATGAAAGCAAGTTTCACAGCTTCATTGCATTCAGTAAGCCGCTGTATCGTCCGCGGGACACAGTGAAACTAAAAGCTTTTATTCAAGCAGCTTCTGGAAAGCGCCTCGATAAAGCGCTGCTGGTTCGAATAACAGACGGGTCATTGGATACCGACACGATTGTAGCGCGAATCAAGCCGTATCGTGAAGGCGGTTACAGTTATTCTTTCGTGTTGGCCGATTCACTCAACCTTCGTCTTGATGACGAGTATACCATCACACTCGAGGAGACAAGAAGTAGCCGATATGATGTGAATGAGTATGACGGTGATCTCGACGAAGATGTTTATGCGGCGAAACGCAAAGTAGTGGCCCGCGGAAAATTCGAATATGAGGATTACGAGTTAAAGAATATTCAGTTTTCCGCCCGTGCAGCGCGGTCGGAGCATCACCGTGGGGATGAAAATTCTGTCTTTCTCAAGGCGACGGATGAGAATGACCTGCCTGTACTGGACGGGAGAGCTGAACTGTACGTGATCACAAATCCGTCCACCGACGTTGAGCTGGCGTCAGATCATATATTTATTCGCGACACGCTGTGGCATTTTGATACACGTCTGGATCCAGTTGGTGAGACGAAGATATCGTTGCCGGATTCTATTTTTCCAGATGCATCGTTCGAATATAAGATCCAATGTGAGTTCTTAAATTCCGACAATCAACGTCGTGATGCTACCATCCACCAACATTTTTTTCGAAACCGCGAGTACATCGACATTGCCCGTAACGGGGATAGCCTGAACGTAAAATATATAAGCAATGGTCAGGTGCGGAATGGCAGGTCCATGATGATTGCAGAAGGCCACGATGGTGACACAATCGAGCAGATGAGCATATCCGTGCCCGCGCAGATTAAGATACACCCCTTCGCTTCCGACTACTCTGTTCAGATAGACAGCAGTTACAATTCGCTGGACGTTTCTGATGGATCGTCCAACGTTTACTGCAGTACCCGAAGGACGCGCGATTCCGTTTTCATCAGTTTGTCAAATCCTGGAAAGGTCGGCATCTGGTATGCATTGTTCGCGGGAGACAAACTTGTAACCAACGGTTACGACAGCATATTCATATTTGCAGGTAAGTCTGTTACCGCCAACAACTACTATCTGACACTCCGGTATGTATCTGGGGGTACGCTTAAAGAAAGCAATTATACGATCCCGCACCACGATCAATTTTTACAGATACGTGTTGACCAGCCGCGAGTTATTTATCCGGGTTTGAAAACGGCGATCAACATACATGTCACAGGACCGTCGGGCGCACCGGTTGGTGACGCCGACGTTACTGCATATGCCCTCACCAAAAAATTTGACTATCGCCTGCCTGCCATCCCATATTTTGGCAAACTGTATCCCGACCGTCAGCGCTTCAGTCGCTGGAAGGATGATGAAGCCAAGTTTTCAGGGTCCGGTTTGCTCAACTGGGAGCAATGGAGCAAAGAACTACATCTTGATAAAACAGAATACTATCGATTCCTTCATCCGCATCCGATTTACCGGAACTACGAACCGGCTCCGGATTCAATCACACAAATTGCGCCGTTCGCAATTTTGAATGGAAAGATCGAGCCCATTGCTTTTTTGCAAATTGATCACCGTCCGGTGTTCTTTAGTCAGTCGCAACAATTTCTTTCTTACAGCTTTCCGATCTCTAAAGGGAAACATTCCCTTCAAATGCGCACACGTGACCGACTGATCACTGTTGACAGCGTTCTAATTGAAGCCGGGCGAAAAAATTTCATCAGTGTCGATGCTGACTCATCAATGGAAGGAGTGATTGTTCAACATTATCCGGACACCCTTACAGATCATGAACAACGTCTTTGGAATAAATATGCGGTATTGATCAAGGACAATTTCCAGAACAGGTTTGCAACAATACAAAACGAAGATCGTCTCATCCTGCTGCATCCTCGATCAACCAATTATTTTTCGATGATCGCGCCGGTTACACCGGTTACTTCGCAGCTGCGGGTGCGTAAGTCTTTCGATCAGGATTTTGTTCCGGAGGGCGGTTCTGAATTTGAAATTACAAAGGGTTTGATACGGCAAACTATCCGGCCGGGTGCTCAACGACTCGGCAAATCACTTAATCAACCCGAGCAATCATATAACTTCAAAGACTACGTGCTGACTGAGGATGCCATCGATAGTTTGTGGGAAGAGTATGCGTATCAATCTTCCCGCGATGCACATTACCCCGATTATTTCAACAGCAGGGGCCCTGGCAGAGGTCGACTGATAATTCAGCTTGGGAAAGCACTTGCTTCTCAAAGACTACTGGTAAAAAATATGGTGCTTTCCAGGCACAATCATGCAAATTTCTCTCGCATTTACGCCGGTTCAGAATCGGCCATTGGCTACCTCGACACCGGACGTTATCGAATGCTTTATTTGCTAAAAGACAACAGGTACTTCGTGGCAGACAGCCTGCTCGTAACGGATAAGGGAATCAACGCTTATGCGTTGAACGAATTTTCGATTCAGCCGGCAGACAGCTTTAGTATCCGGCTGGCTGCTTACATCGAAGACAGGTACGTATTCCGGTATAGCAACGATCAACAAAATAATGCGGATAATTCCAAACGGTTGCTCAATGCCCGTTTTCTTTCTAAGGATTCATTCACAAAGCAAATAAGCGGCCGGGTAACGGATAAAAAAGGATTACCGATCATCGGGGCAGTTGTCGCTATCAGGCAAACTAGTTACAGTACAGTTACAGATCGGGAAGGCTACTTCTCACTTGCAGTTCCCGACCACGGCACCATTACGTTAAGTTCGGTTGGCTATGAGATGAAAGAGTTTGATATCGGATTAATATCAGAAATGAACATTCAATTGGCTGAGTTAACAAATGCATTGACGGAAGTGGTTGTTGTTGGCTATGCTCAGAACCAAAGGCGCTCAATGGCTGGTGCAATGTCGGTGGTGAGCGATTTGCAAGGAACAACTCCCGGCGTGTTGATAGATGTGGAAGGTGTTCAAATACCGAAGGTTTCAAACGTTCAGCTCACAGATTCAAAGATTGACGAGCCACCCGGAAATCCCAACACCATTCGAAGAAATTTCCGAGACGATGCCTTCTGGCAACCAATGTTGCGTACCGATGAAAATGGCAAAGCTTCTTTTGATGTTGTATTCCCGGACGACATCACCAACTGGTCCACATGCTACGTTGCGTTTGGCGGAAAGAAGATGTCGGGTTATACAACCGGATCAATAAAGTCGTACAAGATCCTCAGCAGTAATATTGGGGTACCGCAATTTGCTATAGCCGGCGACAGCATCGGTATCATCGGCAAATCGCTGAATTACCGCGCGGATACCGTTCGAGGTGAGCGTTCGTTTTACATCAACGACACATTACGATTCGTGAACAATCTGTCTTTTACAAATTCGGTGATCGATACATTTTCGATCACGATTCCGAATGGCGACTCCACAAGATTCAAGTATTCGTTTACGAGAGACAACGGATATTTTGATGGTGAGGAAAGAAGTATACCCGTATTTCGACCGGGAGTAATCGAAACAGACGGAATGTTCGCAGCACTACGCAACGACACTTCGTTTGATCTGCCTTCGCGATTTATGGGAAGCACCGTTCAATTGTATGCGGAGACGTCTCCGGTTCCGGTGCTACACGATGAGGCGGAGAAGGTGATAAACTATGAATACTTGTGCAATGAACAACTGGCTTCCAAGTTGAAAGCATTGTTGGTACAGAAGAAGATCAGCGAATATCTTGGAAAAAAATTTCTAAGGGATGAGGATGTAAAGATCATCATCAACAAACTTCTGAAAGGCAGGTCCCGTAACACGTTGTGGGGATGGTGGCCGAACAATGAGTTTTCGATGTGGATCTCCCTGCACGTGTTGGAGAGTCTTAGCCTCGCCAGGAACAGCGGTTATGCAGTACCGTTAGCGGACAAAGCAATTTCGGACTATCTGGTTTATGAACTTACGACCGCGAGTGGCACCGAAATGTTGGCCATATTGGACATTTTGTACAACCTGAAAGCAAAGGTTGATTTTAAAAGATATCTTGACAGTTTCGAGGTTCGCAAGAACAGCCTTTCAATGTATGAGCGCCTGCGCGCGGTCGAACTGCGGCAAAAGACCGGTGAACCTGTCGAACTCGATTCTTTCATTGCAAGGATGCAAACAACAGCTTTTGGCAACATGTACTGGGGCGAGGAAAACGAGAAGTTTTTTGACAACTCGATACAGAATACTCTGTTGATGTATCGTCTGCTGCGGGCACAAACCGGACATGAATATCAATTGCGCAGCATTATAAGTTACCTGCTTGAAAAACGCAATGCTGCTGGATGGAGGAACACGTATGAATCTTCAAGGATCCTTGAAACAATACTTCCGGAGTTGATTCGTGACTCGCTGAATAAGGAACCGGCGCCGTTGCAGATAAAAATCAAGGATTCAATAGTAGAGAGTTCTTATCCTGTTTCGAGGCAAATACATGTCGACGGAGCTGTTACAATCTCAAAGGCGGGTAAGTCACCGGTTTACTTCACGGCCTATCGTAGACAATGGAATCCTGCACCGGTCAAAAAAGATGGGATTTTTTCGGTGTCATCGTGGTTTCAGGGCAGCGGGCATACACTTGCATTCCTGAAAGCCGGGCAGCCTGCGACCCTGCATGTAGAAGTAAAGGTGATGGCGCATGCCGAATACGTGATGATCGAAATCCCCATCCCTGCGGGTTGTTCTTATGAAAGTAAGAACCAGGCTTGGCGCAATTCCGAAGTACACCGCGAGTATTTCAGGAACAAAGTGTCGATTTTTTGCAATCAGCTTCCGAAAGGAAACTATCGATTTGAAGTGAGTTTGTTGCCACGATACAACGGGCGATTTACCTTGAACCCGGCAAAGGCAGAGATGATGTACTTCCCTGTATTTTACGGTCGCGACGGCATCCGGAAAGTTGACATCCGATGATATCGATTAAGGCACCCAGGGAATTAAATGCAATTTCGGTATCGTTCCAATAACCGTTTAAATTCATCTTACTCCATTTGTATCAAATGTGTGTGTGACTCATTTGGCAGGGTTATTTTCATTGCTTATGTCATACAAGTCAGTTCTTCTGTTGTCATTGTGCTTCGGTTTAATTACTGCAACTACAAGAGGCCAGCAAACAATTATTAAAACAGTAAGCGACGCGTACCCGTCCATTTCACCTGATGGCCGGTGGATCGCTTTTCATTCCGACCGCAGCGGCAGGCAGGCAATTTATGTCATGGACACAAGCGGAAACAATCTGCGGCAACTGACGAATCTCGGATTCAATGAGGTGACACCTAAATGGTCGCCAGATGGCGAGTGGATTACATTTGCAGCCGAGCCGGAGCGCGACAACTCGGAGATTTATGTGATGCGGAAAGACGGATCGTCAATGAAGCGACTTACAACTATTCCCGGCGATGATTCACATCCTTCGTGGTCACGTGACGGCAAGAAAATAATTTTCAATTCCCCTCGCTCTACGCCGGATCCGACGGTTGCCTGGAACAAGCAACACCATGAAGTGTACGAAATGAACCCGGATGGAACAGGCGTTCGCAAGCTTACTTCAGGAAAGACTGTGATCACGTATCCGTGTTACTCGCCAGATGGAAAGCGGATTGTTTACAGAAAAGTTGTGGACGAGGCAGGTTATAACTGGGACCTTTCAGCTTCCGTACGCAACTCGGAGGTTTTTGTTGCAAATGCCGATGGAAGCAACGAGGTGAATGTAACAAAGAATGCAGCGTTTGATGGATGGCCGGTTTGGTCGCCCGATGACAACTGGATATTGTTTGCGTCGAATCGTGCCGGTCCCGCGAATGTTGGTGCACTGTACGTTGTAAGGCCCGATGGCAGCGGTGTCCGAAAAGTTTCTTCAGGTTCGATGAGTTACGCTCAGCCCTCATGGTCGCCGGATGGAAAATTCATTTATGCGTACGCACATGTAGATGCGCAGAAGGAGTTTGGTTTTATTGAGAGGATAGAAGTGGATTTGGGGGAAGGTAAAAGTGAAAAGTGAAAAGGAAAAAGTGCTCCGCCCGCCGAATCCGCCTACGGCGGAGAAGGTGGGAAAAGGAAAAAGTGAAAACAAAAGGGCAATATCCTGAGAAATTATTGTTTGCAATCCTTTAAGACCTGTCAGGCGCATACTTATGGAATCTTCATGTGTTTTCGTCTCATTGAAAACACTGTGTATGGGCGACATCAATATGGGATCGTCGGACAAATCACAATCGCGATTTGGTAAGCGGATTCCAATCCGTGTTGATCTTACACCGATGGTTGATCTCGGCTTTCTATTGATTACCTTCTTCATCGAGCCGAAAGCAATGCCATTGAAGCTTCCTGCTGATTCAAAGGACTCAATGCGAACGTCCGAAACGTCCACAATGCACCTGATCATTGGCGATCAACAGCAGATTGTTGCATACACTGGTACTGATCTGAAACAACTTCAAGACGTACGTTTGTCAGATGGCTCGTTGCGTTCGCTGCTGATGGCGAAGAAAAATGAGGTGGCGGCACTCACCGGCAAGGCGAATGATCTCGTGGTACTTATCAAACCAACGGTGCAATCATCATATCAATCGATTGTCGATGTCCTTGATGAAATGGCCATTAATGGCATAAGCCGTTACGTATTCATGGAACCAAACGAGGTGGAACAATTGATGGTAAGCAAATGGAGCGAGTAAACGGTCAATTGTCAGTTCACCCGAGCTTTCCGCGAAGACTTCAGTGTTCGCACATATTGTGCGACACTGTTCATCAACGAGTCAGACAACGGAACAACCGGCAACCGGGCAACATTTTCTATCAGGCCGAGCTGATGCAAAAAAGCTTTTACTCCTGCAGGATTGTTTTCGCAGAATAGCAGATCATACACGTCGATGAGCGGATCATTGATCTTTTTTGCAGTTTGAAAATCTCCGGCAAGGCCAGCGCGAACCATTTCAGAAAATTGTTCAGGGAATGCATTTGCAGCAACGCTGATTACGCCGTCCATACCACAGGCAAGTTGTGGCAATGCAAGTGCGTCATCACCGCTCACAACGAGGAAATCATCAGGACGGTCCTTTAGGATCTGCATGCATTGTAACATGTCACCGCTCGCTTCTTTCATTCCGGCAATATTTTCCACTTCAGTTGCAAGACGAATGGTAGTCGCAGCGGTCATGTTTCGGCCCGTTCTGCCGGGAACGTTATAAAGAATGATCGGCTTTGGCGATGCTGCCGCTAACTTTTTATAATGTTGGAAGATGCCTTCCTGCGATGGCTTATTGTAGTAGGGACTTGCGCTTAATATCGCTATGGACTTTTCAAGAGGAAACGATTCCAGATCGTCGATAAGCGCGTTCGTATCGTTGCCGCCGATGCCAACGACAACCGGAACGCGGCCCGCAACTTTATCATACGTGAAGTTGATTAGATCCTTCTTTTCATCTTTTGAAAGAACGGGCGTTTCGCCGGTTGTTCCAAGAGTGATTACGTATTCGACGCCGCCATCGATGACGAAGTCAATTACTTTTTCGAGGGCGTTGAAGTCGATTTGTTCGGAGCGGTCAAACGGAGTAACAAGTGCTACACCGGTGCCTTTAAGTGTATTACGAAGTGACATTATGTTCGGGTGTGATGGAAGGGTGATGTCTTAAAGAGAACGTTCATCGCGATTGATCAGATGCGGCTCGGGCGAATGATGATCAGTGTGCCCGTTCGACGATGGGATGTTTTTCTCCGGTTCTGCTATGCCTTCCTGGCTGTGCGAATCAATATTCGTTCGTTCATTGCTGTTATCCGATGATTCGCTTGTTTCAGGAATTTCGAGTTCGTCCCAGAATCCCATGGTGCCGAATTTGATGATCCGCTTTCGAACTCTGTCCTCGGGTTTCTCCTGCTGAAGTTCTGCGATTGTTTTTATAAGGTAGGGTTTTAAAAGAGCCGCTGCTTCGTCATAATCCCAATGTGCGCCGCCGACCGGTTCGGGCACGATGTCGTCGATGAGCTTGAAATTGTACATCGAGTCCGGTGTCAGCTTGAGTTGCTCTGCCGCTTTTTCTTTCTGGTCCCAGCTTCTCCAGAGGATCGAGCTGCAGTTTTCCGGAGAGATGACGGTGTACCAGGCGTTTTCGAGCATGTATACGCGGTCACCGACGCCGATTCCAAGGGCTCCACCTGATGCACCTTCGCCGATGATGACGCAAATGACCGGCACTTTGAGCCTGATCATTTCATAAATATTGCGCGCGATGGCTTCGCCCTGGCCGCGTTCTTCCGCTTCGAGTCCGGGGTATGCCCCGGGGGTATCTATTAAGGTGATGATTGGCTTGTTGAATTTTTCGGCAAGCTTCATCAGCCGGAGCGCTTTCCGGTAACCCTCGGGGTTTGCCATGCCGAAGTTGCGCATCTGGCGCGTTTTGGTGTTGGTGCCTTTTTGTTGGCCGACCACCATTACGGTTTGACCGTCGAGCGATGCGAATCCGCCTACCATTGCCTTATCGTCCTTCACATTTCTGTCGCCGTATAGTTCGACGAAGTTGGTAAAGATCTTTTCGATGTATTTTAAGGTGTATGGGCGATCGGGATGGCGGCTAAGTTGTACTTTCTGCCATGGGGTGAGGCGGCTCGTGATTTCTTTGCGGCGTTCAAGAACGAGCGCCTGCAGTTTACCGATGGAGTCGCTGAGATCTACCTTGCTTTTTTCCGCCGATTGCTTCATTCGCTCGATTTCTTCGAAAAGGTCCCGTATGGGTTTTTCGAAGTCGAGGAATTGTCGGTTCTTATCCTGGGGCATAAGCAATGTGTAAGCTGTAAAATTAAGGGGAACGGGTTAGGCGTGAAACTTTTAATTGGTAAAATCAAATTTCCTTTATCTTTGCCGACCTTGAAATTCGAGTGACAGAGAGGAGAAATTTAGGAGAGGAAAGACGATTTTTCGAGGAGCAGGTCTTTAGCTCATGGCTCAAAGCCCATAGCTCACAGCTCAGAATGGATCGGTAGTTCAGTTGGTTAGAATGCTGCCCTGTCATCCCGGCTGAGCCGGGACGGGTTCGATTAATAAAGTTCTTTTGATAAAAATGTTGGATCGGT
>JAESFU010000593.1_pt1 | contig 15931 bp, 12 predicted proteins | sample 9269461 | NCBI WGS metagenome assembly JAESFU01 (sample SAMN14502556, study PRJNA617107) | algae metagenome | isolation source: Stenomitos rutilans HA7619-LM2 and co-occurring heterotrophs from cave walls | place: USA: Waikapalae cave, Hawaii | collected 2009-07-28
CGCAAATTATATCAAAACCAAAAGTAGTTCGGCTGCTTTCTCGAGCCTTTTGGTTTTGATATAATTTGCGGGTGAGTCGTTGTATAATTTTGAAAACTCTCTTTTGAAAGAGGAGATACTTAAATTCGTTTTCCGGGCCAATTCTTCGATACCGCCTTGTGAAAAAATATTACCGTCTATCACTTGTCTGAAGGTGTATGTGATGGGCGAGAACAGCTGAGACAAAATGACCTGTATGGTTTCTGCATTTTTTGTCTGCGACAAAAGGAGAATGATTTCCTTTAATTTTAAAATCAGTATTTCCTCATGAACGAGCGATGGGTTCTCAAAATAGAACAGCAGCCCTTCAATGTATTTTTGTATGAGGAAGTCATTATTAATTTTTTCACTCGACTGATTGGTTACGCTGTTTTTGGGTTGCTGAAGTAAAAAAGGGACATCTCTTTCGTAAATCTTTTTTAAAATATCAGGATGAAAATTAATGACTACGATTTCGTTGTCCATGTCCGGATGTGCGTTGCCAATCTTCTTAACGGTATTGATACAGTTCAGAAGCAAGGAATAATTGGTCGGGACAATGACATTTTTCTCATGGATATGAAATTGCAGGTCCCCTTTTAAGGAGAACAAAAAACAGGCATAGTCAGAGATCGGGAATTCAAACTCAAAAGGTGATTTCAGAATCACTTTATGGATTAATGGCTTTCCATACAATTCAATCTTTTTATAATCCGTCACCACTGCCAGTTAGTTTACTTTTAAGGATGTCATGTATTTTACGATCATTTCAAACCTTCTATCTCCGATTCAAACTCCAGAAAATCTTCGTGCAGACCACTGATGGACCTGCCCATGGCTTCAGTCTGTCGATTATAGGTCACTAGTTGCCAACTGGCATCGTGATCGTAATCCGGATGCCCCTCGAAGAGATCAATCACATTGTAGAACATCCCCTTACCATAGGCCTTGAGAAACCGGTTTACTTTTTCTTCACCCAATGCCGTGACCAACGCCCGATAGATGTCTGCAGCGTGACCGTCGAACTCCTCGGCCGCGATGGCGTTTCCATGCACGTCATGTGCGGCGCGGTACATACCTCCAATGATATTAAAACGTGCCCATTGTGGTATCCCTTCACGAAACTCACTCCACGCCCAATCGAAAGGTTTACTTGCGCCGGCATTTACCATGCGCACAAGAAAGCCTTCAAACGCCTGCCGCTGTGATTCGGAAAGCTTCGATAATTCGTACCGATAATGTTTTTGATCCTGATCGCTCATCCGGGCAAGCTGCTTGTTGATTTCATCCATGTTAATTCGAATTTAAGTTGAAGCTATATTCTTTCTCTTTCCGGCAAAATAGATCGATCCATTCTTTTTTTGAGTTTCCCACATTCCAACCGGATGACTATGACAACAATACCATTATGCATTGATGTGTTGCAAGCTATTGGAAGGGTTGGCCGCACGTGGACATTGTTCAGGTCCGCGTGAGTATTACATCAATATTCCTTGTCGCTGGTAGAAGTTAGCTGATATTTAGAATAATCACATTGCATCAGTAAGTGGCCTTGGTTGAAGATATACTCGACTGTATGGGTATGTCCTTTGGTGATTTAAGCTCCGGAAAAGTCGACAGAAGCCGAGAACAAAAAGCGAATCGCATGAAGTTTTTATACATGAAAGCAAAGTTCTTTTTGCGCAGCTAAAAATTGGAGGGCGTATGACCAGGAGGTAGAGATAAGTAATCACATGCTTTCTTTGTACATCGCTTCGAAATTTTTCATGAGGCGCTCGCAGCGCATAAAAACAGTAGAGGTCATCGATAGTGATGACCTCTATGCTTACGGACAAGGATTGAATTAAAGTTGAATTTTTTGGACAGGCGAGTATATCAAATATTGAACACCGGAGAGCCGGACGCCGATACGTGCATACAGATACGACTGGTCAGGAGTGAAGGTCTGAATTTCTCGCGTGAGATTAATGTTGTTGAAATCCGTAATATCGGCTCCCTTAATCGAAACCACTCCGCCCACATCATTTCTGGAGGCAACCAGGTTTGATTTGCTCACATACAGGAACACTTCATCTACATTTTTGGCATGTGCATCGGTGATAATTTTCTCCAGCGAGAAAGACGCCTTTACCATTCTGCCCGTGTTTGAAATCACCGGGTTCTTCACAATGTAATAGGGCGTAACGTCAATGTTCATCTCGCGGCTGCCGTTAATCTCAATCAAAAGACTGTCGGGACTATCTTCAAGTGTTCTGAACGGGACAGGGTTCTGAGGGATATAGAGCTTATAAGTGCCATTAAAAAGGACCGCCGAAAATTTTCCATCCTGGTTGACTTGCACATCAATTTTACTTTTCTTCTTCCAGCCGGTTTCCCATAGCTCTATTTTCACATCTTTTGCATCCAGATTCAGTGGCGTTCCCTGATAGACCAGACTGCCTTCAAAAGTTGCATCCGGCGCCTCATAGTTATCGTAGGCGCATGCGCCTGTACCCAGGGTGCATGCTATTAAAATAAGAATTTTGAGTGTTTTCATACTTAAGGATTTTGAATCAGTTTCGGATTCGGACTTAGCGTGTTGCCACTAATGTGCGTATAGTAATTCTGTAACCTGAAATTGTCCAGGCCGGTCGCCTTGCTTGGGATAACCGGGTCGTAGACCTTGTAGGGCCAGAGGCCAAAAGGCTTCGTACTGGATTCGTCTGCCTTGCCGGGCTGTGTCGTCAACCCTGAATTCTGACCATTCCAAACCTTGTGCGCCAACCGCCAGCGTTTCATGTCCCACAGCTGATGTCCTTCAAATGCGAGTTCAACTTTGCGTTCATGGACAATGCGGTCAAATGAGACATCAGCGTCGGTGAGATCAATTGTAAAGCCTGCCCTTTTTCTGACCTGGTTCAGGTACCCGGCTGCCACGGCGGGTTGATTCAATTCAAAACTGGCTTCTGCTGCATTTAACAACACTTCAGCATAGCGATAGCGTATCCACCACACATCACTGCCTACACCACGCTGGCCGGAACCAATGGTAGGATCGAGATATTTGCGGATGTAGTACCCGGTTTGCGCACTCTTCTCTTTTTGGTCGATGGGACCATTTTTTCCGACCACTTGCTGTGCAACAGTTTGTCCCGGAAGGACAGCCGTGCCACCCAGGTTGCCGGAGCTGATGATGGAATTGTCCGGCAGGATGTATCCTGCCCAGATATCAACTTCTCTTCCTTTAAACGAAGTGCCCGGTAGTATAATCGTACCCCATAAACGCGCGTCGCGATCCTGGTATAAATCGGTGATCTTGTCGTAGTAGGTATAGTTCCCGGACGTGCCGATATCAAAAGGCGCAAATGTATTGTCCAGCTTTTCAAAGGACTGGGCCAGGTTAAGTGTAGGATTCAGAAAACCCGAGTCACCGGGCTCTTCGGTTTGATCAATAGGCTGATTGTTGGTTGTGAACCCATGGGGCTTGTCCTTTAGTTTAAAATCTTTGGTAAAGATCACTTCGGGGTTATTGGACTTGTCCAGGAAAAGACTGGCAAAATTTTCACGCTTGTCGGTGTTTTTCTGATACAGGGAATACCAGCCTTTTCCGATCAATTCCTGCGACGCGGCAAGCGCCTTTTGATAATATCCCTGTGCCATGCTGGCGGCAATGCCGGCCTCTCCGCCCGAGGTAAATTCCGAAGGTGTGGCAGCACCGTACCTGGCAATCGCGCCTGCGTATACAGCCGCACGCGCCTTCATCGCCAATGCTACGCCTTTTGTTGCGCGCGAATATATTCTGCCGCCGGACGATGCCGGATCGTAAAGTTTTTCTCCGATTTCATCAAGCTCGGCAATAACAAAGTCATATACCTCATGCTCCTTCGCCCTGGGATATTGCAGGTAACTTGGATCACCGGAATAGTCGTAGGAGAGTGGTTCCAGAATCAACGGGACACCGCCCATGCGCTTTACCTCTTCAAAGTAGACGGCGGCCCGCAGGAAGCGCGCTTCCGCCAGAAATACCTCGCGATCTTCAACCGCGAGTTTATCGGCCGTCTCGCAACGCTTGATGAATGCATTCAGGGCGCGGATGTAACTGTAGTCCCAATAGCCCCAGCTCTCCAGCGACCAGTCATTATTTTGATGCCGTCCGTAGTCGCGGGTGGCAAACGCTTCGTCGAAATTGGCAAACTCGCCATAGTTTTCAATAGATTGATAATCCGGAAAGCGGTTGTACAGATCCGCCAGCACCAGCACCACCAGATCACGGTTGGTCCAGACATCCTCGTCGTTGAGGATATTATTGGGTTCTTTCTTTAAAAAGTCATCGTCGTTGCACGCCCAACTCAAGGCCGTACAAAGTATCAGAATAAGTATATAGCTCTTCTTCATAAACCAGATCGTTAGAATGAAAGGTTGACACCGATATTAACCAGTTTGTGTTGTGGATACTGAAGTCCGTTCTCATCGGCAATTTCGGGCTCCACTCCGTAGCGTTTCACATTGTCAAGCGAAAACAGGTTGAATGTGTTGACATAGACCCGCACTTTCCGGATCGATGCTTTTTCGAGCCACGCCGCAGGTAAAGAGTAGCCGACTTCCAGCGTACGCAGCCGCAGGTAGCGTACATTGGTTGTCCAGAAATCAGATGTCCAATAGTTGCTGTGACCTCCGTTATTGAAACGCATGGTCGGGTACTTGCCCGGGATCCACTCACTGTCGGCATCGTAAGGGTCAGCCCGGTGCCAGTGACTGTCATAGGTTTCTTTCAACAGGTTGCCACCATTTTGGAATGGGACAGCCAATTCGTAACGCCGGATGTTGGTGTACATGGAACCTCCGGAGAAGTCGGCGCGGAAATCAAAACCCTTCCAGTTCATGGTTAAATAGACACCGTAGTTAACCGTGGGGTTTCCTGTCCTTGAATAGCCGATAGGGCGTTCATCATAGCCATTGATAACGTCGTCGCCGTTGATGTCCTCATAGATGAGGTCGCCCGGCAACAGCGTCTTGTTACCCTGTCCGTCAATATCAACCGGGTAATCGGCTATTTGCTCCTGCGATTGGAATTGTCCTATGGCATGCAGGCCCCATAAAATATCAGACCATCGGTCTGTCGAGAGTCCGTTGTTCCGATACTTGTCCCATGAGCTGCCCCAGTCAAGCTCCGGCTTGTAACGGGTGAGTTGTTTCAGTCGCGAGTAGGAGATATTTCCCCCTACGGAAAAAGTAACGCCGCGAACATTTCCCTGGTATCCGAGCGATGCTTCACCGCCAACATACGCATCGCTCCGCAGATTTTCGGCGGCTGCGGGATACCCCAGTTCTTCCGGCAGCAAAACGTCTGCTTTCTGTTGAGGAAGTCCTGTACGCTTGCGATAGAAATAATCCAGCGTACCCGATATTTTACCACTTAAAAGCTGGAAGTCCAATCCCACATCGGCAATGCGGCTCTTGAACCACGACAGATTGTTTACCGGTCTGCCGTCTCCCTGCAAATCATACGCGGTTTTCAGGGCAGAAGAGTTAAGCACTTGTCCGCCGGTCCGGATGGCATCGATGATCGCCGTGGAGCGCGGATACTGATAGCCGGACAGATATGCAAACGGATCAAGTCCCACATCATCATCGCCCAGAAGACCATACGACGCGCGCAGTTTCAGATCACTCAATGTATTGGACAGGCCCGTGAAATTTCTGTAAAAAGGTTCGTCGCTCAGGCGCCATCCCGCCGATACAGAAGGGAATACTCCCCATCGTTTATCCGGTGCAAACTTCCAGGATGCATCTCTGCGCGCCGCCACTTCCAGCAGATACTTTCCCTTGTAATCGTAATTGATGCGACCTACATATCCTATCCGCGCCTCTTCCGCATCGTAGTCGTTGTACGTGTCCATATCGGCGAAAAGCAAAATGGGGAGTTCGTTGGTTTTGGGAACCGTATGTGTCCAGACTTCCAGATTGCGTCTGTCAATACGTTCGGCTACGAACACGGCAGACAGGTTGTGATTTCCCGCAAAGGTATGCTCGTAATTCAATTGTCCCTGAACAACCGTTTCCAGGACTTTTCGCGTTCCCCGTTCGCGCCATGGATTTGTACTTCCGCCGGTTCGCTTGTACGTATCGGTTGGCTCGTCATAGGTATACGTGTTATAGGTGTACTCATGTCCGTTCATTAACCGGTCTGCCAGGTAATAGGAATACAGTCCTCTTGCCTTCAGTCCCTTAATCGGCGTATTGTATTCGCCCGTAAAGTTGAGTTGCATAACACGCCAGTCTTCTGTCCAATACCCCGATGTCTTTTTATTCAGCCAGGCAAAGTTGGTTTCGTCATTCTCAATGTGATTCGGATAGTTTGGATTGTCGTTGGCGTAAGGTCGTTCAAACGGACGGTTTCTGAACAAGGCAAAACGCGGCAGCCAATAATCGTCGCCGCCCGGAATACCAGGCTGATCGCGTGTTTCGATACGGCCGTTGATCTGCGTACCGACTTTGAATCGCTTGGTAATCTGCGCATCAATGTTGGTTTGAATATTGGTGCGTCCGAACGTGTATTCTCTCCCCAATACCGAGGACTGTTTTACGCGCGTCAATGAAAAATAATAATTGATTTTGTCAGACCCGCCGGATGCATTCAGGTTAATGGACGACTGCGGTGCGTTGCCTTTAACGATGAAGTCATACCAGTCAAAGCTCTGATAATTTTTTTCAGTGCCCGCCTGCCACTTGGCCAATTCCTCGCGGCTCATAATCTGATCCGCCGGTCTTCTGTCATTCACATCGGCTTCAACTTTAGCCGTATACCACTCGCCGGCATTCACCGTTTTTGGGAATCGGCTCCAGTTTTGCCAGCCTGTGTAAGCATCTACATTAAAAGTATTGCTGCTGCCGGTCTTTCCTTTTTTGGTTGTCACAATTACAACTCCGTTGGCTGCTCTCGAACCATACACGGAAGCAGACGCATCTTTCAGGATCGTGATGCTCTCGATATCGTTGGGTGAAATGTTGTTGAACTGTCCTTCATCTTTCTGGATTCCGTCGATTACAAATAAAGGTGTTCCCATGTTTCGTATCCGGATCGATGCACTCGAACCCGGGCGGCCATCGGCTTGTCTGAACGAGAGCCCTGGTAACTTGCCCGCCAGCATTGAACTGGTGGTAACCGAGTGAACGCTTTCCAGATCTTTGTTGGTAACGGCTGAAACCGATCCGGTCAACGCTTCCTTCTTCTGCGTTCCATAGCCAACGACCACTACTTCCTGCAGCGACTTAACATCGGGCACCATGCTTACATCAATGGCAGTGCGATTGTTAATGGCCACTTCCTGTGTCGTATAGCCGATAAACGAAAACACCAGTATGCCATTGGCAGAAAACTCGTCCGGAATTTTTAAGGTATAGTTACCATCGGTATCCGTCACGGTGCCCATGGTGCTTCCTTTGACAAAGACACTGACGCCGGGCAATGATTCGTTTCCTTCGGACAATACTTTGCCCGATACGGTGAGCTCGTACTTTACAAACATGTCACCATTGTCTTCATCGGCATGACGGTATACCCGGTCTGTCTCAACCATGGACATGTCGGGGCCCGAGACACTGGAAACCATTTCCGTTCGTTTTTTCTTGAGTATAATCTGGTCTCCCTTGATCTTGAAATTCACGCCCAGATCCCTGAGCAAAACCCACACAGCCGTCTGGATGGTTACACTTTCCAGTCTGGCCGTAACCTTTCTCGAATCATCAATCGAACGGTGATTGTAGAAGAATCGGTAGGGAGTTTTTGTTTCGAGAATCGCGATCGCGTCTTTCAGCGCGGTCTGTTCAAAGGAGATTGTAATTCGCTCTCGCTTGCCTGTTGTATCGGTAGCATGCACCTGAAAAATACTCAGCGAAGCAATCAATAAGGTTAGCATAAATATGAGGGTTTGGATACCTGTATGATGCCAGGGGAGACAGTCAAGTTCCCGTAAAGTTTTTTTCATAACTTTGAAAGTTGATTAATAAGATTCCATTCTGTTAGTCATGCGAAACACCACCTGGTGGTGCTTCGGTAAGGCCGGAGAGTGCGCTAACACTTTCCGGTTCTTTTTTTGTTCTGTTCTGTCAGGTAGTCTGGATGTGGGGGTTTAGGTTCAGGTTTATTCGTTGCAAAGTTTTCCGTGTATTAAGACCCTGGAGCCCTGAATGGTATAGCTGATGGATTCGGAATCCTTAAAGAGCTCCAGTACTTCGGGCAGCGTTTTGCTATTGACCTTGGCCGAGAAATGGCAATGGAGCGATTCCCTGTCATCGACTTCAATTGTGACATTAAACCAGCGCTCCAGTTCATTGATGATGTCAGACAGCGGGCGATCTCTGAAAACAAGCTGGCCATCCCGCCAGGCCGTATAGTCTACAATCTCGTCCTGATCTTCCAGGAAAATTCTTTTCGATTTCTTTTCAAAGACTGCCTGCTGGTTGGGCAACAAGATCAGGCCATTGGTATCCACCGCAGATTCGATTGTGACTTTCCCCTTGATCAAGGTAGTTTCAATGGTCTTGTCCTTTCCATAGGACTTCACATTGAACGATGTACCAAGTACCTTAATTCGTATATCGGATGTATGCACGATAAACGGCTTCTGCTTGTTCTCGGCAACATCAAAATAGGCTTCTCCCTGCAATTGAATTTCGCGCGTCTTTGATTCGGCAAAAGTTTTAGGATAGGACAGCTTGCTGTCCGCGTTCAGCCAGATTTTTGTTCCGTCCTCCAGCGTGATAAAAGTTCGCTGTCCTTTGGATGTGATCTCTTCACGCGTGGAAAAAGAAAAGAGCTGCTGGAAAAAATGTTGATTGAGGTACGCCGCAGAGATCGATAGAACAATCAAAACAGAGGCGGCCGCATACCAGTTAAACCTTCGTTTTTTAGAATAGCTTTCCGCGGTACTCAAAATTGTTGTGCGGGGCGATGTTACTTCAGGCTGATCGATCTCCGCGTCAATTCTCTTTTTAAGATTGGCGATGCGCGATTCAAAAACATCGTTCTCCCGAAAGTGAAACAACAACAGAAATTCCCGGGCCTCCCGAATAGCGGATTGCTTATCCGGATGGGCACGGAGAAAATCATCCCAGAAAAGATTGGTCGTCTCGTCAGGCGAAAACACCCATTGCTGAAAACGGTCATCTTTAATAAAGTCGTCTGCCGAAAATTTTTGATATTCCATTCTGATAATTTCAAACACAGTCTCTGATAGTAAAAGCAGGAGTTCCGCGTTTTACCCCTTCGTCAGTAAATTTTTTTTTCTGTGTTGAGCCTGGTGATGGAAATTAGCCTGGGCGGCCTGCTGGCGCAGCTCAGGAACTGTGGGAGCATTATTATTGGAGGGCGGCGGCGTTACTGCCGCTGGCGGATGGTATTAACGTTCGGCGCGAAGCGACTTTCGTAATGCGTCGACAGCCTTGCCGATAAGCTTGTAAGTTGAGGTAAGGCTTATTTCGAGGATTTCAGACAACTCCTGGTAATTCATTTTTTCGTAGAACTTGAGATAGACCGCCTCACGCTGCCGCTCGCTGAGGTGTGAGATCGCCAGCCACAGCTGTTCCTGTTGCTCGATGGAAAATTGTTCTTCGATTATTCTCGCCTCGATGGGCGACTCCACCGTTGCAGCGTAGTCATCCTGAAGAACATCCATGTTCAGGCGATGCTCCGCGTTTATTCGTCTTATTATTTTTCTTCGCAGGGACTTCAGTAAGTAGGGTTTGATACTGTCTGTCTGACTGAGCACGTCGTGCTTTCGCCATAACTCCACAAACAGATCCTGAATACAATCTTCCACAACACCGAAGTCGCGGGTGATCTTGCCACCATACCCGTACAACAGCCTGGCATATTTCTCATAGATATAATCCAGTGCCTTTCGGTTGCCCTCCCGAAGTGCGTTCCAGACAACAGATTCCTCTTCAAACAGAGAAGTTCCGTGTTTGAACAAAAAGCTCTCGGCGAGCTTTTCTTCAGGTTTGAAAGAAAGAAAACGCATAGGTTTGGGGGTCGCAACCGATTGCAGTTTAGGTAAAAAAAATAAGATCACCATTAAAAAATAGTTTTTTCAATCCTGTTCACCTGTTCGGGGAACATTTCTATTCCGGTTTTCTGCCGGTTGAAAATGTGGCGCCACGCCGTTCGAGCAGAAGGATTTTTAAGCGCGAGGATACGTTCAGGATGCGCTTACGATTGCACAATTTCACGCCATTCTATTGGGACACACGTTAAAAAATCCACTGAAAAATTTCAAGCGGAAGCCGGATTGTCCAATGAAGCATGCAGATCGCGCGGACAATATCTTCGCAATGTCAAATACCTTAAAAACTAATTCAAATCTTTTGATCTTATGAATTTGTAGAAAAGCTATATAGCTTCGTGGCCATGAGAAGTTTTACGATCGACCGCCATCCTGCCTTCTCCGCTGTTGCCAAACCCTATTTTTCAGAACATGTAATCTTTACGGGTAACGTGCGAGACTTTGTCTTGCCGGAGCACCGGTGTCATCATGGATTGATTTATTGTCTTGAAGGAGCGTTTACCATCAAGCTTAACGGATTGACCCGGGATTTGAATGAGAGCAAGTTTCTAATTATGAACGACAACAGCAAGTTGAGTCTTGATGTCGGAGCTTCGGACGCTCAACCCATGATACTGTATTTTCAGTCGCACATTCCAGCGTTAAATACGGTGGGCAGCGCGGCCGACTGGAATTTAACAGAGCGTATTTACCCGGTAACCGAGGTGTTCAGAGAGCGCGCCCGCCTGCTGGTATCCTTTCCTGACAGTTGTTCCTCGTTCATCACCATGAGGGCCGATGCCGTGATACGATCCATCCTGGTGGACATCTTGTCATTCAACCAATATGCTTTGCGTGAAGCGATGAAACTTGATGTTCGGAAACCTTCCACGCGGCACGATAACTATAAACGATTGGCGATTGTGCGCGAGTGGATCGAAGATAATTTCTATCGTTCGTTAACGCTGGACGAACTGGCAGGTCTTGCAGCCATGAATCATCAACATTTTCTAAGACTTTTCAGCAAAGTCTTTCACAAAACCCCGCACCAATACATCATCGACCGCCGCATTGCCGAGGCCAAGCGCATGTTGCTCAACCCCGGCATCACAGTGGCCGATGTATGTCTTGCTATCGGGTGGGACAGTCTCGGCACCTTTAGTCGCTTGTTCAAGCAACGTACAGGACAGACGCCCGGTGAATTTCGAAACGCATCAGGCGGTGATCACATTCTTCAGTGACGGGTTGAAGTTCCGCAGGTCCAATCCACCTTCCAGTACAGACTTGAGGTTCGTTAGAAAAAATGTCCAGCCCATGGTGTTGCTCGTGTAGTGCTTGAAAATCCTGGCATTGTCCACCGGTATGTTGTCTTCAATCAGCTCTACGATTACTTCTTCCTGTTCTTTGTAGATCGAAACGGTAACAGGACAATTGGACGAGAAACTGAATGCGAATTTGTCTTTGCCGTTAGCCTCCAGGATCGTGCCTTCGTGTTTCATGTCATCCTGATAACCATGCCAGGTCCATTGATAGGTGTCAGCTTTTGCCAGTAGTTCATGCGTTAGTCGGATTTTGCCGGTGGTGTCTGAAGCAGGCGCGTTCTTGAGAAACCAGGCTTCCAGGCCTTGTTGCGTGGCCCAGGCATTATAGGCTTTTTCAATGGTGGTTTTGATGTTGATCCGGAGCTTGATTTGGCTCCAGTCTTTGTTAATAGCTTCCATAATTTGTTTGTTTTTTTACGAAAGTAGAAGCGGAAGGACAGGGCATGTTTATCGAAAATGGAGAATTTTTAATTATTATCAAATTGAACACGGCAATCGCCTGGCAGGCGTAGCATCTTGAAAAAACATTTTCGTTGAAGCGACCCGTATGAAAGATTGGATCTTTCGGTACCGCGACTGACAAAAAATCGAGGATCTCATTTCCACGTGGGATAAAAGTACCAGAGATCGGGAAAATTCTACAACCACCCGGGCGACGTCCTTGCGTTAAATTTGCAGTCATGTTCAACATGCCTCGTACAACTACATGATATCGCCTTTCGAATATATTACTGTCCTGATCTCGATTATTTTGGGAATGGGTATTACACAGATACTCTCCGGCGTAGCCGGCATGATTCTGCGGTGGGACCAGGTCAGGTTATATTGGCCACATTGTATCCTGATCATCCTGGTTTTTGTATTTCATATTCAGGAGTGGTGGATCACGTATGATCTGAGGCATTATGCATACTGGCGTCTCCCGGTATTTTTATTTACGATTCTCTATCCCGTGAATTTATACATCCTGGCGCGCATACTGTTCCCGCTGCGCTGGAGCGGAAGTCAGATCGATATGAAGCAGTTCTACTTCCAGAATTTTCGCAGGATATTCGTTTTTATATTGTCCCTGGCGGTGTTGTCTGTTATCGACAACATATCACTCACCAATTTTCAAATTCAGGACCAGTTTGCCCAGGCAACCGTGGCACTGGTAGCAGCCGTTATTATTTTCTCCAACGTACGGCTGGAATGGGTTCATCAAACGGTCATTATGTTCCTCCTTTTGTCTGCCATCGTGGCGTTTGTTGTGGAGTGGGATGTTTTACTGATCGTCAATACACGCTGAGGATGAAGATCGCCACAAACAGCCGGATGAAATGGAAGGACAACCGGGTGGAGTATGCCATCTCCGGAACCACGGTCTGCATTGTAATCAGTGTCCTGCTGTCCTTCTGGAGCATACATGTCTGCCATGCAAACCATTGGAACCCAGAAAGAAATCCAGCGACTGCTGGACAAAGCAAACAGACAGGCCGATGTTCACGGGTAGCCTGGGAGGACAAGTGTTCCGCTTGCGGAAGCACATAAATGGATTGTCGCCGATTTAGCCGGATGAACCGGTTGAAAAAAATTAAGGATGTCGTCTGGCAGCAATGGCTTCCCTGAATTCGGTAGCGTTTTGATGTGTGTGGCGCTTGAAAAATTTACTGAAGTGAGAAGGGTCTTCAAAGCCCAGCTCAAGACAGATTTCCTTGCTTGATTTGTCCGTGTAGTAGAAGAGCCGCTTCGCTTCCAGGATAATCCGGTCATGAATAACCTGCGAGGGAGGTTTCTTGTCAAATCGGGCAAATACATGGGCGAGTGTCTTGGGCGATTTGTTCAAGGCATGCGCGTAGAACCGGACTTCGTGCTGATATTTGTAGTTGATCTCGACGAGTAAATTGAATTTCCGGTACAGATCAAATTGGCTGCTGTCCACAGCATGAGGACTTCCATATTGCTGCTTGCCTATTCGTGTGATGTTAATGATAAGCCGTGCCAGCAACAGCCGCAGCATGTCCTCCTGGATATTGTCGGCTTGTCCAAATTCATCGATAAAGAAATCGCGAAGCAACGATAAGTGTTGTTGTTGTGCCGGTTCGAGGGAGAGAAACATTGTTTGTGAGGTTCCGAAGAAGAGAAAACCAACGCAGCCAATCTCCTTGTCATGATCGACAATGCAGTAAAAGTCGCGCGTAAATTGCCATCCGATAATATTCGCTGGGCTGGAGAACTGGTATTGCTGCAGGCTGACCAGGGGCAATATGCAGTTTGATGGGAAATCATATTCGACTTCGTCTACCAAAACTCGTTGAGCGGGCCTGGTATTCCAGACAATGGTAAGCCATTGCACAGGCATGGGCCGCGCAAAAGGTGTCCAATGAGCCGTATCGTGGAGGATCAGCTTCAGGTCGCCCTTTGTTCTGGAGCTTCGGTATTCGAGAATCATTTTGAAAGATTTGCTTCAGCAGAATCAAAAGAACGGCATCGTCCGCAGGTATAATGTCGCGTGTAAGACAGAACGCCTTACGCGATGAGCAGCAATCGAACGCGGCAGTGTGTCCCAGCCAGGGGAACCTGTAATTGTATAATTTATTCAATGGATCCTGTAAATCCAGGTAGTCGCTCTTGCGTTATAGATGAAATACATGAGAAGTATCCGAAACCTGGTAGTGTTTGCGTTGGGAGTTCAGATTATTCTGGCGGCAGCAATGTTCGAAACGGGTATACATCGCTGCGGCAGTCAGATCAGGCACAAGGAATTATGCAGGGCGCCCGGCTGTGTCCACGCTGCGAAATCATCGGTCGCAGACAGCGCCCGGAAGACTATATGTTGTCAGGGTATCTTTTTTAATCAGGTTGATCAGTTTTTTAATCAGCCGCTCAGCGAAATTGTTTCGGATAGCCATGCAGCCGTCCATCGGTTGCCGCATGCGCTTATGTGCAATGCTTTTCTGTGCGCCTATAAAGACCAGTCCTTCCGGCAGTATAAATCACCGCGACTTTTTCAAAACCGGACACTCATCAACCGCGTCATCGTGATTTAAGCCATCTTGTTCTTTTTCCTGCTATTGTCCCATCGGTATGGCGATAGCTTCTTCTGCCGGCTATCGGCCTGCGGAGTGATCCATATATTCATAAACAGCAGTTATCTCTGCAAGACAATAAGAACAATGAAAAACGATACTTCAGCCCTGTGGTATTTTGAAAGCGTTAATCTGTACAATATCCTTTGCCCGCACAAAATAAACCAGTGGAGCGCAACGCACATCTATACACGAATTGGAAAAAATGATTTTATCTATATGCCTGACGATACCTGCACGCATATTTACCTGATCGTTGAAGGACAAGTGAGAATAGGACACTACCTGGACTGCGGCGAGGAAGTTGTTTGCTCTATTCTTGGCAAGGGTGAACTTTTTGGCGAGCTGGCGTTGGCAGGAGAGGAGCGGCGCAGTGATTTCGCACAGGCAATGCGTGATACAGTCCTGTGTCCACTGACGATCGATCACCTTAAATCATTGATGTATAAAGATCATGAGCTGAGCTTCCGTGTGCTCAGGCTGATGGGATTGAGGTTACTGAAGCTCGAACGCAAACTGGAGCTGTTGGTCTTTAAAGATTCGCGCACACGCATCATTGAATTTTTAAAAGACGCGGCCTCCTGGAAAGGGAAAAAAGTTGGCACCGAAACGATGATCGCCGGCAGAATTACGCATAAGGACATCGCAGCCCTTACAGGCACGTCGAGGCAAACTGTTACCACCGTATTAAACGATCTGAAGGAGAAAAACCTGATTAATTTCGACCGGACAAAAATCCTGATACGGGACCTGGACAAATTGAAATGATTGTAAAGGGACCGGACGCCATATATTCGCATGAAGTACGAACATTAACCTAAAAAAGTATGGCTGTCCGGTCTTTACTCGTGGCCCAGAAACGAGTGTCTTTATTATCGAAGCCTGCTGTGGTGCCTCCCGTAGATGAAATAGACAAAGGCTCCCATCAGCAACCATACGAGCGCAGCGAGCTGTGTTTGCCAGGCAAGCGAAAATACCAGCAGCGAACAGACAATTATACCCAGCAGCGGTATCAGGGGCATCATCGGTGTCTTGAACGATCTGTGAATATTCGGTCTCTTTACACGCATAGTCCATACACCGGCGCAAACGGCTATGAAGGCAAGCAATGTCCCGATACTGGTTAGATCGCCCGTTAACGATCCGGGGGCGAACAATGCAAACATGCCCACAAACACGAACATTACCACGTTGGACTTGAACGGAGTTTTGTATTTGGGATGCATGTCCGAGAATAATTTCGGGAGTAGGCCGTCGTTGGACATTGAATAAAATATTCTGGATTGTCCCATCAGCATCACCAGCATAACCGATGAGAAGCCGGCCAGGATAGCAACAGAGACCAGCGTGGCCAGCCATTCATATCCCGTCATGTAATGTTGAATGACATACGCGACCGACGCTTCTTTGCCAGCCGATTTGAACTCCTGCCAGTTGGCTACGCCCGTCAATACCCATGCAAACAGCACATACAGAACTGTGCATACCAATAAAGAGCCCA
>JAESFU010000594.1_pt1 | contig 15807 bp, 14 predicted proteins | sample 9269461 | NCBI WGS metagenome assembly JAESFU01 (sample SAMN14502556, study PRJNA617107) | algae metagenome | isolation source: Stenomitos rutilans HA7619-LM2 and co-occurring heterotrophs from cave walls | place: USA: Waikapalae cave, Hawaii | collected 2009-07-28
ATCCTCCAGAGACATGTTGTCTCCCGCCGTGGTGCCTGTATTCATCACCACAGCATGGAGGATCGCTGCGCCGAGCGCAACCCGAACGACGCAATTCCTTGTTTCAGGCCCCGTGCTTGTGCATCGATTGATCGATCCGTGCTTCGGGTGATCGGCCCGTGCTTCGGGTGCCCTGCTTCTGCCTGCCCTGAGGCAGAGGCAGGGACGGGTTGATTCAGATATCGAGACGCACCGTTACACGGCAAGTCAGATCATCTAGCTGACCATCTTCCACAGCCCATAGAAGACTACCCCCTTGATGGCATGTTTGATGCAATCTTTAGCGACTTCCTCAGACGTTGGCCATGACTTATACCACAACTCCCGCGCTGCAGAAGTTGCAGCGGCCACCGATAGATACCCGTCAATTGACATGTCTGTACCCGAGTCCTTGACTAATCGCTTCACCTCAATCACTGCTTCCACTGCAACGCTCGCTGTCGTAGACAAGACCTGCTTGGCCTCCCTGGTTCGTTCGAGCATCCGCTCATACATCGCCCGAAGCGGCACTTCTGTTCGCTCAATAACGCGTTGTTCAGTTTCGTGATCTCGATGTGAGTCTTGGTCTGGAGTTCCCGGACTCACTTCGTTTGCAGATGAGACAGTTGCCGTGGCTCCACTCTCATCTGTTTGGTGATTGAGTTCTGATTCCACGCCACGGAGTGCTGAACCAGCAGGATTCACCTGTTGGTCAAACTCCGACATGATGATGATGATGGTTCTCTTTCGAGGAGTGCTCACTGTGCACCTCCGGAAGGAACCAACGCGGGGCTGTCAATGTAAAGCGTGTCGACCTTCAGGCCGGAGCCACCAAGCTGCTGATGTCGTTGGCTTGCAGCAAGTATCAAATCTGCGACGATGCGTTCAACCTCTTCATCACTTGCATCGTCCGGAAGCGAAATCTCGATACGCAGCATTCGATCGGTTTTCAATCCAAATTGCAACCACCCTCGCGGAGCATAGCGGTGCCACAGCGCACGAAGCGCGCTGATTGAGTGATCGATCAATTGCTCCGCAGCAGCCCGATGCATCTCCACGGATCGTGCCAGTTGAGCATAATTCCGAACATCTAGAGCTTCGTGAAGCTCTTGCATCTCTTGATCAAGAGATTTATTTTCATCTTCGAGCTGCTTTGAAATTTGCTTAGAGAGAACAGGATCGAGCAATCGTTCTTGGTCGTTCTTTGCGTACGATTGCTCCACCGGTTGTGGATCAAGTTCCGTTCGCTCAGATTCCTGTACGAAACCTGTAACTGTGTCACGAACTACCTCGATTGCATGCGTAGCACGCTCATCAGAAGGGTTGCGTGCCCGCAACTGTATGATGATTTCACGCTCATAGGGAGGTTGCTGCTGATCCTCAACAACATCTCCGATCCGCCCGACGTTCTTGCTTGCTTCAATGTTGTCGACCTCAAACCCAGAGCCACCCTCTGCATGATGCAGAGCATTCGCTCCGGCGAGGAGTTCAGACACATTCCTCTGAATATTCGCGTCCGTCACATTCGCAGGAACACGAATCCGAAGCTCGATCGGGTCGTAGTCGGGAGAACTAATCTCAGATGCGACTTGAGACTGCTCGCCTAGCCACCCCTTCGGCACGCCATCCGGCCACATTGGCCCGAAGACTTCCGGAGATACGGGGGTTTCATTCTTAAATCCTTGACGGACTACGACTGCACAGAGAAGATCGAAGTCAATCCGAATGTACTTGTGGGTGGAGTTAGCTGCCGCACTAGCTGCGGCGTTGACTGCCGCGCTGGCTGCGGCGGCATAAGCGTCGGCGTATGCGTTGGTGGCGTACGCGTTGGTAGCATCGGCGGCGGAGGCGACAGCGACGTCCGCGTCGGCGGCGTACGCTGCGGCATTGGCTGCTGCCCGGGCGGCGTACGCTGCGGCATTGGGGTCATTGATGGCGTAGGCGGAGTATACGACGCGGGCGGCTACGTACGCGTTGGTTGCACTCGCGGAGCGTGGATCGCCTGCAGAACGTTCCGCGAGTGTAATTGCAGCGTCTATAGCTTCAATGTGCTCTTGTGGAGCCTTGGGCCAGTGAAACACAACAAGCGGTTGTACCCGCCGTGCACACCGTGCAGCAAACGCTACCTGCGCCCACCTCGGCAGCTTGGCGATTTCCTCTTGAGTCGGAATCCCCGCCCCAGCACCTGGTGTTTCTTGATTCTCTGCCATAGTCCCGGACCCTCCACGGAATAGCACATTCTACCCGATGTGCACTGCCTCCATATATACCGCTGCACCGTGCTTGTGCAAAGCCAATCTGCACGGGCTTCACCTGCTTTGAGGTACCCCTGCTGTCAAGCATGGGGTTTACAGCCTGTGCGCTCGCATTGTCGCAACATCACCTCCTGCACTTGCATGTGCTGCAGGCGTGCGTGCAGTGGGGACGGCAATCTCTCCTCGCGAATCCCCGGCTTGACAACCGGGGTACCTATGTGCGGTGCACTAAAGCATGTGCAGTATGCACGCGCAACCCTGCCTCAGAGCAGGCAGAAGCAGGGCACCCGAAACAGAGGTCGTGCATCTGAAACCACAAACACAGGTGCTTTTAAAATTCCGTCTGTTTGCGTTGGGGTTGATCAAGAGCATCAGGATCTCAGAGCAGATCCTGATGGCACGAAAACGAGAGAAGCAAACACGGGGCCTGGAAAGGCCCCGCCCCAAGAAGCGAAAGGCCTTGCACGAAGAAACAAAGTCCCCCTATAGAAAGACCCCTCCTGCACGTGCGGGAGGGGCCTGTGGATTTCGCCTTTTCACCAGTGCAGAGTGCCCGATGCACAGTGTCTGCCATTAAGCGCCCAGTGCCTGGTCTTGTGAGATGCGGTCGCCTCACCCTGCCTCTGCCTCAAAGCAGGCAGAAGCAGGGCACCCGGCAATCTCTCGCGCGAATCCCCGGCTTGACAGCCGGGGCGTCGTAGTCGTCGGTGTCGGTGAAGCCGGAGCAGTCAAAGTCTGCTTCACCTGCTTCGAAGTCCTGCACGAAGCTCGTGAAGTCTTCGATGTCGGAGAAGCCGGAGTTGTCCCAGTCGCTGGGGCAGTATGCACGGACGCCGATGAAAACAGCCATTAAGGCAATGGTGTGAATACATTCTGCGGGTCAGCCGTTCCCAAATCGATCGGCGTACTAATTTCCTCGTAGTAGTAATCGGCGAAAAGCTCGTAGTCATCGTCGTCTACCGCACCATCGCGCGTGTAGTCCCCATGAACAAAATTAGCACCCGATGCAGTGTCTTTGTAAATATTCCAAAGATAATCAAAATCACCTTCATCATTTATATCAACACTTCCATCACCATTGAAATCCGCAGGATTCTGAATCACTCCAAAATCATAAACTCGCTTTACCTGCTCGACCAATCTACTGGCGCCTAAAGTCTCTGCATTGACTACATAGATTACAAAGCCTCGTTGAGCCCAATCCAAGACGCCGTCAAGCGTCTCAATTCCCAAACTCGTAGAGCTGAATTGATCGAGCACTGCTACAAGCTCTGTAGAATTTGCGTATACAGAAACATCCCACGAACGATCCGAGTCGTCGCTCATAAGCACGTTGGGAAACGCCATTGCTGGGGCAAGCTGCGCGCGAGTCAAATCAATTTCGACAGGATTTCCACCTCTCGGAAATGCTTCAGCACCTAGGAAATGCGGATCACTTGATGAACTTCTATACAAAGGACAGTGCGCAAATTCAATAAACGAAGGCCAAGTCGTCGCACCACTACTCCAGTCGAGCCAATACCTTGTAACACCCAAATCCTTCCACGGATCAATAATTTGATCAAACACGCAAACATCATCAAGATTGAATGGCGATGGAATGTATGCGTCACATTCCGCCGGGCACGGATAGTGAAGATTGTCATACAAGCTATCGCCACAGCTATCTTCGTCAATGTAATAACTAGAGTAACCTTCAGCTGTGCAAAGTGATTGCGGATTCAAAACAGGCAGCGCACCGTAAATTTCAATTTCAGCATCCTCGTGATTCTCAAGCCAATCCGTGAGAAACAAAGCAAGGCCAACTCGCTTCCATGTAGGAATTGACCACCACTGAGAACTTGCCACAAGCGAATTAGATCTTGCAGAGCCAGCCGGATTAAGCAACATGATTCTGCGAAAACCTTGAGAATATACGACATCGAGTCGATCCTCAAGATTTGAAAAAACCAACGTACTCGTTCCATCATACATGGGGTCGTCGTCTTGATCATACCATCAAGCCGCAAGTCCACGATAATTTGCATTTAGTGCGTTGGTGCAAAAATTCGAATTGTACATGCGTATCACAGCTCCTGGCATACGATTCGGCACCCATGCTTCAGAACTGATCCATGTGTCCTCGGGGTCCTCCAAATATGGAGTACCCAAGCAGTTTGTTGGAGAGTAACAAAGCTGCGCCCGACAAATCGGAATCACTGCAAAACAAAGCAACGCGGACAAGATGACCCGAATGATATTTTGCATTTTTGCACCTGTATTTAATACTGCAACCAACTTTTAATACTAAATAAAAACACGCATTGTTTTTTAGTATGCGCAACGGTAATTTCATTTTGTCCAAGTAGTTCTACGACGCTTCGACGCCGCAAACAGTAATGCACTCAAAACAAATGTCGACGATGGAGTAGGGATAATTGCAGGCACATACGGTGTCGTTTCGTACGCCCACATGAGAGGTTGTCTGTAATTCCCAAGCAGAACCCAGCCATAGTGCAGGCCATCTGATTCCGCGATGCGGACACCGACGAAAGCCAGAGAATCAATAAGAGGCGTTCCGCCGTCGAAGCTGTCGGTCCACGGAAGATGGAGATACGTTAACGCCGCATACTGCCAATCATCATATACGCCGACAGATTCATCTACGGCGTATTGACGTATGCCTCGCAAAACAAATGTTTGCCCATTCCAATCGTAACTCGTATCCGTAGTCGCTCGAGAGACAAAAGAAGCTGATCCACCATGAATATCTCGCAGTCCAGGCTCGTCACTTGTGATGTTTCCGCTGTATCGTGTAATCAGCGATTTATCGTTTATCTCGCCTGTCTGCAGCGCTGCAGCGACACGAATATCAAGGTAATTCCCAAGAACTACATCACTTCCATAGTTAAAGAATGTCTTCCAAACAAATGCTCCATCCCGATTGTCATAAATGACCAACCCTGCGATGCCGTTAGACGCATAGAAACTTAGAGCCGAAAAAAGTACTGCGCACTGAGCTTTTCTGAGTTCCATTTTCACTCTCCAGAGCAGATCGTAAAACGCTCATTCAATAGTTTTTTAATCAAGACATGAACGACTGCTATAGCGAACGGAGAACAATCACTTATTCAATCTACAGTGCAAGATCATCTCTCGGATATTCGAGATGTCACAGGTTTTTTCGCGATCGGATTTCTCCGGTCAGGACGATCGGGAGGCCATCAGAGTTAAACCACACCACCTCATCGCCGTAGAAGACAAAGTTGCCGAGCGATGAGTTGCCCGTGACTGCAGGGATGCCGTCACGATCGGTCGCCGCTTCATTCAGCGACGTGACGACCGCACCATTGGTGACGACGTCATCGACGGCGATGACCTTGACGGCGGAGCGCGCGTGCATGGTGCGTGCATGCGGCGAGCGTGAGCAGGGCTGCTGTACAACGGTGTACTTCAAATGCCATATGAACCTCCGGAGATGCAGGCACACAGAACGTGGCGTGCAGGGTTTGATATCGATACGCACCGGGTGGGGTGCGAGGTTGCGAGCGCGGAGGGCCTCCATATACATGAGGGAGCGCGAGGGGTGCAGAGGGGGATGGAGGCTGGAAATGAAAACCGCCCGGCGAGGTGCCGGGCGGTGTGGGAACGTGGGATGGAAGGCAGAACCAAGAAACCCTCGCTTGCGCGTCGGGTTCGTTTAGTTGGCGAAGTGGGCGAAGGCGCGGTTGGCTTCGGCCATCTTGTGGGTCTGCTCGCGGGTCTGCATGGCCTTGCCCTGGCCCTGTGCAGCCATGTAGAGCTCGTCGGCCAGGCGCTCGCACATGGGGCGGCCCTTCTCAGAGCGAACTGCTTCGATCAGCCAGCGGAAGGCCAGCGACTGCTGACGCTTGCGGTTGACCTGCATGGGGACCTGGTAGTTTGCACCGCCGATTCGCTTGGAGCGAACTTCGACGAAGGGCTTGATGCTGTCGATGGAGCGGAGGAAGAGATCCAGGGCGCTCTGGGGCGCGTTGGGATCGGTTTCCTTGCTGAGCTTGTCGGTGATGATGTCCATCGCGTCGTAGACGACGCGCTGGGCGACGGACTTCTTGCCGTCGTACATGATGCAGTTGATGAAACGCGAGACCGTCCGGTCGTTGTAACGTGCGTCGGGGCGGAGCTGCGAATCTGCTGCGGTGAACTTCTTGCGGCCCATGCGGACCTCCCTTGAAAAGCACGTCGGGTCGCGGCCGGCGTGCGGGCTTGCCTGCGGTCACCCTCGACGCTCGAGGGTTGCTTCACCGAACTTGCACCGGGTGGGTTTCCCCGAAGTGTGCAGGCCGATTACTCGCGGGCGGAATCTGAAAGACGTGCAGCGGGCTTTCGCACGGTGCACGGGTGGGGACGAATGGTGGTGGAAGACGTGGAGGCGGAGTAAAGGGGAGAACCAAGAGCCCTCGCTTGCGCGTCGGGTTCGTAGTCGTGTCCTTCGTCCGGGGTTTACTTGGCCTTGCCGCGCTTGGCGCCGTACTTCGAGCGGCTCTGCTTACGGCCTTCGACGCCGAGGCAGTCGAGGGTACCGCGGACGATGTGGTAGCGCACACCGGGAAGGTCGCGGACGCGACCGCCACGGACCAGGACGATGGAGTGTTCCTGGAGGTTGTGGCCTTCACCACCGATGTAGGCGGTGACTTCCTTGCCGTTCGAAAGACGCACGCGGGCGATCTTTCGGAGAGCCGAGTTGGGCTTCTTGGGAGTCAGGGTCTTGACGATCGTGCACACGCCACGCTTCTGCGGGCAGTTGACGAGGTCCTTGACCTTGTTGATGCGGCCGATCTTGCGGCGGGGGCTGCGGATGAGCTGATTGATCGTGGGCATTGCGTTCCACCAAATATGCGCAAAGACGCCATTTCCACCAGAAATGGGCAGGAGGGAATACTAGCCGGAAGTCGGGTCAGGACAAGTGGCCGTGAAGCCTGGTGTTCAGACCGTCCGGGCGGAGAGCGTAGGCGCGGGGTTGGAACTGCAAATACTGGGGAAAGTCGAGGCGCCTGCACGTGCGGAAAGGATCGTTGGGGAAGGCGGCGGCTGGCGTGTTTGGGAAGTGAATGGTGAGCAAGGCACTTGGGACTGGACACTTGGCCCTGGTGAGGGAGGAGCAGGATTGAGAAGCAGGGAGAGATTGGCGAGGTCGGCGAGAACGTCCTGCGGAAGAAGATCGCGGAGCGTTGAAAGTTCGGTGGTTGAGAGCGGGAGGAGCGAGGAGAGGGAAGAGAGAGTTGCGTCGGTGGATGAGCAGGGAGGGCTGAGAGACGTAGGAGGCACTGGGGGCTGGGCACTTGGCACTGGCGGGGTGGCAGCGGTGGCAGTTGGTGTGGGATGAGATGTGGGGTTGCTGGAATGGGAGGGCAACGGCGCGGGTGAAGAGGCTTGTGCACGCCGCTGCGTAGTGGATGGAGGAGGCGTGCGAGCGAGAAGGGTGGTGGCTGCACGGCGTGCTTCGGCGGGAACGTCTGAAGTGAGTGCAGAGCTGAGGGCTTTGCGAGCAGATGTGCAGGCGAGGTAGTCGGCGTGTGCACGGTGAAAGGCGAGGTACTGCTGGATGTGCGGCTGGGCGGCCCATGCATAGAGATCGAGGAGTGACTCGCCTGATTCGGCGGCGAGCGTTTCGAAGTTCTCTTCGAGCGCGATGAAGCGGGTGAGGCGATCGCAGTCGAGCGTGTTGAGCGGGTCCATGGAGGGTGAATCGGCGCGAGAGTCGCTGCTATTCAGAAAGAGTGCGCATGACACAAAGATGGCGCACAAGCGTGGTAGATGCGCTGCAGATTGATGCATCGGAGCATAAAGACAAGCCACGGATTGCGAAGATGGACGGATCTGCAGAAGAAATGTGGCCGCGGAGTACGCGGACGACGCGGATGAAGAGGAGAGGGGAATCATGGCAGTTCTGATGCGCGTGATACGCGGTGGTCTGCGGGTGGTTTGGGGCAGAAAACAAAGACGGGGCCTGAAAGGCCCCGCCCCAAGATCAAGCATCAAGAGGATAAAGCGAGTGCATCAGCAGCCGAGTTCGAACTGGTTGACGAAGAAGGTGAAGTCTTCGGTGTCGACGAAGCCGGAGTTGTCGACGTCAGCGGCGGGGTCTGCATCGATGAAGGCCTGGACGAAGGCGTCGTAGTCGTCGGTATCAACGAAGCCGGTGTTGTCGAAATCGCCGACGCAGGTGATGTCGTAGAGGTATGCAGAGCCCGAAGCGATGCCGTTGACGTCGTCGGTGTAGGCACCGACGACGGCGGTGTTGCCGAAGAAGTCGGTGATGTGGGCGTTGTCGGTGGAAGTCCAGTCAGTTGAGCGGAGCTGTGCAGTCTGTGTCCAGGTGGATCCGATGAGACGTGCAGCGGATGCAGGTCCGTTGAAGTAGTCGGCGGTCACTGCCTGCGAATCGCCCGCGACGAGGAGGTTTCCACGGAGCTTGATTGTGCTGCCGAAATTGGGGGCCTGCGAGCTGCCGAAGCGGAGTTCGGCGGTCTTGCTCCAGTCGTTGCCCGCGCCGTTGCGGTACACGGCGACATGACTGCCGATACCCTGGACAAAGACGCGTGCAGCGAGACGATCACCATCGAGCGAAAAGCGTGCGCTGTGCGACGCGCCGGGCTGAGATGGCCTGATGAAAGCAGCAAACACCCATGCAGCGGTGTTCGGCGAGCGCCTGTAGATGAAGATGTCCGGCGAGTTGGGGCGGATAGCGAAGGCGCTTCCAGCAGGATCGATGCTCAGATGGCTGCCAAAGCCACCGGTACCGGCGATGGTCTGTTCACATGTCCAGGTACCTTCGACGTTCTTGAAGACGTAGAGCGCCCGGGGAGAATCGACGAGCGCAAGATCGCCGTTGATGGCGACGGTGCTGCCGAAGCCTTCGTTTCTTTCGGGCGAGGGCGCGGTGAGGATGGAGTCGAAGGTCCATGCACCGTTTATGCGGCGATAGACGATGGCCACACCCGAGTCAGTGCCGTAGATATCGGAAGAAGGTGCGCCTGCGATCAGGAGGTTGCCTTCGAGTGACATCACGGATCCGAACGCATCGTCCGCAGAGCCTGCGATCTGATAGAGCGTGGTGTCGTGAAGCCAGGACTGGCCGTGACGCGAGTAAAGATGGATAGCACCTGCATTCTGACCGTGGGCATCATCGCCCGGGGCACCGATGGCGAGGATGCCATCACCGATCGCGGTGGTCTTGCCGAATTCATTCCCTGCAGCGGGGTTGGGATCGAGTATCTGGTGCGTGGCAAAGAGCGGCTGGGCGAGCGATGTGGTCGCGGCAGCGGCGAGAACGGTGCATGCAGATATAAAGGCGATCCGTGCGTGCGCGTGCATGAGCAAGTCTCCTGAGACTTTCCCGGAACGGGGGAGAAAATGGATACGACAAGGTCGATCCGAACGTGATTTCAATACTGGATATGCAGAACTGCGAATGCGAACTGTGAGGCGTGAGAACCACGCGGCACAAGGGCGTGCAGGAAACGGAAAGAACTCCCGCCTGCACGCGACTGGTCACTGTACCGGGAAATCCCTCGTGATGCAAGACAATGTGCAGGGACCGCCGGGTTTATGCGCACTGCGTTCTATCATTGTCTGGATGAATGTCGTCGTGAGCCCATACCACCTGACCACGCGCGAGCCTGCGGCGGTCGTGCCGCTTTTGCTTGCAGATCAGGTGGTGACGCTGATGCCCGCGCCATTTCGGACGATTATGCCCGATGACCTGCGGCTGGCGGCGGAATCGATGCCAAGGTACCGGAAGTTTGTCGAGAGCTGGCAATGGACGCAGGCGCTGTGGGAGTCGGGCGCGATCGTGCCTGCGCACGAGGGAGCGGATGCACTGGGCGAGGTGCGGCGGGTGCTGGATGTGCTCACGGGCGGCGGGTTTGATGAGCTTGCACCGTTGATGCGGCCGGGGCTCTTTGATGATGAGAAGGAATACCTCGATGCAGTGGCGGGCGATGTACTCAAGGGTGGGCCTGATCCTGGGATCTGCGTGCCGCTGACTGCAGGTCTGGATCGATTTGCGGTGCGGCACGGGCTGATGGTGGCGCGTGGACCTGCGACGAGCGTTGCACAGAAGGCAGAAGAGGCGATGGGCAGGCGCGTGTTTGCGTTCAGCATTCCGATGCTGTCGCAGGCGTCGGGCGAACTGATGAGCGATGTGCGCGCGGACGCAGAGGAAATGCTGGAGGAGCTTCGCGGGGCGGTCTCGGAAGCAGCTGCGTGGGGCGTTGAGGCGCAGGGCACGGAGACGGGCGGCGAGCGCGCGATCGAGCTTGCAGAGGGTGTGAGCGAGGCTGCACGGAGCGTGTCGGGCGAGCTTGGCGATCTTGTGCACACTGCAGTGGAGGCGTGCGACCGGTATGACATCCGCGCGATTGCAGGTGTGGCGACGGTGACGGGGGTTGTGCTGCCGGTGGATGCAGTGTTGAGAAGCAGCGCGAGGGCGGCGCGGGCGATGATCGGTGAACGTGCGCAGCGAGGTGCGGTTGCAGACGGCAACCTGCCGGTGGTGGCGGATCCGCTTGCGAGTGGGAAGTTTGTGGGGCTGGTGGTGAAGGTGGTGGGGAAGAGATAAGAAGACGCACTGGGCATCAGGCATCGGGCACTGGGGGAAAGGCAACGAGGCAAAGCGGCAAATAGGGCAAATAGGGCAAATAAGAGCCAAGAGCATCAGGATCTCAGAGCAGATCCTGATGGCACGAAGAGAAGAGAAGAGAAGAGAAGAGCGGAAGCAGACGGGGCCTGAAAGGCCCCGCCCCAAGAAGTGCGAGAGCGCGAAGTGCAAGAGCGCGAACTACAAGAGAAGGTGTGTGATGGGTGAGCGTGTGGATGGGAAGCAGGCGGGGAATCGGCTGGTTGGGGCGTCGAGCCCGTACCTCTTGCAGCATGCACACAACCCGGTGGAGTGGTGGCCGTGGGGTGATGAGGCCATCGCGGAGGCGAAGAAGCGCGGGGTGCCGATCCTGTTGAGCGTCGGGTACTCGACGTGCTACTGGTGCCACGTGATGGAGCGCGAGTGCTTTGAGAATGAAGCGATCGCCAAGGTGATGAACGAACGGTTTGTGTGCGTGAAGCTCGATCGCGAAGAGCGGCCGGACATTGACGATATCTACATGAATGCACTGCTCGTCACGCGCGGGAACGGCGGGTGGCCGATGAACGTGTTCCTCGAGCCGGAGAAGCTCAGGCCGTTCTGGTGCGGGACGTATTTTCCGCCGAGCCCATCCAGGGGCATGCACTCGTGGCCGCAGGTGTGCGAGGGCGTGAGCAACGCGTGGGTGACGAAGCGCGATGAGGTGCTGGAGCAGGCAGAGCAGATCGCGGAGGCAGTCAAAGAGAATCTTGAGAGCAGCGTGGGGACGGTGTCTGCGATCGGCGAGGGGCAGGTTGCAGGGGCGCTTCAGCAGCTGCTTGCGATGCACGATAAGGTGAACGGCGGGTTTGGGGGCGCGCCGAAGTTTCCGCAGCCGATGTACATGCGGTTCTTGATGGATGTCGAGGCGGTTGGTGATGAAGAGACGAAGGCAGCGATCCGTGCGTGCACTGCAAAGACTCTTGATGCGATGACTGCAGGTGGGATTTACGACCACGTGGCGGGCGGGTTTCATCGCTACAGCGTGGATGCGACGTGGACGGTGCCGCACTTTGAGAAGATGCTGTACGACAATGCGCAGCTCCTTCGCGTGTATGCAGAGGCGGAAGCGAAGGTTGGCGGCGGTGGGCAGTATGCTCGGGTTGCACGAGAGACCGCGGAGTATGTGCTGCGCGAGATGACGCACGTTGATGGCGGATTCTTCAGTGCGCAGGATGCAGAGGTGGATGGGCGCGAGGGGCTCAACTACGTCTGGACGAAGGATGAGGTGCTGCAGGCGATTGGCGGCGGCGAGGATGCGGAGCTTGCGGTGCGCGTGTACGGGCTTGATCGCGGGGCGAACTTTCAGGACCCCCACCACCCTGAAAGCAATGCAGTGAACGTGCTGCGGCTGGAGGATCGGCTCGATCGCGTGGCGGAGAAGGTTCGGATGGAGCCTGGCGTGCTGCGCGAGCGGATGGGGGTGATTAATCGCAAGCTGCTGGAGGCACGATCGCAGCGCAAGCAGCCGAGGCTGGATGACAAGGTGCTCGCTGCGTGGAACGGGATGATGATCGGGGCGATGGCGCAGGCTTCGCACGCTTTGAAGGAAGCGAAGTATGTGGAAGCAGCGGAGAAGGCTGCGCAGTTTGTGCTCAAAGAGATGGTGGATGGATCGGGGCGGCTGGTGCGGTCGTGGCGAGAGGGGAAAAAGAGCAGCGCGGGGTTCCTTGAAGACTCGGCGCTGATGGTCGTCGGGCTGCTCGAGCTTTCGGATGCGAAGGGAAAGATGGGCAACAAGGGGCTCGCGTCGAGTTCGGCATACCTGGCTGCTGCAGTGAAGATGGCGGAGAAGGCAGTTGAGGATTTCAAGGTTGGCGGAGGCGAGGACGTGCGGTGGTGTGACACGCGCGGCGGGCAGAGCGATTTGTTTGTGCGGTCGAGCGCGACGCACGACGGGGTGATGCCGAGCGGGTCATCCGCGATGCAGGAAGCGTTGATACTGCTTGCGAAGGTGACCGAGAGCGAGCGTTGGAAGCGTGAAGCGGTCGAGATGATGCACTCGCTGTCAGGGGCGATCGGAGCAGCGCCTGTTGGGTGCATCGGCGCGACGCGTGGGCTCTTGAGCGTGCTGCGGGATAAGGAACTGCGGAAGGCATTTGAAGAGCTGCAGCACAAGAGCGGTGCAAGTGAAGCGGCTCCCACGGGGGGCAGTGATGGCGGTACGGAGCCTACGGCAGGGATGCAGGCAGTTGAGGTGTATGCAGCGGTCGATCGCGTGACGCTGACGGAGGAGATGCCTGCCCAGTTCATGCTGGTAATCAAGATTGCAGATGGGTATCACATCACTGCAGCGGAGCCGGGGCCGAGCGGCGGGAGCTTGGTGCCGCTGCGCGTGGGGATTGTGCACGGCGGGGGCGTGCAGGCGTATGCGGATTATCCGGCGGGCGAACCGTATGGAGATGGACTGCTTGTGCACAAGGGGACGATCGAGGTGCCGGTGGTGCTGGAACTGAGCGGCGAGTGGAAGGGGAGGCCGCTGGTCTCGGTGACGTATCAGGCGTGCACGGAGACGGAGTGCTTGAAGGCGGTGGTGGTGGAGCTGGATGTGGGGGTTGAGAGAGGGTGAAAAGCGGCAAAGCGGCAAACAGCAATTGTAAAGAAGGCATGTAGCCTGCCCCGTCAGAGCAGCGGAGCAGGGCACCCGGCCATTTTTGAATGCAGTTCAGCACCAGGATCGCAAAGCCGATCCTGGTGGCACGTTAAAGCCCAATTCGGAAATAGCCGCCGGTGATGATGGCGCCTGGGGAGATGTGGATGGAGGGGGCGGTGAGGTCGCCGGTCCAGTGGGCGCGGGGGCCGAGGATGACGGGGCCTTCGCAGAAGGCGGTGGCTTCGACGCGGCCGTCGACCTCGATGCGTTCACCGACGTGGATGCGGCCGACCTTGAGCCAGGCCTTCTTTTCGATGATGAGCAGACCCGCGGTTTCGAGGGTCTTGGCGCTGTGGAGGCCGTGGATGATGAGATCCTGGAGGCCGACGCGCTTGTAGCAGTGCGGGCACGTCAAGGTGATGGCGTGCATGCTGGCCTGGAAGATGCGGCCACAGTGATAGCAGGTTGCGGAGCGGAACGTCTTGGAGGAAAGCGTCTGCATCCGTGGTCACGTGAGGACCAGGGTGTGCGGGTGCACACCTGCTGGTCCGATGGTCTGTTGTCTCGCGGGAGCGGTGAACGCTCAGGCGGAGGCGGCGACTTCGCCGTTGACGGCGGTCTTGCCCTTGCTCATCGCGGCGAACTTGGCCTCAAGGCCCGCGAACGCGGCGTTGATGGTCTCGGTCGCGGCGGGGATCGTGGGACGCGCGGTGGGTGCGGCTGCCTTGCGGGGCTCAGAGTCGGTGACCTTGAGCTTGGAGGCTTCGGGTCCGACCCTGCAGTAGCCGACAAAGGAAGCACCCTCGGCAACGCTGAGGGAAGTCGTGGTGAGGTCGCCACAGACGACGGCCTTGGCGTTGAGCTGGACGCGCTCGCGTGCGCTCACGTCGCCTTCGACGGTGCCGTCGATGACGATGCGTGCAGCATCGAGGGTGGCGTTGCACTGGCCGGTTTCGCCGATGTGGAGATCGCCGCGCGAGGTGATGCTGCCCTCCACCGAACCGAGGATGCGGGCGGTGGTGTCGAAGGTGATCTCACCCTTGATGTGGGTGCCGGCGCCGATGACGGTGGTGTTGGTGGAGTCGCTCATCGAGGTTAGTGATCGGGAAAAGAGGTTGGAGGACGGTAGTTTTTTGCACGGAGCAGGGAAGACAGGCCACGGATTTCACGGATCGGACGGATCTGAATGGGGTCAGATTGATACAGGCTGCTGATGGACGCGAGATCTGAAAAGGCAATGACAGGATCAGCAGCGGAGTACGCAGACGACGCGGATCAAGGCAAGATCGATCGGGCGGCGGAGGGAATGAATACCAAGAACATCAGGATCTCAGGGCAGATCCTGATGGCACTTCAAACCTTCCAGAGGGTTAATGCGATCGCGTGCATCTGCTCTGCACGGGGGTCGGTCGGGGTGCCCAACACCGTGGCGTGGCCGATCTTGCGTGCAGGGCGGGGGGACTTGCCGTAGAGGTGGAGGTGGCAGCCGGGGATGGAGAGGAAGCCTTTCGCGTCGCTCGGGTCGGGGAGGTCGCCGACGAGGTTGGCCAGGTGTGCACAGGTGGCTGGAGTGATCATCGCGGTGTCGCCGAGGGGGAGACCTGCGACTGCACGGATGTGGTTCTCAAACTGGCTTGAGATGGAGCCCTCGATGGTCCAGTGGCCGGAATTGTGGACGCGGGGTGCGATCTCGTTGGCGATCAGGACGCCATCTTTGATGAAGAATTCGACGGTGAGGAGGCCGACGTAGCCCAGGTGGTTGAGGAGCTTGGTCGCGGCGGAAACGGCCTGCTGCTGGAGGTCCTGGGGATTGAACGGGAGGTCGGCAGAGAAGGCAGCGAAGGGTGCAGTGGAGCGGCGGAGGATGCCGGTTGAGTGGATGTTGCGGATGAGGGGGTAGGTGCGGACCTCTCCTGCGATCGAGCGGACTGCGAGGATCGAGCCCTCTGCCTGGAAGGGGATGAACTCTTCGAGGATCAGCGGGGTGGTGCCGGAGGGGTTGAGGGAGTGATAGATGGAGGCGAGGTCGGAAGTAGAGGAAGTAGACACAGGCGGGGCGCCTGTGCCACGAGATGGGGTAGGGCCGGAGAGGACTGCCTGACCCTTGCCGTCGTAGCCGAGGGTGCGGGTCTTGAGGATGGAGGGGAGACCGATCTGGCCTTGGCCGGTGTGGTGCACAAGGTCGTCGAGCGAGGTGATGTCGGCGAAGTTTGCGACGGGGATGCCGAGCGTGCGGAAGAGGGTCTTCTCCGCGAGGCGGTCCTGGCCGGTCGAGAGGGCTGCAGGGGGCGGGTAGATGGGGG
>JAESFU010000595.1_pt1 | contig 15753 bp, 10 predicted proteins | sample 9269461 | NCBI WGS metagenome assembly JAESFU01 (sample SAMN14502556, study PRJNA617107) | algae metagenome | isolation source: Stenomitos rutilans HA7619-LM2 and co-occurring heterotrophs from cave walls | place: USA: Waikapalae cave, Hawaii | collected 2009-07-28
TACGGCAACGCATCTCACGCTTGGTTCGCAAAACCCTTTCGTTTTCTAAGAAGCTGGAGAATCACATTGGAGCGATCTGGTTTTTCATTCACCACTACAATGCATCCTTACCTCTTTAGCACTACCAGCATAGTCTTTGCTGACTACAACCTCGTGATTGGTGCTAATGTGCAGAGTCTTCAAACCAGTTAAACCCTCTACCCGCTGTTGCACGTAGGCTTCTGCTGTGATTTGTTGTAGGGGTTCCCCTCGAAATTCTGAATAGTCAATGTTGATCTCGTCTGCTAAGTATTTTCTTAGTTTCTGCCAGTTCTTGTCATCCATCGTGTTTGCAATCCCCACAATCACATCAATGATCTTGCTTCGCTCAATTACCCACTGGATTGCTGATAACTCGTCAGATGTCATGGCTTATTTGAAATTTAAGAACAACAGGAGAACGTGTTACTCGCAGATTCTCACAGTCTCCTACTAAAAATTCTAAAGCACTGCCTCACTCCTCACTTCCAATTAACACAACTCTGAAACTTTGATAGATATAGCAGTCCTAAATCATTTGTGAGATTGAGAGGCTTTGTGAGAAAGGATTCCAGTGGAATCCTTTCTCACAATCCAAATAGGATCGCTATAGCTTTATAAACGACTGCCATAACCCAAAATCGAAGCGGTACAACAACTTATTATACGGAATTTTCTCTGAGTAATATCTGACTTGGGACATTACCTAGATTTTTTCGGGATATTTACCCCATTAGCGGACATTATTGAGAATTTTTTCGCATGATATCTCTGGAGCAGGAGATTATCGAAAAACTATCCGTATATTTTCAGAATCCAGCCATTGTTATGAAAAAACCCTACATGGTCAAAGTGCAGGGCATCAGGATAAGGCTTGAGCCGTGTTTAAGAGACGATCGACTCCAGCAAGCGCTCTGAGTGTGCGGCTGGATGAACCACAACATTGCTGTCATTATTCAGATCCACGATCGCCATGTCGCCTTCTCGAATCGTGCCGGATAGCAAGGCTTCTGCTAGGGCATCTTCTAGTAAGCGGATGATGACGCGGCGGAGCAATTGGGCACCACAGGCAGGATGATAGCCTTCGACGACGAGGCGATCGTTGACGCGATCGGTGCATTGGGGTGGCTAGACTACGACTATATTAACCAACCTTTGATACTCTACCAGTCTGAGCCTCACGAATTTTTTCGACACAGACCATCTTGATCCAATCTTGGCGACTGATCTTTTGCAGTTGGCACTCTGCATCAATACTTTTCAGTAACTCTGGTGGAAGGGCAATATTGATCTGTTGCTTTACTTGAAAATGACCTGTGAAATGCTGAGAAACATCTGCTCCTGAATGAGCTTGTTGAGCAATTTCCTCGATATCTCTTATTTCTTCAATAGACTCGCTGCTCATAGCTTCTACGCTCCTGTTTCGTTGATTTCCAGGCAGTGACAACCCAAATACACTCTCCTACTGTATCGGCTCGGTATTCAACAATGAATGTTGTCAATTGTCCATCCGCAAAACCGATAATTCGATATTGTTCTGGCAGTTCAGAGCGTTGGTCTTCAAGGTAGGGAGTGTAGAGCAAATCGTTCAACTGCTCAAAGTCGATATCACGTTCTGCCAAAACTTGCTGTCGTTTTGCTTCATCCCACCGAACACGCACAAATAGATTAAATAACGACCGGGATACTACCTTTATCTTAAGCGATTACATCTTTCCGCAAATCTGAATTGCTCTTTGGTGTCCTGACCAAGACTACTTTGGTATCTTAGCTTACAGTCAACCTCTCGCTCAGCCCAAGTGAGAGAGTAATGACAGAATAAAGCCCTGCATCTCAACGGTGCAGGGCATCAGGATAAGGCTTGAGCCGTGTTTAAGAGACGATCGACTCCAGTAAACGCTCTGAGTGTGCGGCTGGATGAATCACAACGTTATTGTCGTCATCCAGATCCACGATCGCGGTGTCGCCTTCTCGGATTATGCCGGAGAGTAGGGCTTCTGCCAGGGCATCTTCAAGCAGGCGAGTGATGGTGCGTCGGAGCGATCGAGCACCGTAGGCGGGGCTGTAGCCTTCCACGACCAAGCGGTCTTTCACGCGATCAGTGACTTCGAGGGCAATGCCGCGATCGGTGAGGTTGTTTGCCACATCGCGGATGAGCAGATCGGCAATGTCCTTCACTTCGTCGCGGGTAAGTTGACGGAAGACGATAATACCATCCAGGCGGTTTAGAAATTCAGGACGGAAGAACTGCTTCAGTTCCTCATTCACCGACGACTGAATGCGGTTGTATTGAGCATCTGACTGGTTTGCAAACTCGAAGCCAAAGCCATTGCCGCCTTTTTCAATCACTCTGGAACCGACGTTGGAAGTCATGATGACCAGCGTGTTGTTGAAGTTGACTGTGCGACCTTGCGAATCGGTCAAACGTCCGTCATCTAGCAATTGCAGCAACATGTTGAACACATCGGGATGGGCTTTCTCAATTTCATCAAACAGGACGACCGAGTAAGGCTTGCGACGCACTGCTTCCGTTAGCTGCCCGCCTTCGCCATAGCCCACATAACCGGGAGGCGACCCGATCAGCTTAGAGACTGTATGTGGTTCCATAAACTCGGACATGTCGAGCCGAATCATGGCCTCTTCAGTGCCAAAGACGCTAGCCGCCAGCGCTTTTGCCAGTTCGGTTTTGCCTACTCCAGTGGGGCCAGAGAAGAAGAAACTGGCGATCGGGCGATCGGGACTTTTCAACCCCACTCGTGCCCGCTTCAACGCTCGTGCAACCGCTTTGACCGCTTCATCTTGACCGATGACTCGCTCATGCAGAGTATCTTCCAGATACAGCAGTTGCTCCGATTCTAGCTCCGTCAGCTTGCGCACAGGCACACCTGTCCAGGCAGCGACGATCTGGGCGATGTCGTCTTCGGTGACGGATGGGGTATGGGATGTAGGGTTTGGGGTCTGGGGAGAGTTTTGTTCGCGTAGCGACTCCGAAGGAGTAATGTCGAGTGTCGAGTTTTGAGTTGATTCTGACGGCTGACGGCTGACGGCTGATGGCTGACGGCTAATCTGCGCTTCTAATTCCAACTCTCGATCGCGCAACTTCCCAGCCGCATCGAAATCTTGAGCCGCTACCGCCTCTTCCTTCTCTTTTGTCACCTGGCGTAGCTCTTTACGCAGCGCTTTGGTGGGCGAATGTTGGGTGTGTGCTAGCCGAACGCGGGAGCCTGCTTCGTCGATCAGGTCGATCGCCTTATCAGGAAGGTAGCGATCGGTGATGTAGCGATCGGAGAGCGTTGCAGCCGCAACCAGAGCGGTATCTTCGATTCTGACCTTGTGGAACTGCTCGTAGCGATCGCGCAAGCCAAAGAGAATCTCAATGGTTTCGGTGACGCTGGGTGCATTAACCGTGACGGGTTGAAAGCGCCGTTCAAGTGCCGCATCCCGTTCGATGTACTGACGATATTCATCCAGAGTCGTGGCACCAAGGCATTGGAGTTCGCCCCGTGCGAGTGCAGGCTTCAGCAAGTTGGCAGCATCCATTCCGCCTTCTGTACCACCTGCACCAACCAGGGTATGCACTTCGTCAACCACCAGAATGATGTTGCCACTGGTGCGTACTTCTTCCACAACTTTTTTCAACCGTTCTTCAAACTCGCCCCGGAAACGGGTGCCGGAAATAAGCGACCCCATATCGAGGCTGATGACCTGCTTGTTTTCCAGGGTTTCGGGTACATCGCGGTTCACAATGCGTTGGGCGAGACCTTCAGCGATCGCGGTCTTACCGACACCCGGTTCCCCAATGAGAATGGGATTGTTTTTCGTGCGACGACCAAGAATTTGCACGACGCGCTCAATCTCGGTTTGGCGACCCACTACCGGATCAAGCTTCCCTTCTGCCGCCAGTTGCGTCAGGTTCGTGCTGAATTCTGCCAGCGTAAGGGTCTGCGCGTTGCCCCGACTATTAAAGGGGTCGTCCTGTCTGCCACCGACCGAAGCCGCAACCGCTTCACCGATCGCTTGTGACCCCAACATTTGCAGCATTTGATCTTGCAACGTCAACGGATCGAGACCCAGACGTTGCAACACTTTAATGGCAACGGTTTCATTCCCCTGTGTCAGAGCAAGCAATAGGTGTTCAGGACTGACGTGATTCTGCCCCAGTTCGCGCGCTTGCTGCATCGCTTCGGCAAACAGGCGCTTGACTCGTGGTGTAAAGGGCAATTCTGCCGGAAGACTACCCGTACCACGACCCGTAATTTTTTCACACTCAGCACGAGCCGCATCTAGAGTCACACCTAACTGCACCAACAGTTGCGCGGCGGGGCTTGTTTGCTCGCGGATGAGACCTAGCAGCACTTGCTCCGTTCCTACCAGGTTATGCCCCTGACGACGGGCTTCTTCCTGAGAGAGCATGACTGCCCGGATGGCTTTTTCTGTGAACAGTTCAAACATAATTGGTTCTCCTACCACGCCGTTTGTAGCGATAAACGAGACAACTGATAGAGCAAGAGGCAGTGGTGAGAAACGCTGTAATCTGGCATCTTCAGTTGTGATGAAGCAAATGAGCTATGAACACGGGGTTCGGCTCCCCAGTAGACCGTATGTACTTTTATGTATTGATACTGTATCGCTGGCAAGGTGGCGATCGCAGTAGGGAAAGCCGTATGAGGTGGACGGTCGGTGGAGGAAGGGTGCAGGGAGGGAAGTTTTGAGTTAAGAGTTTTGAGTTAGGAGTTGATTGAGCGGTCAGCTATCAGCTTTTGCCCTTTATCCCCTTACCCCCCTCTCTCCTTTCTCATTACATGGCATTACAACCCGCGTTATCGCCCCCAATGCGGCGGGTAGAATAGACTGCCAAACAGTACAGGATAGGAATCCTGCCCATGACGTATCCCTCCCAGTCGTTGCCCGAATCACTGACTGTCGCTTTACAGCTTCATCGTAGTGGACGCGTTGCCGAAGCTGAATCTGTCTACCGCCAGAGGCTCGAGCATCAGCCACATGACGTAGACGCGCTGAACTTACTAGGTGCGCTGGTGTACCAACAGCATCGGTTTGAGGAGGCGATTGCCTGTTTTGAGCGAGTTTTAACCTTACAACCAGAGAATCCTGATGCATATAACAGTCTGGGCATTGCGCTGAAGGGGCAGGGCAAGCTAGATGAAGCAGTGGCTCACTATCAGCAAGCGTTGTCACGGCAACCTGCTCATGTGGAAGCGCTGAATAATTTGGGCAACGCGCTGAAAGATCTGGGCGATCTGGAGGGTGCGATCGCGGCGTATCAACAGGCCCTTGATCTGCGACCCACGTATCCCGAAGCGCACAACAACCTGGGCACCGCGCTGAAGGATCAGGGGATGCTGGAGGAGGCGATCGCTCACTACCAGGAAGCCCTTCGGCTCAAACCTAACTATGCGGAGGCCCATCACAATCTGGGGGTTGTCCTTCAGCATCAGGGAACGCTAGACGGAGCCATTCACAACTATCAGCAGGCGATCGCGCTCAAGCCCCACTACTCCGAAGCCCATTTTCACTGGGGCAGTACGCTGCAACAGCAGGGCAATTTGGAGGCCGCGATCGCTCAGTATCGACAAGCGATCGCGCTAAAGCCAACCTATGCCGAAGCGCATCACGGCCTAGCAAACGTCCTCCAGCTACAGGGCAAACTCGATGAAGCGATCGTCGTCTACCACGATGTCCTTGTCTTGCGGAAAAACTATGCCGAAGCGCACAACAACCTGGGCAATGCGCTCCAGGAGCTAGGAAGGCGAGAAGAGGCAATCGCCCATTACGAGCGTGCCCTTGTTTTGCGATCGTCCTTTGCCGAAGCACACAGTAATCTGGGTTCTGTGCTGAAAGACCTGAAGCAGTTTGAGCAGGCGATCGCGCATTTTCAGCAGGCGCTTGCCATTCGACCCGACTATGCCGAAGTTCACAACAATCTAGGCAACGCGTATCAGGATCAGGGCAATTTGGAAGCCGCGATCGACTGTTACCGCAAAGCCGTAGCAATTAATCCCAACTTTGCCGAAATTCGGAGCAATCTCGGTAATTTACTTCAGCAGAACGGTGAGTTTGCGGAAGCGTTTGAGCAGTTTGAAGCCGCGATCGCCGTGCAGCCAGATTACACCGGGGCCTACAACAACCTCGGCATCGCTCGCCGTAATCACGGTGACATCGAAGCAGCCTTCGCGGCTTACAACCAGGCGCTGACCCTTGACCCAGACTTTGTAGAAGCGAAATGGAACAAAGCGCTGACTCAACTGTTTACAGGCGATCTGGCACAGGGCTTTGCGGGTTACGAATGGCGCTTCCAATGGAGCAAGTTTCAAGAGCAAAACCCACCACGATCGTTCCCTCAACCCTGCTGGGACGGTTCTCCCCTAAACGGTAAAGCCATTCTCCTCTATACCGAGCAGGGCTTGGGCGACACAATCCAGTTCATTCGCTACGCCGCGATCGTCGTCCAGTGGGGTGGAAATGTCCTTGTTGAATGCCAAACTGCCTTAGTGAATCTCCTTCAAAACGTTGCAGGCATTCAACAAATCATCCCCTACGGCAATCCTCTCCCCGCTTTTGATGTTCACGCGCCCCTCATGAGCCTGCCTCACCTCCTCGGCACCACCCTCGACACCATTCCCGCCGCTATCCCCTACCTCCAAGCCCCGGCTTCCCCTGCGCCCCCGCTTCCCCCATCCCCACTCCCCACTCCCCACTCCCCGCTCCCTTTTAAAGTCGGCCTCATTTGGAGCGGCAACCCCCACAACCCCTACAATCGCAGCCGTGCTTGTCCATTAGCATTACTCCTCTCTCTGGCAGCTTTACCCAATATCACACTCTACAGCTTGCAGAAGGAACTTTCAGCCGCAGAACAGCAACAGCTAGCTGACTGCCCTCATATACACAACTTGCAGGAACACCTGCACGATTTTGTCGATACGGCTGGCCTCATCCATCAGCTTGATCTAGTTATTGCTGTAGATACCGCTGTAGCGCATCTTGCAGGCGCGTTGGGTAAACCCGTTTGGCTGCTGCTCCCCTTCGCCCCTGACTGGCGCTGGATGCAAGCACGCAACGATAGCCCCTGGTATTCCACGATGCGTCTGTTTCGGCAACCAGCGTATGGCGATTGGGGCAGTGTGATACAAGCAGTGGAAAAAGCGCTAATAGGCAGAACAACGGACAACCGCAGAGACGCGGAGGCGCGGAGACAATCAACAGAATCTTTTGGAGAAGCAGGCTACGGTGGTCAGAAGGCAGAAGGCAAAAGGCAGAAGGCAGGAGGCAATCAAAACGCCCTTTACACCTCACACCTCACATCTCACACCTCTCTTCCAACTCAACACTCAGAACTCAAAACTCAAGACTTAAAACTTAAAACTCACCCCCTCCACTCCCTCCTCAAAAAGGCCGTCCGTCATCACCAGGCAGGAAACTACCGCGAGGCGGAACAGGTGTGTCGTCAAATTTTGCAGCAGCAGGAAGACCACTCGGATGCATGGCACTTGTTGGGCATGGTGGCGCATCAGGAGCGTCGGTTTGAGGAGGCGATCGCGGCGTACCGTCAGGTACTGGTCACAGCCCCCGATAACTACGACACGTACAATAATCTAGCCGTAGCGCTTCAAGAACTGGGACAGATTGATGAGGCGATCGCACACTACGAAAAAGCGATCGCCCTTAAGCCTGACTATGCCGATGCTCATAACAATTTTGCCAATGCGTTACGCCATAAAGAGCTTACGGAAGAGGCGATCGTGCACTACCAGCAGGCGATCGCGTTTCGACCTCACTACGCGGATGCTCACAATAATCTTGGTCTGATCTACTTTGCAGAGGGCGCTTTTGAACTGGCAGCGACGTGCTACCGTCAGGCGATCACCGTGAAGCCAGACTTTCCTCAGGCGCACAACCATTTGGGTAATGCACTGAAGGAACTGGGCGATTTTGATACGGCCATCGCGCACTACGAACGGGCGATCGCGCTGAAGCCAGACTACGCCAAAGCCTTCAATAATTGGGGCAATATTTTTCGCGATCGAGGTGCGCTGCAAGAGGCGGTGCAGTATTACAACCAGGCAACCACGATCGAGCCAGCTTTCGCCGAAGCCCACTGGAACAAAGCACTCACGCTGTTGCTCAACGGGGAATTGCAGGCGGGATTTGCTGAATACGAATGGCGCTGGCAGGTCAAGCTGCCCACCTTTCAGCCCATGCGCCCCCTATCACAACCTTGCTGGGACGGTTCCCCTTTGGCAGGTAAAACCATCTTTCTCCACGCCGAGCAGGGCATGGGCGACATGATCCAGTTCGTGCGCTATGTGCCGCTCGTCGCTCAACGCGGTGGACGCATCGTGTTGGAATGCCACGGGCCCTTGGTAAACCTGTTCAAACAGCTTCCCAGTGTACACGCGATCGTCTCCTACGGCAGCACACCCCCTCCCTTCGATGTCCACGCTCCCCTGATGAGCCTCCCCCATATCCTCGGTACAACCCTGGACACCATTCCCGCCAACATTCCCTACCTTCAACTCCCGGCCTCCCCTGCCCTCCCGCTTCCCTTGCCTCCCCCATCCCCACACCCCACACCCCACACCCCACACCCCACACCCCACACCCCACACCCTTTCAAAATCGGCCTTGTCTGGAGCGGTAACCCACAAAATCCCTACAACCGCACTCGCGCTTGCCCACTAGATCACCTGCTGGCGCTGGCGGAGATTCCTGGTATCACCCTCTACAGTTTGCAGAAAGACTTGTCTGAGAGCGATCGAGACTTGTTGCAAGCCCATCCCCATTTGGAAGATTTGCGAGAACACCTGCACGACTTCGTGGATACAGCGGTGCTGATCCATCAGCTTGATTTAGTCATTGCCGTGGATACATCGGTTGCTCATCTCGCAGGCGCGTTAGGCAAACCCATCTGGCTGCTGCTCCCCTTCGCCCCCGATTGGCGCTGGATGTTGGGACGCGAGGATAGCCCCTGGTATTCCACCATGCATTTGTTTCGGCAACCCGCGTATGGCGATTGGGGGAGTGTTATACAGTCAGTAAAAAAGGCGTTAACAGACAAAGTTGGGGGCAACCGCAGAGGCGTGGAGGCGCAGAGGCAAACAATCAACAGCCAACAGTCAACGATCAACAGTCAGAAGCAAACTAACTCAAAACTCAGAACTCAAAACTCAAAACTTTCACCCCACACCCCACACCCCACACCCCACATCCTTTCCCTTGCTCTCCACCATTACCACGACGGTAACTTTGCCGAAGCGGAACGGTTATGTCGTCAAGTGTTGCAGCAAGAACCCGATCGCCTCGAAGCATTGCAAATTCTGAGTGTGTCACTGTGCTGCATGGGGCAAGCGATCGCGGCAATCCCCTACCTTCAGCAGGTCGTGCATTTACAACCGGATGCTGCCGAAGCGTGGAGCAATCTGGGAACGGCACTGCGAGAACAGGGTCGAACGGAGAAGGCGATCGCCCATTTCAACCGTGCGATCGTGCTCCAACCCACTTATGCCGACGCTCATTACAATCTGGCGCTGGTGCTTCAGGAGCACGATCGGCTGGAAGATGCCCTCTTTCACAGCCAACAGGTGCTTGCGCTCAAACCAGACTTTGCAGATGCCTACTACAATCACGGCTTTCTTTTGCGTCGGTTGGGACGATTGGAGGAGGCGATCGCCCACTACCGTAATGCCATTCAGCTTGCCCCTGATTCAGCCGGAGCGCACAAAAACCTCGGCCACGCCCTGTTGCTTACAGGCGATTTGCCACAGGGCTTTCAAGAATATGAGTGGCGGTGGCGGCAACCTGGTTGGGCAGCGCGATCGTATTCACAACCGTTGTGGAATGGCTCGCCCCTCGACGGCAAGACCATTCTCCTGCATGCAGAGCAAGGGTTGGGCGATACCATTCAGTTCATTCGCTATGCTCCCTTAGTGAAACAGTTGGGGGCGCGCGTCATCGTTGAGTGCCAGTCTGAATTATTGACGCTCCTAGAATCGGCAACCGATATTGATCAGTTGCTTGCTCAAGGTGCACCTGTCCCCGCTTTTGATGTTCACGCCCCGTTGCTCAGTCTGCCACATCTGTTGGGCACGACGTTGGAGACGATTCCCGCCCATATTCCTTACCTGCAACCGCCTCAAACGCTGCTTTCTCCTCTCCCTTCTCCCCTCTCCCCTCTCCCCTCTCTCAAAGTCGGCATTGTGTGGACAGGCAACCCGGATCATAAAAACAACCGCTACCGATCGTTCGCGATCAATCAATTTCTTGCCGTATGCCAATTACCAGAAGTCTCGTTCTACAGCCTTCAAAAGGGAGCAGATGCAGATTTACAAACGCTTTCTACAGTGTCGATTCAAGATGTGGGGCAGCATCTGCACGACTTTAATGACACGGCAGCGGCGATCGCTCAACTCGACTTGGTGATTACGATGGATACGGCTGTAGCCCATCTTGCAGGCGCGTTAGGCAAACCCGTTTGGCTGCTGCTCTCCTTTGCTCCCGACTGGCGCTGGCTGCTAGAGCGCGAAGATAGTCCCTGGTATCCCACCATGCGTTTGTTTCGGCAACGTCAACGCGGGCATTGGCAAGGCGTGTTTGAGCAAGTCGCAGCAGCGTTATGGCAATGGACAGAGACTGGCAAGCGCAATAGACACCGAAAGTAAGAGGATGTCTGAGAAGTGTCAGAGACGCTGCCTTCGCCCCCTCAATCCCCCAATTCTGGAGGACTTCCACCTCAGAACCCCTCAAATTTGGGGGGCAGGGGGGCGGTTCGGGTAGGCATTCATACCTTTTAAGACATCCTCTAACAACCCGTTACAAATAACCAGCAATCTCTGCACTTAATCGGCAATTTTTTCTAGCAGAATTTCATTGCCTTGATGCAAGCGTTTTAGCTTGTCACTAAAAACATTTGTGAAGGCATTGAGCGCGCTCTTCAATTGAACTTGAACACTGCTAGAAGCTGTATTTACGCCATCGCTTGTAATCACAAACATGCCACCAACGGCTAACAAACTCCAACTTAAAACAGCTACTTCTAACAGTTCACTGGCAGTCGCTATGCCGCTGATTGCGATTAATTGGTAGCGATGATACGGTTGCGATCGCAGAACATCGCGGGGCGTACCAGTAATTTTATGTACTTTCTCAGGAACACCTGCGCGGTCAATATTTGCCTTAAACTGCTCCAAAAGGACTTGCTCATTAGCTGATGCTTCAGCATGATCGACGTAGGCCAAAGCTGCCGTTTGGTGAAGCAAGATGTTGTCTAGTAGCCAGCAAGCAAGGCGACCATCCTGGCTACCAATGATGAGTACCTTTAAATGCTCAAGGGCTTGTAATGGCTGGAGGTATGTTGTCAAAACTTGTAGATCAACCTCTATAAAGCTACTAGAAAATTGATAGCCTTTGGTCAGCAATTGATACTGATAAATAGCTTTCGTAAGCGCTCCAATCGCTTCAAAAAAGTCTGGTTGTAACGCGGTTGCTTGTCGAAAGAATGCAATCGCTGGCTCATAGTGTTGTTGTTTAGAAAGCACGGTACCCACGTTAAAGTGAACTCTGGCAAGATCCGCCTCAGAAAATGCAGGCTTGAGCGCGATCGCCTTTTGAAAATAGATTCCTGCTTGCTCTAGATCACCCTGCTTGTGAAGCGCTGAACCAAAATTGTTGTAAGCTGCCGCCAAAATATTTTTCGCACTGTCACGCATAGCAGGTTCCGCTGACATACCCACTTCATAGAGTGCGATCGCTTCGAGGTAGCATTCTTGAGAAAGATAGTCGTTCGCTAGCTGTTGCCAGTTCAAAATAGCGGCAAAGTCAGCTGTTAAAGGAAATTTTCTAAATTTTTCTATAAGGTAGCTAAAGTGGTCTTGCTCTAGCTTTCGACGCAGGAGGTGAAGCGCTTTGTCCTCAGATGGAGTGTCATCTTGAACCTGCTCAGGGGCTGTTTGAAACTTCTTAAGTTGACGATCGAAGTTGTTACCGGGGTAGCGAATATACTCAACGGTTTCAATCTCAACCTTAAGCACCTTAAAGAACTTCGCTAGCCACAAATCATAGGAAACATCCTCACACCCACCAATTTGTTTATAAACAGGTGCTTCAGGAAAGCCTTCAATAAATTCGTGGCAATCCCGACGAATGCACAGATTGAGCGCCAGCGTATTTTCGATCGCAGCTTTCCAGTAGGGATGCAGCGTATCTTGCATCTTGACACCCGTTCGCACAACCCCAATAGGGTGCGGAGGTAACGTGAGTGGATACGTTTTTTCACCAACTGTAATTTCAACTCGCTTCAGCGCTGGCTCACTAGGGGCAGGATGATGGTCAAGCAACAGAAAACAAAGATAGATATGTTCTTGGAAGATGAGGTCATCTCCATCGCAGAAAAAGAGAATATCGCCTTTTGCAATCTTCGCACCTGTATTTCTTGCAGGACCAATACCGAGGCTTCTAAAGTGTTTAATCACTTTAAAGTAAGGCCTGTTCTGCCCAAACTCTTCCAGCAATGTCGGTGTACGATCGGTCGAAGCCTCATCCACAACAATCAGTTCAGACATGACTGAATGATCGCCATGATAGTGTGCATGAAAAAAGGCAATGCTGGCATCAATACTGTCTAACGTGCGAATGATTTCATCCTCTTTATTCAGCACCGGGACAATGACCGAAAACGATGTGATCATACCTTTAATCTCGTTGCTCAACGATGCTGAAGGTCTAGCTTAATAATGTTGTGGCAACCCAATTTGCATGACTTGAATAAACTCGCCGCTGCCAATATGAGTTTGCCCCACGGGTACCACCGCTAACCCACTAGCACCCGCCAAATTGATCAAGTTGCCTGAACTATGGTTACCGTCAGCCAGCCTAAATTCGTACAATCCATCTACCAAGTGGAGATGTCCCCAGAGGTACGATTCCCGCGTGCCGTCCGATCGCAAAGCAACGCGTGTGGTCGCCCTGACAAACCTTGGTTTCCAGGCCGCCTCAGGCAAACCCGACAGCTTGCGTAAGGCTGGCTCCACAAACCGCCAGAACGTGACTAGAGCGGAGACAGGGTTGCCGGGGAGACCAAAGTAGAGAGTGTGTTTGGGGTGTGGGGTGTGGGGTGTGGAGTATGGGGTGGGTTGCTGTCCCTCTGCTTCCTCTGCTCCCCCTGCTTCCTGCTCAAACGTCGCCACCGTCAAGGGCTTTCCGGGCTTCACAGCTACAGAGCGAATGTGAATATCACCACCCAAGGCTGCAAGGATGTCTTCCACGTAGTCGTAATCTCCAACCGAGACACCACCCGACGACAGCACGATGTCAGCCTGTGCGATCGCGGCGGCGATCGCGACCTTCAATGCCTCCGGATCGTCCACCACCACTCCTAGCCGCACGGGAATTGCGCCTGCCTGCGCCACCAAGCTTGCCAACGCATATTGATTCGAGTCCACAATTTCACCGGGTTGCAGCGGTTGATCAATGCTGACCAGTTCATCTCCGGTGGATAAAATTGCCACACGTGGTTGGCGGTACACAGTGACCTGCGCGCACTGAGCTGCTGCCAGTACAGCGATTTCAGGAGCTTGGAGCTGTAATCCAGACGGCAAAAGAGGAGTGCCTGCTTGATAAAATGCTGCCCGCTGACGCACGAAGGCTTGGGGTTTTGGAGCAGCAAGTACCGTCACAGTATCCCCTTCACGCTGCGTGTTTTCTTGAATGACGATCGTATCTGCCCCTTGGGGCATCACTGAACCCGTGAGAATGCGTGCCGCTTGCCCTGCCCCAACCACATGCTTTGGCTGATAACCTGCTGGAATCGTCTCTACAATGTCTAATTGCACCGGAGACTCTGCTGAGCACACTTGCACATCCGTGTAGCGAACGGCATAGCCATCCATTGCTGAGTTATCCCAATGCGGAAAGTCTAATGCACTCGTCACCGCACCTGCCAGCACTCGACCCGACGCCTCCATGAGGTTGCGTCTCTCGTTGTCGCGTTCGGCATCCAACGGCTGCACAAGTCCTAGAATGATAGTCTCTGCTTGTTCAACTGAAAGCATAGGGAATGGGGCGTTAAGGAACGTCTTGAGTTGATTGAGCGGTAGGATTCAGCGATTGGCTAACCACAAAGGGCAACAGGCTACAGCGATCAGCCGATTGCCTCTAAAAACTGTTCTGGTATGCCTATAGAACTTTACAACCAAAACCCGCCTTCCCTCTATTCGACTCCCTCTGCTTCCCTGGATTCCCTCTTCGCCATGCCATCCGTCTCCGTTTCGCTTCTTCTTTCGGCTGAAATGTCGTGGTCAGCACACTCCATTTGGGTGTATACGCTATTGTGTAAGGGTGTAGCTGCTTTAGTGGCTAAACTATTCAGACTGCGGTTGTACATCAGCTATACAAAAAGAATTTGCAGGTAAGGTCTTTCTTCTTGAGGTGTTTATGGTTAACCCACAATTTCACTCCTCCTTTGGAAATGCTTCTCAGTCAGGAGAAATACCCCAAGAGCTGCTAAATCGCCTTCCCGTTGATTCTGAAATTTGGCACAATCTAAAGCGGGCGATTGCCGCTAGTTCTGGATTTAAGCGTTGGCAGTTAGAACGCAATACAGACGGACGCTTAAGTGGGCTAAATCTGGATCATTTGGTACGCTACTACCTGCGTGAAACGCTGGAAACGCTCGCCTACTAGAGCGAGTGCGTTTCCTGGCTACAGCTGATCAAACACGCCCAAGATTTTACGAATACCGCTTTCGAGTTCGCTGAGCTTAGTCGCCGTATCCACCAAGCGATCGCCTTCCACCTCCACTTCCTGTGTGGGGTATTTTTGGATCGCCTCAATCAGCGAGATTTTGCTGTCATCGCTGGCCGAGAGGACGAGTGCCGACCGCAACGCCTGACGATTGGCGGTGTTAGTAGAGGTGTGGATCGTGCTGCCAACTTCGTCTAGCACACGCTCTCCTACAGCATTGTTTAACGCTCGATCAACGACAACGGCGCTAACGGTGACCTGCTTGGTCAACGCATCTCGTATTTCCTCTGGTTTCTTGTTTGCCAGCTTCATGTAGGCTGCTAAGGTAGGCGATGGTTCGCCCGTTTCGGCAAAGCTTGAAAGCTCAGCGACAGAGATAGACTCTTGAAAAATGCCGTACTTTAAGACCACTTTCTCTGCGGCTTGCCCAACCGTACTGTACAAGGTTGCACCCACGCTGGCGGTGAGCAGTAGGCAACTGTGAAGCAATAAACGTGAAAAGCGCATAGGTCGATTACAAGAAACAACTAGCTAATTGAATTTGACGAGATTAAACGATATTCGTTTCCTTCAAGTGACTCATCTAACACGAGGCATACCTGTTCGTTTGAAGCGATCGACTGGCACGAAACCGCAAGACGCTGGATCGCCATAGATACCCTGATCATGTAGATGTTTGTCAAATTTGGAACTTCCCTCTCCCAACCTTTGTCACGGTCTTACAATGATCACGGCTCTACATGGTTGGTGTGATAGTGCTCCTGTAGTCTGTTTTGCCACAACGTTGCGCTGGCCGTTAAGCAGGCACACGGTGACATGCAAACGATCGCGTTCTTAGATAGTTTAGTTGCGCGATCGCAACATCAATAGATCTCTTACAGTTAGAACCCGTTGAGTTGCAGCGAGGAGAACCATCAGGAACCATCAAGACAGAACAAATGCAACCAAGACGGCCTGATGATGCCTACTACAATAGCTCAAACT
>JAESFU010000596.1_pt1 | contig 15651 bp, 22 predicted proteins | sample 9269461 | NCBI WGS metagenome assembly JAESFU01 (sample SAMN14502556, study PRJNA617107) | algae metagenome | isolation source: Stenomitos rutilans HA7619-LM2 and co-occurring heterotrophs from cave walls | place: USA: Waikapalae cave, Hawaii | collected 2009-07-28
GCTCAAGAGATAGGGAATAGTTAAAACTTAGTAAGGCTCAGTAGCTCAGTTGGTTAGAGCAGGGGACTCATAAGCCCAAGGTCACAGGTTCAAATCCCGTCTGAGCCATATTTTCCATGACAACTAAATCCCCGTATCCTTGAATTCATAAGGGATGCGGGGATTTTAACTTTTGTTAACCATCCCTAACCATCCCCAACCATCCCTAATACACCTCCTTTTTTTAGGCTAATTTTTAGGTCAGAGCATGGAAGGCATTGAAGGAAGAATCAAACAGGCTAATGGACGACTCAAATCGGCAAAGGTTGGAATAACGATTGAGACAAGGGGCGGTCGCCTAGTTCTGCGTGGTACCTTGCCCCCGCGACTTGGCAGTAGCATTCAAGTTCCCCATCAACAGAGATTGACACTGGGCTACCATGCGAACCCCGCTGGATTGAAATTAGCGGAGTTTGAAGCTAGAAAAATTGGTGCTCTGCTTGATTGTGGTGAGTTTGATTGGAGCATGTATGTCAAATTGAACGGGGAAAATGACATACAGACGGTGGGTAACTGGGTAGCCAAATATGAAAGAGACTATTTCACCCGGAAGCGCAGAACTCCACAAACCGAGACGACTTGGAACGATGATTACATGAAAGTGTTCTCTGAACTGCCCTCCGAGAAGCTGCTGACAGTTCAACTGTTAATAGAAGCGATTGAGGCTAAAACGCCTGACACACGCACGCGAAGACGATTTGTAGATGTCTGCACTCGCTTTGCAAAATTTGCCGGGATTGAAGCCAATTTTCAAGGATTGAAGGGAACGTACTCCAGTGACTCGGTTGTTCGAGATGTCCCTTGCGATCGCCAAATTGTTGAATGCTTAAAGCAAATCCCTAACCGTTCATGGCGATGGGCTTACGGAATGATGGCAACGTATGGGCTGCGAAACCATGAGCTTTTTCACCTGGATTGCTCCAAGCTGCCGCTGCTGGTGGTGAAGGATGGAACGAAGACGGGCTACCACCGCGTCCATCCTTTTTACCCAGAATGGGTTGAGCAGTGGGAGTTGGCAAACGTCCAGGTACCCAACTGCACTGGGAAAAACAATTCAGACTTGGGAAACAGAGTGACCCATGCTCTGAAGCGGTATGCAATACCGTTCCATCCCTACGACTTAAGACATGCTTGGGCTGTTCGCACGATTGCCTTTAGAGTGCCTACCACTTTGGCAGCCAGAATGATGGGGCACTCCGTTGATGTGCATGAACGTATTTACCAGCAATGGATTACCGAGGACTTTGAGACACAGGTGATTCAGAAGCTGCTGACGGGCGATCGCCCGTCAGCTCCACTTTGAGACATCTCATCCCTTCATCTCTGGTGGAGTTTCCAACGCTTGCTCGCAGCGCTTCAGGTGCCAGCGATAGGTAGGGCGTGCTGCCTGGGGACGGGCGATATTGCGCCAATGTTGTCCCTGCTTTAGCAGTCCCTCATCTCTCAAGTTCCAGAGATGCTTAGCACCAACGCCGAGGCGATCGCAGGCTACCCCTGTTTTTACCCAGTCTGATTTAGCCATTCCTCTCCTCCGCTCGCTGCAACATCTTCACATCAGCCCACTCGCAACACGCTGGTTCTAGCTGCCTCCTGGATTGCCCTTGCCCACTTTCTTCAACACGCAGACATCACTGAGGGGAAAAACACTCGTGCGTCCCGTCGTTTGCTGTCGCACTTTCACCCGTTGCCCATCTTTGAGCAGCTCCAACACTTTGGACGGCTGGATGAGTTCATCGAACAGTGTGGCCGTGAGCAGGTCGAGCGGAATCTCTGGAGCCTGCTTGTCACTTGGCCTCACTTCGCGCCAGGGCAACTTATCAGAACCGCTGCGAAGCCATCTAGCATTGGCTTTAGCGACGATGATGTCACCCACTTCAGGGGTGGTCACGGCCTCAAATGTTAACGGATGTAACAACTGATCAACTGATCGCTCACTTTTCAAAACTTTTTCAGTTTTAAAGTCAGCGTTTTGAGTGATCAGTTGATCAGTTGGGGGTGAAACCGTTACTTCATCGGCCATAGACAACTGATCACTCGTTTTTTGGGGAGTGATCAGTTGATCAGTTGTTACATCCCTTAACAATCCACTGGTGAAGTAGGTGTATTGCTTCTGTCCCGGCAGTCTTGAGCGTTTCACTAGCCCTTTGGCCCACAGTTCATAGAGCGATCGACGGGTGGTGTCGTAGGCTAGTCCGAGAAACTCGGACACTTCTTGAGCGGTGAAGGGGGTACCAGGGCGATCGCCCTCGTTCAGCCAAAGTTGAATCCGCTTCTCATTGGTGGCAGCGGTATCACTTTGGTCAGCACTATCGGGGCCGTAGTCCTCACCCTCATAGGCAAAGGTGAAGGCTTCATCATCAAAGCGGAAACGGTAGCGCCCTGGCGGACGGCCTAAGCGGGTCTTCTGCACGCGCAGCAAGCGATCGTTGAGTTGCTCTCCCTTGCTTAGGCCCCACACCTCAGAAACCGAGTTGTAGATGGCTCTCGTCCCGCGACTATTGCCCTCAGCATTGCTGTGGTGAATGATGATGACCGTGCAGCCGTAGGTATTGCCCAAGCGAGCCAGCTCCAACAACGGGCGAGCGTACTCGGTATCGTTCTCACTGAACACGCAGCTCCGGTTGATGCTGGTGAGGGAGTCTACAATCAGCAGCTCCGGGCGGGTCTCTTTGACGAAGGTTTCGAGTCGGGCCATCGCTTCAATCTGCCAGTCAGAAAGAATGAATAGCGGGGCCTCGTCGTCAATGCCGCGAATGTCGATGCGCTCATGCGTGACCAACGTGGGTTCATCGGTCTGTACCAATAGCACCTTCCCTTGTTTCACGGGGTAGCCGTTCCAGGGCTTGCCTGTGAGGATGCACTCCATCAACTCGTAGCTGAACAGCGTTTTGCCCACACCACCGTCGGCATGGAGAAGGAGCATGGTGCCAGTGGGTATCCAACCTTTGACCAACCAAGCGATTTCCGCTTCGTGCATGGCTCTGAACTCCTTCGGTGTGAGTGGTTTGACGGCACATTGATTGACTAGTGCTTTGCTGTAGGCTTCGGTGAGCTGTGGCACGGGCCGTTTGTAGCGACGGGCTAACCCTTGCAGCTTCCAGGCGCGCAAGCCGGCGTCATCAATTTGGTCGATCTTGCGATAGCGGCTGAGCATCTCGTTGAACTGGTCAACGTCCAGATCCACGTTCAGCTTCTTTTCGACCAGCTTCTTACCCAGGTCTTCGAGGGTTTCGAGTGGTACACCCGTCCAACGGGCAATTTGGGGTAGTTCTAGCTCTGGGGCACCTGTTACAGTAGCGTCATAGACTTCCTGCAACAATTGGTTCAGGGCGTTGCGTTTGATGTCGGTCGTCATTTGTTTGTTCCTAAAGGGCATAACTAAGCGGGGTTTCCAAACCCGCGACATAAAAAGGGGCTGACTAACTGGGCAAAGTTGGTCAGCCCTTCTGTTTGGGTGGCTTCAGTCGTCTTTTTGCTGCTGCAACCCTTTGAACATGGCTCGCAGTCGGTGGAGCCGTTGCTCTGCTGCTAGCACCTCGCTATCGCTCACTAGGTTGGGGTTGAGCTGGTGCAAGCGACGGCAAAAGGCGAGATGGTCAACGGCGATCGCGGTGACTTCGTAGGTCAGGTTGGTGAGGGACTGGGTGATGCGATCGCTCATCCTTCCGCCATCCTCCGAATCACATCGAGAGTCGCTTTACAATCGCCCAAGGCTGAGTGGTCGCCACCGGGGAGACGTTGCCATTTGTAGTTGCCGTGATAGTCATTCCACTCACCCACCCACTGGCTGTACCAGTGCATCGCGCAGTGGATGGAGCCGCCGTTGGTGAAGAGGCGGCATTGTCGTCGATCGCTCGTGGGAAAGGCTAACCAAATACCGTAGGGACGGGCAGATTGCCGCAGCAGTTTCAAATCAAATTCAGCATTGTAGATGACGAATTCGCGGTTTCTGACGACTTGCAGCAGTGGTGTAAGGTGCATGTGAAAACCGCCAGCGCCCTCTACATGGGCGTTCGTGATGCCGTGAATGGCGATCGCCCCCGGCTCGATTGCAACTGTTGGCTCAATCAGGCTGTCAAAGAGGGTTTTACCCTCATGGTCGATCACGGCAATTTGACAAATCTCGGCATCGTTACCCAAGCCGGTCGTCTCAGTGTCAAGAATGCACCAGTTGTCACGACTGAGTAAGTCTTGTGCCCATTGCGAGGCAACTTGACGATCGCTCATGGTTCCTCCCCCTGCTTTGCGAGTGCGGCAATGAGAGCATCAGCTTGCTTGACCGCGATGTGCGCGATCTGGTTTTCAGCGTCGTCCCCTCGACAGTCCAACCCCATAGAAGCAAGCAATCCCTGCATTGCCATTGCTGCGAAGAGTTCACGCTTGGTCAAACCTGCGTGCATCGGGTCAAGTTGATAGACCGGGAAAGCTAAAGCGTCATTCATGCCGCAGCCTCACGTTTTTCGATCGCATCAACGGTGAAGAATTGTTCACTGCCATAGACGCGGTAGAGCCAGCATTCTTCATCGGGGTTGTACCAGCGCTGGACAATTTTGGTGTCGTAGGTGCGTCCGTGCCAGAAGAGGGTGACGCACTCGTATAGCTCGAAGTGGGGTTGTGAGAGATGGATGCGGGGTTCGAGTCGCATGGGTTAGAATCCTCCTGTTAGTACAAAAGTTTTACCAATGACGGACGGGCATCCCTAGTGAGTAGGGGTGCCCTCTTTTTGTGGGTTGTAGACGGGGTTTGAGGGACTAGGGACGAGAGAGTGCGCGATCGCTTCCATCAGTAAGTCTTTCTCTTGGCGCGTCAGGTACTCCACCAGCGGGTAAATGCTCTCTAAGGGGTGAACCACGTCGTTTGACCAGTCCCATTCATCGGCTGCCGCTAAATAAGCAATGAGTTCTCTACGTGTGCCTAGTGAAAGCCTTTCCAGCTTTGCTCCGTACTGATAAACCAGTTGGTTGATCGCGTCGTTCTGTACCCAATAGGTGATGGGTTTCACCATAAACTACCCTCCTGGAAGGTTGAGTGTGATGGCGGTTTGGTCAATCGCCCGGATGGACGGATGATTAGTGAACAGCACGGGGATGGCTGGAAACTAACCCCGTGCTGGTGTCGTTCAACTGCAATCCGGTAATTGATTGCCTAATTGATGTTAGGTAATTGATTTCCGGTTGTCAATTACCTAAGATGATAGAGACAACTTCGGAACCACAGAAAGGAAGACCAGGTTTGAAGGCTCTGCGTGAGGCTATTGAACTAACTCAGGCTGAATTGGCTCACGCGGTCAACTCAACTGAAAAGACTGTACGGAACTGGGAAAACGCCAACGCTATTCCCAGTTTTGATAAAGCAGTCCTGCTCGCCAAAGTGCTTGGTGTTTCTCTAAAGCAGCTTGCAATCGAGTTTGGTTGCGATGTCAAAGGTCTTGAAGACGAAGGAGGTAGCTAAAACTCAAAACTAAGCAGTGCGCCTTGAGGAAGTGGTGACACACAACCCCAAGACGACTTCCCCCAGTCCAAACACTCTTGAACCAGGAGCAATCCAATCATGTCAAACTTTCAACGCTTGGCGATCGCCACGATCGCCGCGATTCTAGGGGCACAACTACCAGGTTTAATCACGGCCCCATCTCCTGCGCTCAGTGAAGGTACCTGCGTCTATCATTGGGGCGATCTGAACCGAGCTGCCGAACAAGCCGGGGCGAGTGTCTATCGAGATCTACACGGCTATGGCGAAGCCTACCGACAAGCTGACGCTGCTAGCACTTCAGTTGCAACTACTAATCAGGCTGCGGCTGGTGCGTATAGCGCTGATGGCTATGCAGCAAATGCAGCAGCATGGGGGGCAAACTGATGAAGTCAACCCTGAAAGACCTCAAATTAATGCTCGTCCACATCTATGAGTACGTCATCGAGGGCAAACAGCATAGCGCTGTGCTCAAGCCGATTGATGCGGCCAATGGGGTCATCCTGGAGGAGACGTTCGACGGTTCGGGCATCATGCGTGGGCTGCTCGTCAGTGGTGGTACTGTCTACATCCCGCTGGAAGGCATCACCAACTACTTTCAATCGTGGTGGAAGCTGTTCTCTGAAGATGGCAGAGGTGGGCGGAAACTCATCTATACGGACGATGAGGACCGTGTGGGCGATCAAGCTTCGCGCGAGGTTGGCAAACGGGGCTGTTGGGATGATGACGGTTGCTACACCAAAGCTGAAGAGACTGATCGAGGCTCATCAGATTCACGGCGCAACTATCCGAAAGACAAGCGGCCAGAGCGATACAAAGATGATGGCGAGGATAAGAACTGGTGGGATTGACCTGGTAGCCGTCTGACGATTTTTATCCTCTAGTCAAAGCTTCTTTGCATACTCTTCACCCCTACATCGGTAGGGGTTTTTTGTTGTGGGGAATCTTAATAAAAAGTCCCTCATCGCGGTGGCAAGGGACTTAGTTGCAATTACCTTCAGGATTCCCACAATGGATGCTTTACTCAATCGGATTGTGCAGCTTTGCAAAGGTGACAAGAAAAAAGCGAAAGATCTTGTAGCAGCAGCACAATTAAAACACCCTGGAAACTCTGAATTGTGGTACTTACAGAAAGTCATCTCCGAGTTAGAGCAACAGCAAGCTGAATACTTTCGCAGTCGCAGATCGACACAAGTCTTGATGCCAGCACAAACGCGATCGCCAACAGCACAAAAACAGCGATTGATAGCGATTCTTGGCGCTGAGCAGGCAGAGAGAACTATTAATTACATTGAGCTTTTCAATCCTGGCAAATCAGAGGATTGGTGCATAGAGACGGCTTTAACAGACATGGAAAAAGAACGCCGTCATGCTGTTGAAAAAAGCAAGGTGCTCACTTCCCCTGTGAGTAGAGAAGTGCAAAATAAGCTCTTCGCAATGGTTAATGGTGATAACAGTATGGCTAATCGACTGCTAGACCACACTCGTAAACTAAACTCACATCGAACTGAGCAATGGGTGTGGGAGAAAGTCATTTACGATTTAGAGCGAGATCGCATGTAGCTGTTGCCGTTAACGATTTTTATCCTCTAGTCAAAGCGATCGACCTCTCCCCACTTGGGAATCATAAGAAAAGCCCTCCTATAGCCATCTAGGAGGGCTTTATTGTGTCATCGAAAGCTAATGAAAATAAAGTACATTCTCTTGCTGTCCGTCGCCCTTTATGGTGTCTGGTTTTATGCTCAAGTTTCAAAACCAGCCATCCCAGCCCCACCAGAGAGCGGTGTAGGGCTAGTGTCCGTCAATCTTGGCAATGCGGGACCAGAGCCGATCAGTGTTCACTTAACCAGTGACACCGGGAAAGTGTACAACGTCAGGATTCCCCGTTGCCCTACGTGTCAAACGTTAGCCGTTGAGCCAACAACGCCTCCACCTTGCCCATCGGATACTGCTTACAAAAAATTTGCGCTGAGTCCTGAAACCTATAAGGTGGATGTCTACGACCAAAACGGTTACAAAACCTATTCCAGTGGTCTGAACCTGACAGATGGAAAAGCCTACAAAGGTTGCCTTTTTCGCGTCCGAACCCCTCGAAAGCATCGGGACCTACAAGAAGGCTTGTGAGTGGTTTCTATGAACTCCTCACCCCTACTCCTCACGCTTGAGATAGCGCTGAATGCCCGTCTCCGTCTGCCCCACAGCGACAGCCAACATCTGAAGCAAGCCTTTGATGTCCCTCAAATCATCCTCCATGCCGTCGAGCCTGCGATCGCCCAACTCATGCAACGTCGTGAGGTTAAGTGACAACGCATCGTATTGCCGCATCAAGTGGTTAAAGTCGCGCTGTGCCGCGTATTCCTTCGTCTTCCCTTCTGCGTAAGTATCCAGCTCTGCCTGACGTTGCGCTTTTTGGCGGTCGATCTCTGCCTGCGCTGCTGCTAGCTCCTGACGCTGACGTTCCCTCAACTCGTCCTGACGCTTCAGGTAAAACGTCTTCACTGTCCAGTAAGCAGTGAAACCCCCAGAAGCCAACCCACCCACCGCAGTCATGAAAGCAGCATCGATGTTCATTGCAGCCCATCCGGTTTCGTTGCTTCCTGCATCGCTTCGAGGGCTTTCGCCAGGTCGCTGACTTCTGTGATGCGTGCCCATCCATGTTGAGCGCCCAAACCAGGGTAAGCATCCTCTAACAGGCTTGCCAAGTTGAAAAGTGCGGCGGCAATAGGCTCCAGTTTCGTACTATCGATCCAAAAAGTTGGTTCTGTCATGTTTCCGTTGCTAAATGGATTGCAATCGCACCCTAAACCGACCTATTGAAATTCAAAGCGTGGCATTGCTACCTCACCATCTTTAAAGAGCCTGATAGCCGTAACATCCACAGGTGTTGTGAGGGAGAAGTTCACCACTTTGTTTCCCGATGCCGTGTAGTTTGGAATGCCTGATACTGAAACTAAATTTGTCCAGTTTGTGCCGTCCGTTGTACTTTGCAGTGCCGACCCATTCTGAGATCCTGATGAATCACCATACCCATCCAGAGTGCCACCGCTCAGAGTAACTTGAGTCACTCTGACCAAGTAGGGAAAGGTTGCCATAATCCACGATCCATACACCCCATCTGTCACTCCGCCAGTTGATTGATCGCCGTCCGTCAACCTAGCGTAAGTCGCCTGAAAAAAGCTATTACCACTCCTGAGCGATGATTGCGAGGCTGTGTAAGCGACTCCGGCTGCTGTAGGGGTTGTTGTGGGGGGAGGGTTTGGTTCTGCCTCTCCAAGTGCTTCTAGAATGTCTCCTACCATTGACACGAGCTGAGTATCGGTCGATTGCAGATTTTCTAGGGCTGCATTCATCGCGGCCTGGTCGAGGGCAAACGCCGCGAACTGACTGCCTAAGAGGTTCACATCCTGAGACAGGGCCGAGAGGTTTGCTAGAACTTGAGTAAAGAGCGATGAATAATTGATCGGCTCACTGGAAGGTGTTAGCGTCTCCAACTGCGATTGCACGGCGGCGATCGCAGCCAGTACAGGGCCATTGTCAGCCGTACCACTGCTGTTCACAATGGTTGATTCCACCTGGATGGTGAGCTTCAGACTGAAATCCTTCTGAACTGGCTGATAGACCAACTTATAAGGCAGTTCGGTAGAAGGAATAAACAACTGCTGTAATGGCATCAAGGCCAGTGTGCGGCCCTTCACTTCCCCAAGGCCAGGAACGATTAAGAGTTGCCTTAAATAGCCTAAAAAGGGTTCCCTAACACCCAATCCCGTTAACAGTTCAGCCGTCACAATCAAGCGGTAGTAGGGCTGAAATTCTCCAGTAAGTGTGATCGGGTCAGTCGCTGGATCGACTTCTAGCGTTGCCTCATAGACTGTTGCCCATGTCATACCTTTATGTCCAAAAATCAAAAATGATTGAGATTGGCTTCAAGTTGATCCAAGCGTTCAAACGTATCGAAATCGCGTCCGTCATAGCGCCAAATCTCCACCGAAACATCGTTGAACCAATAGGGGAAACTTAGCTCTAGAAAGTACGTTGGTAGCACTTTGGGAAAGACAACCAACGTTGGAGAATGCAACCGTAACCAGCGTCGTGAACTCTGCACTGCTGCCACAAACTGAGAGGTCGTGCTAGGGGAAAAGGGCAAGATTTGTGCCGCCCATCCGCCTGTTCGCCAGGTCGATCGCGCCGATTGTGATGACACCCCGATGATGAGGACGTGGCTGTGCTCAATCAAGTAGGTGCGTGAGGGTAGGCGATCGTTGACGTTCACATTTTGAGACGCTTGATAGGTTGCACGGGCCACCAAATTCCATTCGAGTGTGTCTCTAAAGTCTGGAAATTGACGGTTCATCGCTCAAGCACAAGCTCTTGCTGCATCGCAAAATCTAAGTTTTCCTCTGCGGCATCAAGTAAATCACACGGCTCGTAGCCTGCCTGAGCCATGAAATCGAAGTAGGTTTCAATGTCGATTTCACGGTCTAAGAACGCTTGCGTCATCTTGGCCCGTTGATAGGTCTGCTGCCACAGCGTTTCAATCTCCTCATCATCCATACCCGGCAGGATGATGAGGGGTGTATCTAGAAGGTCGTTCGCAAGCATCAGACAGGCACCTTTTCCGGTGAGATGCTGACTCGCTTGATGTCAGCCGCTCCAAACAGGGTGATGATCGCATTCTTCACCGCCGTACCACCCGCTAATTCTTCCTCTGCGTCTGAAGTCGCTCCAAAGGGGATGCCAAAGCTATCGCCCGTGTACTTCAAGTAGTACAGCTTCGTCACCTTCGATTGCACATAAGCCGCCGCGCCAGTGCCCCGAAAGGCCGTTGCCTTAGCGGGTCTAAACCCTTGCATCTTTGTAGCGGCGGCCAGGTTCGCGCCCTGAGTGAACAAACGCCCGGTGACAGTGGAGCCGATCTCCTGAGAGGACTCCCGACCGACACGCGTGGACAAGTAGACCCCTGCGGCCAGGTCAGCGCCAAAGGGACGTAGGGCTGCTGCCAGTGTTTCACGTCGAGCACCTCTCACACCACCCTGCAACCGTTTAGTGGGTCGCGTGTCAATGTTTTTTAAGTACGTGACGTAGTTGTCAAGCGCCTTTTCGTACTCCGCCCCACGCCTGATTTGCGAATACCGACGAGCCATAGCCTTGTTCTCCCATACCTTCAAACTGTTAGTAAGTGGAGTCTATCTCACCCTCTCTGTGGGCGGTTCAGAGTTTTTGCTGATGGCATAAGCAGAGGCAAGGATATGCAAAAAATTCGGGGAACCCGTAGGGATTCGCCATACACAGATAGGTAAGCCTGTAGAAGCGTGTAAATCTTTGTGAAGTGCTTTAGGCACTCAAGTTGGGGAAGTTGCGCGGTTCTGTTGTCACCCACAAGGCGAACCGCGTTCGTTTCTCGTCATAGGTGCGATTATCGATGCTGGTGTGGCCCTGCCCGTCAATACTGTTGTGTCGGTTGATCAGCGTGGCATAAGTGGGATACACGCGTGTAGAGTGCTTTTTCAGCTTCTCCGGTCGGTCTTGCTCCTCTGCAATCGACAGTGTGAGGATGTCGGACGTGGACAGCAACGCTAACCGTTTTAGCTTGGTTTCTGCTTCCTGTGCCGTTGCGCCATAGACTACCATCTGACGACGGTTGTTCAGGTTGGCTGTCGCCCTGAAGCGGCCCCAATCATAGGGGCTAGCCGCCGCTTTGATGTCTTCCCAACTCACACCGACTTTGAGGTCTGGAATCGCCACTTCTACCCGCTTGCAGCGTCTACCTGTTAGCTCCGTCCAGGGCGGCTGTGGTCGTGTTTGGAAGATGATCACCAGTTGACGCAGTTGGAAGTTAGCACGGCCCATGCTTCCCGCCGGTGTGCCGATGACCTCTCCCACGTCGCGGTTATAAAGTAGCCGCTGGGTGTTGATCGTTTGCTGAATTGCTGGGAGTGCTAGCTGCTGCGGCATCTGGACAAGTTTTAGTGACTCATCCTCTGCCTCACGATCAGGAATGATTTCGATGGTGCGCTCTGGCCCTAAGAGTTCCTTTTGTGAGGCTTTGTGTTGAGCAAAAGCTTCATCTATCTCCTGGGCCACGATGAAGCCTGCTTCTGTGAAGCTGTCCCACGCTTCATCGAAAAACTCTTCTAAGAACTCTTGCAACGCTTTGTTCTGGATGCTCTCGATCGCTTCATCCATTTGGTGATTGAAGCTCATATCAGGGCCACCCTTTGCACCCCATACGTTCTTGATGAAGTTGGCACTGTCAGCCCCAAACACGGTGTTCAGGAATGCTTCAGGAGCATTTTTGAGAAACCTTCGATAGTTGGTGTAAACCCCGATGAGGGCGCTGGTAGCGACGGCTCCCGCCGTTTGAGCTAGAGCATTGCGTAAGGTCGGTAAAAGCTCTTCTATGGCTTCTTTGCCTACTTTGGTAGAGATGGTACGCGCCAGGGCCGCGCCACCAATGACCGGACACAGGAACGCCACACCATAGCCCACACCAATACCAGCTAACCAGCCGAAACCTTGACCGACCACCCCACCCCACAAACCAGCGAGACGCAAGTTTTGAGCATCGACCATCGCTTTGAGTTCGTCATCGGTCGCGTTCCAGTTGAAGGACTTCAGCCGCTCAATGGAGCCGATTACCCAACTCCAAATTTTGGTCGCACTGAACGCCACCGCTTTAATCAGGCCACCAATAAAGCCTGCAAACTTGGTGACGGCATTCCAAACATTCTGGATGATGCCGCCTGATTCCTCAGACTTGAGTTTGGTCAGGCTGGTGATTTTGCGCGGTTCTACAACAGTGGTGGTGATCGTATTCAGCAGTTCACTGCCTGTCTTACCAGCGGCAGCGTTGGCCCTGATTTTGCGGGAGAGGAGCACTCCTACAGAAAGCCCTAAACTCATGGCGTTGGTTCCTGGGGTGGGTCAGTCGGTCGATTTCGCACTCTGGGATGAGGAATCGAGTCTTTGTTAAAGTAATTAGCTGGATCGTTGATGAGGGCTAACAGTGCGTCCCATTCGGCATCGGAAGCAGCCTTATTGCCTGTCATCATGCTTTCAATTTCCTTCTGCAACTCTGCGAGTCGTTTTTGGTCTCTAAAGAAGGCCGCTTTGATGATGCCAGCACTAAACACAATGCGTTGAAGGAAGCCTACCACTGACTCTTTATCGTCTTCTTCCCACCCCACAACATAGCCTTTTGATTCATTCAAAAACTCATCTAACGAGCCTAATTTTGCCGCATCAAAACTATAGTTAACTTCGCGTCTTGCGGGGTTGCCTTTATAACCTAGAAACGCTGCATTCGCTCTTACATAGTCTTGAGTGATGAGGCTACTATTTTTCGTTGCAATGACCTCTGAGGCAAGTCTCATTAAAAAGTTGACTGCAACATCGCCGTTCACGGAGCTAGAAATATTCAGCCCATACATTTCGGCTAAGGCTTCTGAGATGTTGGGTAGCTCTACATTTTTGGTTTGATTGCCCTGTGTGAGTGGATCAACATCTTCAATCGTAATGTTGATGGGAAATTTCCCAATCAACCCATCAACTTGTTTCACAAACCAGACGAAATAAGAAGCAAAGTCTTGCATGGCAATTGGATCATCATTGTCAGTGTAGCCAAGCAATGTTTTAGGCACACTCGCAGGCAAACCATGATAACCAGCACGGTGATAGATGTTTGATGTGTAGAGATTAATGAGGCTAACCAGGTTTTTGATTTTTACTTGTCCTGGAATCGGTTGACCTGTTAGCCGTGCCTGCTCTTCCTCAATTGTTACAGCCGTTGGATCTTCGTCTGGAATAGCGGGGAAGCCAAACACCGTGCCCACTTCTCTTAGTTTGCGTTCCAACTTCACTTTGTACAGTGGATCGCGGCTGCCTGGGGCTTGAAACCAAATGTCCCCACCCAAAATATTGTGTGCTCGCTCGGTGTGGCGTTGAATTTTGCACTGTGCCGATTGAATTGCGGCCAAAGTGGTGAATTGATTTGTGATTGCACTTTGCTGCGATGGCTGAACCTGAATCGCAATATTGGTTGTAGTGGCTGTGCCATCGTCATTGCAGGTACAGACCGGAACGTTAATGGTAATCAGTTCATTTTGCTGTTGTTCCTCTTCTTGCTGCTCCATTTGTTGTTGTTGACCAGCCAAGAGTTGATCTAGTAAGTCTTGCAATCCATCTAACGAATCGTTGAGGGGGGGGATTGCATTTTGCAGAGTTGCAATGCATGGATCAGCACAACCTTGCTTGCGTTGCGGTTCTTGTGGTTCAGGTTCTCTTTCCCTATAAGTATCGTCGTTGCGTTGCTCTGGATTCCTTGTGAACTCTGAGGGAAAGAGGGGCTGAGTAGCGGTAGCACTGCCTGTAGAAGGAGCTGCGGGAATAGGGGGCAGTGGATTAGTAGGTGTATTCACCCCTTGACCAGGATTAGTGTTTGTTGGAGCGAGCGGCGTTGGCGTTGTGGGGTCTGCTGGGTTGCCAGGATTGCGATCGCCATCGGTTGGTTTGGGTGCTCCCGTGTCTGGTAATTGACCGTTGCTGGTAGGAGACAGGGGGCCGCTAGCTGTGCCAGGTAGAACAGGCTCATTTTGGTTGACAGGTGAACCGTCCAATCCCGTCAACGGTTCACCTGGTATGACTGGCTCAAAATCCCCTGATGGCTCCGGATTTGGCTGTCCGTCCACACGTTGAGCATTGGTAATCGTTGGAGGATTCTTAATTTGCTCGTCAGTAGCCGAGAGAATACCAACCTTCCCGTTAATGTCTTTTAAGTAGTAGTTTTGCGCTCCATCTGTCCCTGATTCTTTAGTAATAGAAAAAGGTGCTGTTACAAGATTCTCACCTACTAAAGGGCCAGTAGTTGATAGCTCAAACGCGATGGTGAGACGGTATTGAACATAAGGAATACCCGTGAAAGGTGGTCGTTTGCTAGTCGGTTTTGCGCGTTCTCCTTTGCGTTGAGCTTTCTTTCTTGCCTCGTCACGTTTTGCTAGGTTCCTATCTAGTTCCTTGGCTTTTTTTAAGGCTTCATCTTCTCCCTTGTTTAGACCGCGCGGAAAGGACAACTCAGTCAGGACGGCAGTAGCGGGGTTAAACTTTCCACCAAACAACCGTGCGACCGGTGCTGCCACGCGTGCCAGTGGAGCCAGGGCACGGCTAGCAGGACCAAGGGCATTCGCAGCGCGCTCTAGCACTGGGCCACCCACCGACCGAGCCAGTGAGGACGGCACTGACCGAGAAGCAGCACTACTGAGAGGGCCTGCACTATTGGGTAAGCCCACACTGCGCGCAAGCGAGGGCGCTTTTAACCCTGTGTTGCCTAACAGTGATGGAGAACTAGGGGTGCTAAGAGGTGCTGTACGACTGACTTGAGGAAGGGCTTGCTGTAACTGTCCTTGAAGATTCGGTAGCTTGCTAGCTGGATCGGACGTGCCGATCGCACCAGCAGCGCTGGCGGCGACTAGCGCAGCAGCGGCCCGACCTCCTAGCGATGGCTTGACCAAAGATGGGCCGATGGTTGGAGCGCGTAAGCCTTCCATCAGTTTGATAGGTAGTAACTAGGAATTTCAGCAGATCGCGCGATTTCCTTGATGCCGTTCCAACGCTTGCCGACCACAGTGGACGGTGGTAGACACTCAAACACAAACCGAAACACCGCTATGTGCTTCCCATCTGGCGATACGGTTTCTTGCAAATCAGCCTGAAAATTTGCGACTCCTACAGCTTCTACGTATGCCTGCGTTGGAGCGGTTTCCCGCAAGACGTACCCACACCAACCAGCAAGTTCTTCAACTGTAGTAATCGAGTTTGGAATATTGGCAATGTTTAAAGCAGTCATAAGAACACCTAAAAACTTTCTCAAGTGTGCCCTATGCCTGCACTCCTGCTGCAATCAGCAGAAGGGCAACGAAAGCGTAGGAGTCTCAGACGATTTAAGTGTCACTCTTCCAACAGTATCAACGTCTCTTTTTAGGCTAGTTTTTAGTCACTCTTATTTTGTTGATTGCTACAAGCTTTGCTGAGATTGAGCTTCTCAACTCATAAAAGGGGACTCATAAGCCCAAGGTCACAGGTTCAAATCCCGTCTGAGCCATCGTTTCAGAAAAGCAAACTGCAAAATGAAGTTTCTTTTGGCAGTTTGGC
>JAESFU010000597.1_pt1 | contig 15640 bp, 10 predicted proteins | sample 9269461 | NCBI WGS metagenome assembly JAESFU01 (sample SAMN14502556, study PRJNA617107) | algae metagenome | isolation source: Stenomitos rutilans HA7619-LM2 and co-occurring heterotrophs from cave walls | place: USA: Waikapalae cave, Hawaii | collected 2009-07-28
GTCTGCGACTGCCAGTTGCGGGTGCCGTAGGTCGGCCACATCAGGCCGTCGTACCCGTTGTTCTGGAGGAACGCCATCTGGTTGACCCACGACGTGGGAACGCAGTACATCTTGCCGTCGTTGGGGAGCACCGTGCGCTTCTGGTCAAAGTCCGGCACGCCCGAGCGGTACACCGAACAGATGCTCTGACCCATCGCCGTGCCCGAAGCAGCGGCGACCGCCGCGATCATGACCATTTTGCCAAACGACGACATCCCGAGAACGCTGTTGTTGCGATTCATCTCAAATCTCCTTGAGTGTTCGTGCCAGGCTCGGCCCTTCTCCCGCATGCTCACGCGCCCCAGGGCCGTTCTGGGTGATTTGCCTGACACCAAGGAAAGCGGATCCCGTTTCCGGACTGGTCAACGATTTCTCCCTCATTCCCATGTCGAACCAGCAATCGGAGCGTGTTAGGATCAGTACACCCACATGCAAGGCCCATCGAGCAATTCATCCCCCAACACCCTTCCTCCCGCTGCACAGCAGGTCACGCGGCTCATCTCCGCCGCACAAGCAGGTGAAGCAGCCGCTGCGGAAGAACTCCTTCCCCTCGTCTACGACGAACTCCGGCGCTTGGCCTCGAGCCACCTCGCCAAGGAACCCTCGGGAATCACCCTGCAGCCCACTGCCCTCGTCCACGAGGCCTACGTCCGCCTCCTAGGTGCCACCGACATCGAGTGGAACGGCAAGGGCCACTTCTTTGCAGCAGCAGCGCAGGCCATGCGCCGCATCCTCATCGACAGCGCGCGTGCACGTGCAGCCCTCAAGCGCGGCGGCGCAGGTCACCGTGCACCTGCAGAGGCCCTCGAAACCCTCGCGTGCAGCGACCCCTCCGACGGGCCCGACGATTCCAAGGTCGACCTTCTTGCGCTCAATGGAGCGCTTGAGCGTCTTGAATCCAAGGATCGCAGGCAGGCAGAGGTCGTCATGCTCCGCTACTTTGCGGGGCTCACCATCGAGCAGACTGCACAGGCCATGGGCCTCTCGACCGGGACCGTCAAGAACGAGTGGACCTTCGCCCGTGCATGGCTCCGGCGCGAAATGACGGCGCTCGACCCGGACCTTGCATCATGAACCCCGACCGCGTCAAGGATGTCTTCCTCCGCGCTCTCCAGGAGTCGCCCGACTCCCGTGCGTCGTTTGTCGAGCAGGAACTCGGCACCAACGGCACGCGCGAGGAAGTCGATGAAGTCCTCTCGCTCCTGAAGTTCCACGACAAGAGCGCGTCATTCCTCGCTGCAGGCGCACTTGCGGATGCAGGGATCGACGCGATGCCGCAGACCGAGACGATGACGGTCGGCTCGCGCGTCGGCCCGTTCGTTCTTGAAGCACCGATCGGCCGCGGCGGCATGGGCATCGTCTATCGCGCCAGGCAGGAATCACCGCCGCGCCCCGTCGCGATCAAGATCGTCCTCAGCGGCTCTGCAGGTCCCTCGCTCTCGCGCCGGTTTGCCCGCGAAGCTGCGTTCCTCGCTCGCCTCCACCATCCCAACATCGCGCAGGTCTATTCTGCAGGTGTTGACAAGCTCGACGGCCGCTCGGTGCCGTATCTCGCGATGGAGCTGGTCGAAGGCAAGCCGCTCGACCACTACATCCGTGCACAAAACCCCAGCATCCGCGAACGCGCAGAGCTTCTTGCACTGGTCTGTGAGGGTGTCGCCCATGCACACCAGCGGGGTGTTGTCCATCGCGATCTCAAGCCTGCCAACATCCTGATCGAACGCAGCGGCCAGCCCAAGATCCTCGACTTTGGCATCGCCCGCCTCATCGAATCCGCAGACACCGATGGCTCCGTTACGCCCGTGCCGACGCAGCACACACGGCGCGGCGAGATCCTCGGCACGCTCGCCTATATGAGCCCCGAGCAGTTCGAGGGTGACCCCGACCGCATCGACGTCCGTGCCGACGTGTACGCACTGGGCGTCATCATGTACGAATCGCTGGCGGGCCGCCCCGCGATCAACACCGAGAAGCTCTCGATCGCGCAGGCGGCGATGGCGGTCTCAACGCGCGAGCCCGATCCGCTCGGCTCGATCGATTCCTCGCTGCGCGGCGATCTTGAAACCATCGCCGCCAAGGCACTCGAGAAGGACCCCGCGCGGCGGTACCAGTCCGCTGCGGAAATGTCCGAGGATCTGCGCCGCTACCTCCGCGATGAACCGATCCTCGCGCGGCCCGCGACCGCCTTCTACCGGACCGCCAAGTTTGTCCGGAGGAACCGTGCTGTCGTCGCGCTGGCCGTCGCGGTCTTCTCGCTCCTCCTGGCGGGAATGGCGGGAACGCTGTGGCAGTCAAGCAGGATCAAGGAAGCAAGCGAACACGCCGAGCGTGAAAAGCGTGCCGCCAACGAAGCCAACCTTTTCCTCCAGGACATGCTCCTCTCGACCGAGCCCCACCGTGCACGCGGGCAGGTCGTCACGATGCGCATGGCACTCGACGAAGCCGCCGCACGCCTTGATCGCGGCGCGATCAAGAGCGACCGCGTCCGCGCCAGCCTCCACGGTGTCTTCGGACGTGCATACTGGGCCATGGGAGCCATGGAGATCGGTGAACGCCACAGCAGACGGGCGATCTCGCTCCGCCAGGAGTTGTACGGCAAGGAATCCATCGAGTATCTCAACGGCGTCTGCGATCTCTCCGTTCTTCTTCACGACGTAGGCAGGGACGAAGAAGCAGCCGCCATCGCAGGCCCTGCACTTGAAACCGCGCGGGGTCTCTCTGGCGATCACCGCGAACTGATCGCCCGCCTGATCAACTCCTACGCCAATTCGGTCCGCTTTGACGCGATCAAATCCAAACGCCTCTACGACGAGGCGTACGCCATGTACCGCGAGCTTGAGGGCGATGACGGCGAACTCACGCTGATGACGATGAACAACATCTCTGCGTGGTACATGGATCAGGGCAACATCGCCGAAGCAGAACGCATGACCCGCGACGTCCTGGCCCGCCGCACACGCCTCCACGGCGAAGATCACCCCGACGTCATCGTCTCGCTCAAGAACCTCGGTGCCTGTCTCCGTGCACAGGACCGACTCCCCGAAGCCATCGAGGTCATGAAAAAGTGCGTCGAGATCGGCGACCGCGTCCGCGGCGTCAGCCATCCCTCGCAGCTCAATGCACGCCTCGAATACGCAGTGTGCCTGGGCCTCGCGGGCGATCCTGCGGAATCAGAGCGCATGCTGATGGTCGGCATCCCGCTCACGCTTGATTCGACCGGCAAGCCCACCGCCAACACCGCCACCTACTACGGCGTCCTGGGCGAGGTCCTCGTTCTGCTCGACAGGTCCGACGAAGCACTCCGTGCAGCGCAGTCCTCGCTCGACGCAGCCGTCGCCGTCTTTGGCGATGGTCATGAAGAGACCAAGCGTGCGGCCTCCGTCTTTGTCTCGGCCTATGAAGGCCTCGGCAACTGGTCCGCAGCGCGTACGTGGAACGAAAAGACCCGCAACACACCCTGGTTCCAGGAGCGGTACATCCTTCGCCCCGGGCAGAACTCGACCTCCCCGCCCTTTGATGAGAACACGCCGCAGTCGCCCTCTCCTGCCATCCAGCCCGAAGGCCCCGGCGGCGGCTGAGCAACGCCCACGCACCCCACCGGGCTACGCTTCGACCCCGCGTTGATTCTGCCTCCATTGGCATCCATTGACGGGGACAACCGGGTCTTCAATCGTCATCATCCGCGGGGAATCGGCGTTTACAACAGGAGCATGCATGTCCAGCACTCGTGAGCATTCCCACCGCTTCGCCACGGACTGCATCCACGCCGGCCAATCGCCCGACCCAACCACCGGCGCGATCATGACGCCCGTCTACATGACGAGCACCTACGTCCAGAGTTCCCCTGGCGTCTTCAAGGACGGCTACGACTACGCACGCTCCAAGAACCCGACGCGCACCGCGCTCGAAGCCAACATCGCGACGCTCGAAGGCGGCACCCACGGCATGGTCTTCTCCAGCGGCCTTGCAGCGATGGACTGCCTGCTGCACCAACTCCGCACCGGCGACCACGTAGTCCTTTCCGACGATGTCTACGGCGGATCCTTCCGCCAGCTCGATAAGGTCTTCCGCCACCTCTCGATCGAGACGACCCGCGTCGACATGCTCGACCCCAAGGCACTCGAAGGCGCGATGCGTCCGAACACGCGTGTCGTCTGGCTCGAAACGCCGAGCAACCCGATGCTCAAGGTCATAGACATCGCGATGGCACGCGGCGTCGTTGATCGCTGGGCATCCAAGGCCTCGCCCTCCAGCGGCGTGACCGACACCAACCTCGGGCCGATGGGTTCGCCGCTCACCAGGCCGATCCTCGTCGTCGACAACACGTTCGCGTCACCCGCGCTCCAGAACCCGATCAAGCAGGGTGCACACGTCACGATGCACTCGTGCACCAAGTACATCGGCGGCCACTCCGACCTTGTCGCGGGTGCACTCATCACCTCAGACGACGATCTCGCAGACCGCCTGAAGTACGCACAGAATGCAGTCGGGGCCGTTCCCGGCGCCATGGACTGCTTCATGATGCTCCGCTCGACCAAGACGCTGAGCGTCCGCGTCCAGCGTCACTGCGAAAACGCGATGGCCATCGCACGCCATCTCGAAAAGCACGCCAAGATCGAGAAGGTCATCTACCCCGGCCTCGAAAGCCACCCGCAGCACGCGCTTGCAGCCAAGCAGATGAAAGGCTCCTGGGGCCCGGGCTTTGGCGGCATGATCTCATGCGTCATCAAGGGCGGCCTCCCTGCTTCGCGCAGGATGCTCGAACGCGTCAAGCTCTTCAGCCTCGCTGAATCCCTCGGCGGCGTCGAATCGCTCATCGAGCACCCCGCCATCATGACCCACGCCAGCATCCCGCCCGATGCACGAGCCAAGCTCGGCATCGCAGACGGCCTCGTCCGCCTCAGCGTCGGCATCGAGGATGTCAGCGACCTGATGGAGGATCTGGAACAGTCGCTGGCGTGATGGATTCGCCCGCTGTATCAGGAGCAGAGCTCAGCGGAATCCACTCCAGGATGTACTGGTGACCCGTGACCGAGAACCCGTACACAAACAGCGTCCTCGTTCCATCCCTGTCATCAACGACGAATCGGTAGTCACCGGGCCGATCTCCTTCATTGATCTCGATCGGCCTTTGCATGTCCTCTTGTGTTTCGCTGACAACTCGCAGAAACTGTCCTCGGACCCACTCGATGTCCACATCATGCTGCGACGCAGCCAACTTCGCTGCAGCCCGCTTGGACACCTCGTATGCGATGTTGCCCGCATCGGGGCTGGCATCGCCGATCCTCACCACACCCGTGGTCGGCAGCGATCGTCCGTGAATCACACCCGCGACAACCCCGATCAGCGACGCAGCGAGCACCACCTTGGCTGAACGCGCAAGCGTCCAGCCGCTCGCACGCCCTGCCACCGCGATGCACGCTCCCACGAACGCGACTATGAACCCGGTTTGTGCTCCAATCGCTCCGACGGCCTCCTTGCTCCACACCCGCTTCCGCACAATCGGTCCAGGTGCATCCTGAATGACGATGTCGTGCGCCGCCTCGCCGGCCTTCCAAGACCGCGTGAGCTTCGTCACAAACGTCGCGGGCCTGACAATCGAGTCGAGCGTGTCGTGCGACACGATGAAGTCAAACGGCTGCGCATGCCAGTAATCGCGATAGCCCCACCATTCGCCACGCTCCAGAGGCTCATACTGCACGCGATCTGCAAGTTCGGTCGTCATCCCTTCCGCGCTGCATCGAGACGTGCCAAACACGTATAGCGACAGCGAAAAATCCTCTCGCTGCGGAAGCGTCAGTGCCATCGGGTACACCGGTGTTGCAGTCGGGAAATGGAACACCAGCGGGTGCGGCGTCAGAAGTTCGCCCTTGCCATCATCCGCCTTGCGAAGCTGCATCGCCGCAAAGACCCACTTCTTTGCGACATACGCCGCGATCGCAGGCTTCGACTCGTCAGGGCACTCATATCCATGTTCACGCAGCCAGGCCACAAGCACGGCTGGATCCTCAGACCGGATCACCTCCGTCATAAACGAACCGACGATGTCCCTGCTGACAACATCCACGCCACGTGTCGTCATCGACCCGCCCGCCGAACGCGCCTTCCCGAGCGAGGGCATCATCATCACCCCCACCAGCAACACGAACAAGATGTAGAAGAGCACCCTGCCCCATCCAGACTTCATGACCATCAGTGCAAGCAACGTCAACAAAAACAGGGCCGCAAAGATCCCCGGGTATGACTCCGACCGCACCAACCTCGGCGCCGTCAGCGCCCGCAGCGTCGGAAACACCCCCGTCGTCGTCTCTGCAATCTCCGGCACGCTCGGCAGGGGCACCACCCACGCCAGTTCGTCCGCTTTTGTGCGCACGTTCGTCTCGATCACCAGCGTCTCGACCCCATCGCGGTGCACGATCAGCGCTTCCTGATCCGGCATCTCTGCAGGCACCGCCACCTGCCGCGTGAACGCCTTCCCATCCGCCACTGCCTCGGGTGCAGCGGCCCCCACCCACAGCACGCCCAGCACGATCAAGATCCACGCCAGTACCCCACGCCCGCGATCCTTCGATGCGTCATGCATGGCCAGTCTCCAGGTTGTCGGCATGCCCCGGTTCTGCCTGCGTGCATCTGCACGCCATCAGTCATTCATCATGGCAAAACCCTGCACGCCAGAAATCCAAACTCTCCACGCCCCCATCCTTCTTCCAGCGAAACCGCCAGAACGCACTCGCAACCTCCCAGACCTGCACGCAGCCTTTGCCACGCCCGCGACGACACCCAACCCCTCGTACCAACACGAGCCACCACGCGGGCCACGAGGCACGTCACAAATAACCTACCAAACGATGTCCGGATTCTGTACGATCTGGAGAGGTTCCACGGAACCCATCCACCTCGCGGGACGAAATTCCGTTCAGCAGCCATGCCCCAGACCGGGCCCGGCCTGCTTTTCCTTCCCGATGCGTGCATCTCGCACGCATCACGCCTCAGTCCCTGGTTGCGTCTTGCGATCATCAGAAATGGGAGAGTTGTGCATGCACAGGTGTGGCTTCACCGGCCTTCTTGCCGCCATGGTCCTTGTCGCAGGCTCCGCGTCGTCCGTCCGTGCTGAAGATTGGCCCCCATCGGGTCCCACTGCATGGGAAACCCTCGACGGCGACATCGCCAACGACGGCAACGAAGCTCCCTGGATCCAGCCCCGGATCTACCGCGGCGTCCTGATCCACACCGATGCGATGCGAAACATTCTCGCCGGTGCGCCGATGGAGGACACCCCCGAGGCCAGGACCGCCCCCCTCATCATCACCCTCCCAAGGCCCGACGGCACCAACGCAGTCTTCTCGGTCGTTGAAGCACCGGTGATGCACCCCGACCTCGCCGCCCAGTTCCCCGACGTCAAGACCTACATGGGCCAGGGCGTCGATGAGCCCGAGGCGACCATCCGCTTTGATCTCACGCCCCTGGGCTTCCATGCACAGGTCCTCTCACCTGCAGGTGCGTGGTACATCGATCCGTTCTTCGACAAGAACACGCTTGTCTACAGCAGCCACTACAAGCGCGACCTCGACAACATCCACACCTTCACCTGCAACGTCCCCGACGCAGTGCAGGGCGTCCGCCAGGACTTTGGCGGTGGTTCAAGCACCCGCGCGATCATCACGCGCAAGCGTTACCGCCTCGCCAACGCAGCGACCGGCGAGTACACCGCCAAGTTCGGTGGAACGGTCGCGGGCGGCCAGGCAGCGATCGTCACCGCGATCAACCGCGTCACCGGCGTGTATGAGACCGAGGTCGGCGTCCGTTTCGAGCTCGTCGCCAACAACTCGAGCCTCGTCTACACCAACTCGACAACCGACCCCTACAGCAACAACGACGGCGGTGCGATGCTCGGTCAGAACAAGACCACATGCACCTCGGTCATCGGCAACGCCAACTTCGACATAGGCCACGTCTTCTCGACCGGCGGCGGCGGCGTCGCGGGCCTAGGCGTGGTCTGCACGAGCAACAAGGCCTGGGGCGTGACTGGCCTTGGCAACCCCACCGGCGACGCCTTCTACATCGACTACGTCGCCCACGAAATGGGCCACCAGTTCGGCGGCAACCACACCTTCAACGGCTCCAACGGATCGTGCAACGGCAACCGCAACGCCTCAACCGCCTACGAGATCGGCTCGGGCACGACGATCATGGGCTACGCAGGCATCTGCGGCGCAGACGACATCCAGTCGCACAGCGATCCCTACTTCAGCTTCATCTCCCTCCAGGAAATTCTGGCCTTCATCAATAGCGGTTCGGGCAACAGTTGCGACACTCCCACCACCACGACCAACAACACGCCCGTCATCAGTGCAGGGCCCTCGTTCACCATCCCGCACAGCACGCCCTTCCGCCTCGTCCCTGCAAGCTACAGCGATCCCGACGGCGATCCTCTCACCTTCTCGTGGGAGCAGCGCGACCTGGGTGCAGCGCAGGCAGCCACGGCCGCGGACAACGGTGCTTCCCCCCTCTTCCGTGCATTTGCACCAAAGACCACCCCCGAGCGTCTGGTCCCCCAGCTCTCGAACATCCTTTCAGGCACGCTCACCAAGGGTGAGAAGTGGGCAACGTCCAACCGTGCCATGAAGTGGCGTGTCACTGCACGCGACAACCAGGCAGGCGAAGGCGGCACCGGTTTCAGCGACCGGACCATCAACGTCAACAACGCTGCAGGTCCGTTCAGCATCAGCGTCGCCAACAGCGCGACCAACTGGCCCGGCGGCAGCACGCAGACCGTGACCTGGAACGTCGCCAACACCACTGCATCGCCGATCAGCACCTCGCACGTCAACATCCTCCTCTCGACCGACAACGGCGTGACGTTCCCGACCGTCCTTGCTGCGAACACGCCCAACGACGGCTCGGAAACGATCAACGTTCCCAACATCACGACCAACAACGGTCGCATCATGGTCGAGGCAGTGGGCAACATCTACTTCGACATCAACAACGCAAGGATCACGATCAGCGCGGTCACCCCGCCGTCTGATCCGCAGAACGTCGTCGCCAACCCGCCCACGGTGTGCGATGGTTCGAGCACGTTGCTCTCGTGCGCCGTCGGCTCGGGCATCGCGGTCGATTGGTACAGCACGTCGTGCGGCGTGGGCCTCGTCGGAACTGGCAACCCGCTCAGCGTGACCCCCACCGCCAACACGACCTACTACGCCCGTGCACGTCGCATCTCTGACGGCCAGCAGAGCGTCAATTGCGGCAGCGTCTCGGTCACGGTCGTCGCGCTCCCCGTCGCACCCACCGGTGCATCAAGCAGCGCGACCAACTTCTGCCCCTCGCAGGTCACGGAGATCACGCTCACCGCTGCAGGCGGTTCGGGCGACACGCTCCGCTGGTACTCGGGTTCCTGTGGCGGCTCACTCGTCGGCACCGGCAATGGGCTCGTCATCCCCTCGCCCACCACGAGCACGACGTACTTCGCCCGCTGGGAGAACTCCTGCGGTATCTCGACCTGTGCAAGCGTCCAAGTCGACGTGATCAGCGCCGACTTCGACGGCTCGGGCTTCGTCGACATCGAGGATTACTCTGCGTTCGTCCTTGCCTTCGAAGCAGGCGACGAATCTGCAGACTTCGATGGCTCGGGCTTTGTCGACATCGAAGACTTCTCTGCCTTCGTCGTGATGTTCGAGCAGGGCTGCTGATCTTCAGAATCTAGCTTCAAAGATCCCAGCCTCACCAGTCCCCCCAAACCCCCGCGGCCTCCCGCGGGGGTTTTTCGTTGCTCAGAAACAGTGAACAGTGATCAGCAGACAGACAACAGCCGGACAAATCCGTTCTCTTGATGCTTCGGTGTCTTCTCACCAGTGCCTGATGCCCAATCCCTGATGCCTCTGCATTCGCCTTCCCTCGATGCCTGGATGCCTCGTTGCCTCGATGCCCCGTCTTCTGCCTTCCCACCAGTGCCAAGTGCCCAGTCCCCAGTGCCTCTTCTGCAGACTTTCCCGCATCCCTCACACGCTCCTCGCCGTATCCCTCCTCAACCACACACGCAATTGCGTGCAACATTGGTTCTAGGACGTTATTTACGTCCGAATACGTGCAATCGTCGGGAATTTCACTACACCGTGCGTGATGAACGTTGACTCAATCCGTTCGCGGATTTAGTGTCACATCTCTCGCGACGGAAGCAATATCTCCATCGCGAATACGCCTCGGCTTCGAGTTGTTTTCAGTCTGCCAGGGATGCCCTGACGGGCAGCTTGTGCATTTGCACGGTCTCAGAGGAGGGACCGTGCCTGCCCTTTCCGCGGGCAGTACAGAGAGTTTGAAAGAGGAGGGACAGATATGCAGAGGATTCGTATGTGCACGGCCATCATGGCCGCTGCGATGTCGTGCGCGTTTGCTTCGGCCGCCACCGTCACCGCGACGTTCAACAGCGTCTCGCCCGGTGCAGATGGTCAGTACAGCCTCGATTCGGGCTCCAACTGGGGCAACACCGGCCCTGCAGGGCTCTTCAACTGGACGCGCACGGGCGGTGACCACACCGGCCTGAACGGCGACTTCCTTGCGTTCTGCACGGAACTCACCGAGCACGTGAGCTACGGCAACAGCTTCAACTACACGGTCGACACGATCGAGAACGCACCGACCGTCCTGGGCGGCATGGGCTCGACCAAGGCCGACCAGATGCGCGAGCTCTTCGGCCGCTTCTACAGCCCCGCCTTCACGACGACGCTGACGCAGGCCCAGGCCGTCGCGATGCAGCTCTGCGTGTGGGAAATCTCGCACGAGCAGGGCTCGTCGCTCGACCTCGTGGCTGGCACGGCCCAGTTCACGAACAACGACGCGACTGCATTTGCTCTCGCCCAATCGTACCTCGCTTCGATCGATGGCACGGGCCCCCGTGACTACTCGATCTATTCGCTCGTCAGCGGCGGCGTTCAGGACATGATCGTCCCCGCCCCTGCATCGCTGGCCCTCGCTGGCGCAGGCATCCTCTTCATCGGCCGCCGTCGCCGCTGATCAAGGAACACAGACCCAACCATCGACCGATCGATGGCGGGCTGAAAAGCCATAGCCATGACATCCCCCGGGCCGGGCCTGCGAGGCCCCGCCCCTGCTTGTTTTCATGTTCCGGATGCAATCAACCAGCGTTCCCCGACATTGAACGAGGGAAAACGGACGTTCCCAGACCTGGATTCCACCGAATTCTGTGTCCATTTTCGCGTGCGTTGTCGCATGTTCTTCGGTAGGATCGTCACTCGTTAGTCTTTTTCCGGCCACGCGTCCCTGCTATCGGGGCGTGCAGAGCCTCTGGGAGATCTTCCGCATGTCTTGCCGCAACACCTATCTCGCCCTTGCCGCAGTCTCGCTCGTCGCGCCCGCCGCGATGGCTCAGTCCAACGTCGATGCGGTGAAGAAGTTCACCTGGAGCGAGAACATCGGCCACATGAACTGGCGCGACGCCAACGGCGCCAACTCCGGCGTCGCTGTCAACGATTCGCTCGGCTACCTCGCTGGCTCGATCTGGTGCGAGAACGTGGGCTGGATCAGTCTTGGCCTTGGCAACGGCCCGTACAAGAACACGACCGGTGCCAACTACGGCGTCAATCTGAATACCACGACCGGCCGCCTCACGGGCTACGCATGGGGCGAGAACATCGGCTGGATCAACTTCAACGGCGGTGCACAGGCCTCGCCCCCCCAAACTGCACGCTTTGATTTCAACGAACGCCGCTTCTACGGCTATGCATGGGCTGAGAACGTCGGCTGGGTCAACCTCAACAACGCCACCGAATACGTCGCTGCAGGCTGCCGCTCTGACTTCGACGGCACCGGCTTTGTCGACACCGACGACTTCACTGCATTCGTCCTCGCCTTCGAGCAGGGCGATGAACGCTGCGACATCGACGGCACGGGCTTCGTCGACACCGACGATTTCACTGCGTTCGTGCTCTCGTTCGAATTCGGATGCTGAGTGCGGAAGAGGCACTGGGCATCAGGCACTGTTGAAGAGGTTTCGACTTCTCATCACTGACCTCGTGCCACACCATGTCTCGTGCAGCCCCGCTGTCAGCAGCCTGCAGCCTGCTCATTGCTTCGCAACCCGAACACCTCCCCGCCCACACGCGTACGACGTGCGGGCGTTTTCATTGGGGGCTGTTCCCCTCGCGCCACGGCCTTTTTGATTTCCAATCCTCGATGACATCGGCAGCCCGCAAATGCCGATAAACTTTGCACTATGCCGCTCGGACGCCCCAAACGACCGTTGTTTGACCTGATCGCCGAGCAGAACGCCGACGCACGTCGTCGTGCAGCCACGACCGCAGATGCGGAAGCCCCTGCATCCGTTGAGGTCAAGCCCACGCCGCAGCAGCGTCCTACCGCGCCCGCAAGGTCTACTTCTGCGGTTACATCCGCCCCTGCATCGTCACGCGTCCAAGAAGCAGTCCGCCCCATCCCCCGTGGAAAGCCCCATGGCTTCCTGGGCAACCTCCTCTCTGGCGGCCGTGCCAAAGTTGAGCTCACGACCCCCTGGGTCGGCGCAGGGATCGCAGTCGTCCTCGGAACGCTCCTGGTGATCTGGATCATCGCCTTCAAGATGGGCGAGAGCGAAGCAGTGAAGCGGATCGCAGGGAACATCGAGCCCAGCGTCCCGCCGACGATCGCGGTGACCCCCAGCGGCACCTCAACGCCGGTCCCTGGCCCGACCAGCCAGCCCGGCACGTCGGGCAAGAACGCAGGGACCAGCGGCAAGGCCAACGAGAACAAGGCTGGCAGCAACAAGACCACCACGAACCCCAAGGCCCCTGCCCCGACTGCACCCAAGCAGCAGCAGACCAAGCCAACGGAAACCAAGCCAGCGGAGAGCAAGCCCGCCGAAGCCAAGGTGCCCCCTGCACCCGTGACCGACGGCCTTGCCGTACCGAACCCGATCGAGGGCGGTGCAGTCGTCGCCTACAACGGCTCCTACGACGCCGACCCCCGCATCGCGGGCAACAACTACCTGGTCATCGCCTCGAACATGACCCGCGAGGACGCCCGTGCAGCGGTCGACTTCCTGGGTGCCAACGGCTTCCGTGCACTGGGTGTCCCGTACAGCGGTGTTGATCGGCGTGCAGATGGAGGCAACAATTCCCCCCTCTACAAGCTGGTCAGTACACAGGGCTACGATGGTGCGGCGATGAAGGACTCCCAGACCAACCGGGACCGGATCGCCGACGAAGTCACCCGCCTTGGTCAGATCTACCAGCGCCAGCACCGCGGCAAGTACAACTTTGCCAAGGTCCACTGGGAGAAGTACGTTCGGTAACCCCGGGAAGGCGGATCTCGCCGGGGCGTCCACCGTGTCCGGCAGTTCCGCCTGTGCGTCCCGAAGGAAGGTACCCGATGAGTCTCGACAGTTCTCTCCGCGTTGCAGCCCAGACTGCCGGCAAGCGTTCCGTGATGACCCGCTCCGAGCGCATCGCCAAGATGATCGCGGACAAGAAGTTCGACATCAAGAACGGCAAGGCGCTCGGCCTGCCCAAGACGCTCGTCCCCAAGGGCTAATTGCGTCCTTGCGGGTCTGGCCTTGCGAGTTTGGTGCAGATCCGTTCCTTGATCACCCCTGCCTTTGATTCCCCGCCTTCCTGAACCCCTCCATAGGGTTCGCCGGCGGGTTTATCACTTTTGAACCGCGTGCTTGCTGCTGCACAGCCGTGCAGCTCCAGGCCGGAGACCTCGATGGACTTCTCGACCCTGATCTCGCGCCGCTCCACTTCCGTCAACGGCTCTGGCATCCGCAGGGTTTTTGAGATCGGTGCCAAGATCCCCGACAAGGTCGACCTTTCCATCGGGCAGCCAGACTTTCCGGTCCCAGAGCCCATCCGTGCTGCAGCGATCCGCGCGATCGACAGCGGCAAGAACGGCTACCCGCTCACGCGCGGCATCCCCGAGCTGCGCGAGAAGCTCGCCCGTGCGCTCGCTGCAGACATCGGCTGGAAGACCTCCGAGCTATCAGGCCACGCAGATTCGAACTCGGGCCTCTTTGTCACCTCCGGCACGACGGGCGGCCTGATGCTCGCCTCGCTCGCCCTCCTCGATCCGGGCGATGAAGTGATCTATCCCGATCCGTGGTTCGTCCTGTACCCGTACATGGCGACGTTCAGCGGCGCGGTCGGCGTACCGTGCGACACGTACCCCGACTTTCGCCTCACTGCAGAGCGCGTCGAGAAGCTCATCACGCCGCGCACGAAGATGGTCGTCCTCAACAGCCCGAGCAACCCTGCAGGTGTCGTGTCGACCGAGCAGGAATGCAAGGATCTCCTCGATCTCTGCAGGCGCAAGAACATCATTCTGCTCTCTGACGAGATCTACGACGAGTTCACGTACGCACAGTTCACGACGCAGCAAACTGCGGACGGTAAGCAGCGTCGCTGCCCCAGCCCTGCACGCTTTGCAGGTGCGGAGGACAACGTCCTGGTCGTGCGCGGCTTTGGCAAGACCTATGGCGTCACCGGTTGGCGTCTTGGCTATTGCGCGGGCCCGCGCACGCTGATCGACGAGATGATCAAGCTCCAGCAGTACATGTACGTCAGCGCGCCGCACCCGCTTCAGTGGGGCGTGATGGAAGCACTCGACGTCGACATGGCGCCGCACGTCGCCGAGTATGAACGTCGGAGGAGCCTCGTCGTCGAGCGTCTGAGCCCGTACACCGAAGTCCCCACGCCGGGCGGCGCGTTCTACGCGTTCCCGAAGGTGCCCGACAGCCTGGGCTTTGCGCCCGAAGAAGCAGGCGAGAAGTTCTTCCACAAGTGCGTGAACGAGCGCGTGTTGATCGTGCCGGGCAAGACCTTCTCGAAGCGCGATACCAACTTCCGCCTCAGCTACGCGACGCCGATCGACAAGCTTGAACGCGGGCTGGATGCGCTGGTGCGCGTGATGAAGGGCTGATCGGTCTTGCTTGGTCGCGCGTCCCCCACTGACACGCGCCCTTTCACGCCTGCGCCCTGCGCCTGCTTCCAAAGAGCCAGAACTGCACCGCCGTCGCCACTGCAGTGATCACGAAGATCACAACGCCGATCGCCGCTGCATACCCGAGCCTGCTCTGCTGAAACTCCCTGAACACATAGAGGTTCAAGACGTTCGTCGCGCTCGTCTCGGTCCCGCTTGTCATCGCCCACACAATGTCAAAGACCTGGAGTGCCCCGATCACGCCGGTGACGAGGAGAAAGATCGTCATCGGCGCGACCTGCGGCCACGTGATGTGCAGGAGCGTGTGGAGACGTGACGCGCCATCGACGTCCGCTGCTTCGTAGAGGCTGTCAGGGATGTTCTGGAGCGAGGCGAGGTAGAGCACCATCGCAAAGCCGACCGACCGCCAGACCTGGACGAGGATCACCGAGAGCATCGGCCACTCGAACCACGGCAGGAACACGCGTCGCGAATCACCCTCACCGATCGCAAAGACCGCGCCGCCCTGGAGAAAGTCCGGTGCATCGATACCGACACCGTGGAGCATCGCGGTGAGCAGGCCGCCGTGCGGGTCGAGTATCCATCGCCACACAAAGCCGATCGCGACGATCGAGACAATCGTGGGGAGAAACAACGCAGTGCGGACCAGCGTCTT
>JAESFU010000598.1_pt1 | contig 15553 bp, 10 predicted proteins | sample 9269461 | NCBI WGS metagenome assembly JAESFU01 (sample SAMN14502556, study PRJNA617107) | algae metagenome | isolation source: Stenomitos rutilans HA7619-LM2 and co-occurring heterotrophs from cave walls | place: USA: Waikapalae cave, Hawaii | collected 2009-07-28
TTTCATCTTCCACGTCGATGGACACGGATTGTCCGTCGTCGTCAGTGAACGTGTTCTCGATGCTGAGCGTGTTCAGTTTTTTCTTGCGTATAAAATCAATGGTATTGTTCGTGGCGATGCGAAACAACCATGTACTGAAAGTGAAATCTTTCTTGAAGCGATGCAGGCTTCGGAAGGCTTTTGCGAACGACTCGATGGTAAGATCTTCAGCATCGTCAACATTGCGCACCATTTTCAGAATCATATGGTAAACCGGGCGCTTATACCGTTGCATGAGCTTGGCATACGAGCTGTCATCGCCCTCTACGGCCAGATCAATCAAACGGAAATCCTCCAGTGCTTTTGACGAAAACCTGTTTTCTTCTAACTCTTCCATCGTATTTTTTTGGAACCCAGCGCCGTTAGGCCGGTGACAAGATAATAAAAGGAGTAAATAAAATCTAAAGGAGGCACGGCCCACCCCTCGAATCGTTGCCCCATTTTTTTAGATGCAACACTCACAGTTACAGCTAAAAACACTGTTCTCAAGAGCAACACACCGGCGATCCAACCGGCAAAATCCGGTAGGATAATGGCCAGCGGAATGCCGGCGAACCAAGTGAGCAGCCACGTGAGCATAAATAGTCCCAGCAAAAATCGATGCCTGAATTTGTACAGCTTACCCACCGACAGGTGTCGGATTTTCTGGCGGAAGAATGCCGATAGTGTGGTCTTGGGATATGAAAAAATCAACGACTCCTCTCCCATCACAGCGCCCGTGTTTTTGGCATTCGCATGTTGGTTGACAAACAGGTCATCGTCGCCTCCTGTAACATTCAAAAAATTATTAAATCCTTTTTGCTCTAAAAACATGGATCGTCGATACGCCATATTACGGCCAACACCCATATAAGGGTTGCCTGTCAGGGCAAAAGAAAAATATTGTAGTGCCGTAAGCGTGGTGTCAAACCGGATAAAAGCATTGAGTACGCCACCCAGTTTTTTATAGGGAGAGTAGCCCAGCACAAATTGTGTGTTTGCTTCAAACGCCTGACTGATAGAGGCAATCCATCTGTTTCCGGCGGGACGACAATCGGCATCGGTCAGTAAAATCCATTCGTATTTGGCAGCCTTGATGCCGAGTGTGATGCCATATTTTTTGCTGTTCACATGAGGCGGCGTGCGGTTTACGTGTACCATCCGAAGGCGGCGATTGTTCTTGGTTTCCTCCAGCAGCCAATCGAATGTAGTATCGTTGGACCGGTCGTCTACCACTACGATTTCGAACTCGGGATAATCTTGTGCAAGAAGCTGGGGAATCAGTTCCTTGAGATTAACCTCTTCATCATGTGCGCAGATGATAATCGACACGGGCAACTGCGCACCGTTCCCAACGGGTTGCCTACGGGTAAAGGCAATCAGAAACACCAGTATGTACAGGAGCTGCACGCCGGCGATGGCAAAAAATACAAAGACGAGAACTTGCAAGGCGAAAGTCAATTAATAACCCCACAAAGATAAAAGTCCATTTTTACCATGAAAGAAGCTTTTTGGGGATTTGCGGTGAATCGAAAAAGAAAGCCTGCGCTGTCACGCCCCTTTTTTCTGCGATGAACGACCATCATCAGACAGCGAAAAATGTCCCGGTGCAAAGGACAGGGAGTGGATAAGGGAAATCAAACTGCATTAAAAAAAGAAAGGCTTCCAACCACGGAAGCCTTTCCAACCAAACTAACTCCTATGAAAGAGTTAATCCTTTGCCCACCATAGTTCGGTGGCGATAGCGTCAGGTCCCTGATGAGCTACTGCCGCCGAAACGTTGGCAGAGTTCAACTTAACCTCGCTGCTGGAATAGCGAAGTCTGTGAGGATAGTTCTCACCCAGAGATCCCAGATAATAAATGTCCTTATCGCTGTTTACAGTACTCACGAAAGTAGGGTATCCAGTCTTCCGTACCGTGGCCCATGCTTCGAAACCATTTCCGAAATGACCAATCCATAATTGAGTGGCTACCTGGCTCATCATGTTTGCAGGCGAGCCTGTCAGATCAGCAATCGGTTCGTTTGCAATAAAACCAGTAATGTCACCCTGCGCCACATTGAACTGGAGCATGGACAATTCGATACCGCTCTTGTAATGTGCATCGGCGGATTTGGCTGTGGTGTAGCCCTTGAGACTAGCCCAGGCCTGTAAGAATTCTGATTCGGCAGAAGTCATCACCCAACCCGGCATCATATCGTTTGTACGTTGCTGATTTCCGATTACGTAATCAGATGGCATTGAAAACAGATCAGGATTAATGAACGGTGCAATAGTACCATTCAGACGTCCGGGTTGACCAATGTAAGCTCCACCGGAAACAATTAGCGTATCGGCCGCCGCTGCGTTTTTCTCTACGTAAGTAGCACCGGCGTCGTTCAGCTGTTGTTTTACAAATGCGTAGAACTTGGCATATTTATCCACACCCGCTTTTACGAACACGGCCTTTGCACCGGCGATCGGTTTGGCAAACTTCATCAACCGTGGATCATTGTTTTCTCTTAACACATCGATCATGGACTTGCTTAATGTCCATTTTGATCCCAGACCGCCAAATGTCCACCAGATGCTGTTATACCCGTCGTCCAGAAAACCTGTTTGCTTTGGATCTTTGTTGATTTTCGCAATATCATTGAAATCAGACAAGAGTGGTTTGCCCAGACTTGCTTTAATGGCAGCATCTGCGAAATCAGCACCTTGCGCGCCCAAGGCACGAAGTCCCATGCGAAGTCTCAATGTGTTGGCCAGTTTACTCCAACGCTTGAGGTCGCCCTGATAGATCAGGTCATCATTCTTCAATTGATCATTGTACAGTTGGTCGATGTCCTGCGTTCCAAAAATCGAAATGGCTGTCCCAAGATCCGTGATAGACTGTCTGTAGATATCCTGTTGAGAATCATATTTAGGTGCCAGTGTTACGCCGTCAGCAACCTGTGAATAGGGCACATCACCAAACGAATCGGTGATCAGCTGATAATACAGGGCTTTCAATACAAGCGATATAGCGAAGAGGTTCTGATTCTCTTTTGTTCCGCCGGGACCTACTACGCGCGCCAGTTCAACTATGTTAGCCGGAATGCGCGTGAAATAATCTCTCCAGTACCAGTCAGTATAGTCCACATTGTATTCGTATCCAAGTCCATCGTCCCACCAGCTACCGCTGAAACCAAATCTGAAATGATCGGCGAAGCGATCTGCATGGATCAATTGAGCGCGCCACCATACCTCCCGATCGGGGCTAAATGTATAGCGTTCAATGGCGCCGATAAAACCTGTAGGCGATGCCGAAGACGGCGTGATCGCATTGGGTTTTACGTTTAGCTCATCAAAGCTGCTGGTACAGCTTATTAACGCTATAACCAGCAATACCCAGCTACTTCTTTTGAGTTGTGTATTAAAATTACGTTTCATAATCATGTGTGATTAAAGTCCCAAATTCAAACTAAATCCAATGCTTCGGGTTGAAGGCAAGTTGTAGAAAGCCACACCTTGTGCATTGTTGGTGCTGTAACTTGCTTCCGGATCGAAGTTGTCTGTCTTCTTGTACAGGAAGAACAGGTTCCGGCCGATCAGACTCAACGATGCTGTCTTAAAAGGAACTTTCCACTTGCTCACCGGCAGACTATAGGCAATGGCAAGTTCTCTCAATCTGAAGTTTGTGGCATCTTTAATGAAAGGCGTACTGATTGTCCCGGCCACACCCTGATAGTATTGTTGTGCCGTGATCGTTATGTCGTTGGCTTCTCCATTGGCAAATACACCATCTACTTTTATGCCGCCTTCGCGACCGGCCAGTGTCTCTTCTGACACACCGTTAGACCACAGGCCTCTGTCTGTGAAAGAATAGATTTCGCCGCCGATACGACCATCAATCAATGCGCGAACATTAAAGCTTTTATAGGTAAAGCTGTTGGTCAGACCAATGGTTGCCTTGGGCTGGTAGTTACCGAGTATCTTAGGATTGGTCTCTGCCTGTGGAACACCTTGCGCGTTCACAACAATTTTTCCGTCCTGACGCAGGTAGTCGTATCCGTAGATATCACCAAAGCCGCCGCCGGCTGTTGCCAGAATGGAAATTCCTCCGTTGTCCACGATTCCCAACTGGTATGTTTGCAAACCGTCTACCAGGTTGTCCAATTTATTCTTGTTGTGCGCGAAGTTGATGTTCACATCCCATGTGAAACTCTCTGTTTGCACCGGAATACCGCCAATCATCAGCTCGATACCCTTGTTGCTTACTTGTCCTACGTTTTTGAAGAACGAGCTAAAGCCCGCAGATTCAGGCGTCTTCAAAGCAACAACCTGATCTTTTGTAATGATGCTGTAGTATGTCGCATCTACATAGATTCTGTTTTTCAACAGACGGAATTCAGCTCCCACCTCTGTGGAGGTAGTGATCTCGGGTACCAGGTTCTGGTTTGGCACATCTCGCGGTACACTCAGGAAGCCTGTTGTCAGGTACGAACGGTTTTCAAGATTGTAAACAAAACCTGTGCGGTAAGGGTCCGTATCATTACCAACCTGTGCCCAGCTGGTTCTTAATTTCAGGAAGTCCAATACGTCAGAATCCAGGTCAAACATGTCTGATGCTACCCATGACAAGCTGGCCGAAGGATAGAAGTATGAACGATTGTTTGAAGGAAGTGTAGAGGACCAGTCGTTGCGGGCAGTCAGATCCAAAAACAGATAGTCCTTGTAGCCCAATTGAGCGGACGCATACAGTGAGTTAACTTTCTTCTCTGATATATCGTAGAAAGGAACTTTGGTAATTGCGCTCTCCAGTGTAGGCGCGCTTGGATATCTGAAACCTGATCCGTCAAAACCAAAGCTTTCAAATTTGTTGTAACGAAGGTTTGCTCCGATATTGGCATTGAAACTGAAAACGTCGCTGAAACGCTTGTTGATCATGATCAGCCCGTCGATGTTGGTCTCTGTATATTCGGGTGTGCGTTTCGCAAAAGATCCTTGCGCTGCAATAGGGTGATAGTATGGTCGCAGGTTAAAAGTTTTCTGTGTGGTAAAGTCTGAACCAACGCGGCCCATAACAGAAAGCCAATCGGTAAACTTGTAAGTTGCTTTTGCAAAGCCCATGATACGGTGTTTCGTATCGTCGTTTCTTGAATTATTTGTAACCCAGTAAGGCTGGTAGTTACTGTTTGTCCAGGACATCGGGGCACCAGTAGGATATTGATAAAAATTCTTGGCATCGTCGATAGAGACACTGCGCGGCATATTATACACCAGCATGGTTGCATTTCCCAGATCGCTTGCGCCCTGCTCCGGTCTGTTTTTGGCCTCTTGCATAAAGTATGTAACCTTTGCATCCAGCGTAAGCTTTGAACCGATATTGGCAGTACCTCTCAGGTTGAATGTGTTTTTGGTGAGCTTGTTATTGGGCAGTATACCTTTTGTATCGAAGTTGGTATAGGACAGGTAAAAAGTTGCCGGGCCTGTTCCTCCTTCAAGTGATACCGAATTGGAAAACGTTCTGCCTGTCTCAAAAAAGTCCTTTACGTTGTCGGGCTGTGCAGAATAGGCTTTATACTGACCTGTGTAGTAGATAACTGAACTACCGTCCATCTTGCCGCCCCATGATCCTGCTTGTCCTACCAGGTTTTCCAATGAGTTGGGCACAACGCCATTGGCACCTTGTCCATATTCATTCTGAAGCTTGGGCAATACCATCGGCTTTTCGAAAGTGGCCGATGAGCTTACGTTTACGCCCCAGCCTTTTCCTTCGCGTCCTTTTTTGGTGGTGATCAGGATAACACCGTTCGTAGCGCGTGAACCATACAATGCAGCCGCGTTTGGTCCTTTCAAAACAGTCATACTCTCGATATCATCAGGGTTTATGTCGCCGGCACCGGAGCCATAATCTGTAATGTTGTATTGACTTGTCTGTTTGTCTGAGCCAATGCTACCAGCGCCAGAGTTGTCCATTGGGACACCGTCTACAACGTACAAGGGCTGATTGGTTCCGCCCAGCACTTTATTACCGCGAATCGTTACGCGGGTAGATCCGCCTGGACCAGTACTGCCGGGCGTTACAACCACACCTGCAATTTTACCGGCGAGGCTGTTCAGAACGTTACCTGTCTTGATCGTATTCAGCTCAGAGGACTTCAAATCTTGAGCGGCATATCCCAGTGTCTTCTTCTCGCGGGAGATACCAAGTGCAGTTACAACAACTTCATTCAGCTGCGTCGCATCTTCTTTCAGCACAACATCAATAGATGTCCTGTTCTGCACAGATACTTCCTGACTGGCAAATCCTATGAAGGAAACAACAAGGACATCTGTAGCCGGGTTGGGAGGGTTTACACTGAATTTTCCGTCAGCATCAGTAGAAGTACCGATGGACGTCCCTTTTACGAGCACGGAAACTCCGGGAACCGGAGCACCATCAGCCGCAGACGTAACGGTACCCGTTACTGCCTGGGCAGAAGCCGATACACTTGCCAGCAATAGCAATGTGAATAGCCCTAGTAGACATTTTTTCATTGAGTTTTGGTTTGGGTTTAGAACTTTATTTTGACCGTGTTTCCGCCAACAAAATATTCTGCAGGCGAAATCATGCATCCAAAGTAGATTATGCGTTAAAAAAAAACAAGTAGTTAGCATAAATGTGTCCGTACACACACACGGTGTGCGCGAAAACACAAGCGAAAACGTATGGCGGTAACGATTGCTGATTTTGCCTTTTTTCGCGGAAATCATTATAAAAAAGCATCTTTTTAAAAACTGTAGTGTCTTTTTGCAGCAACTGCATTACACTGAAAAAAAATTTAAATGTTTTCGCGCACAAGTCCGATGTGCCCGAAAACACTCTTAGCACCAGTTGGGTGATTTTTGTAACGTTTCAAATCTTTACGTGCGCAGGGTTTAAAAAACGTGAGGCCGGATGTCAGGGAAGAAGCTTCTAAAATTGTCTTAACATATATCTTGGAGTACTGCCCGGCTTTGCCAGAATCCGCAGTTGAATAACAAAATTATATCTGATTTTCCTTTAAAATGTGTCCGCGCACATTTAACTTGTGCGCGAAAACATTTTTAAGCCTCATTTCTACAACGTTTTCGGAAGAACCCTAAAATTGCTTTACTTTGAATATGGCCGACAAGAATATTCGCATCAAGGACATCGCCAAACTGGCAGGTGTATCGGTGGGCACCGTAGATCGCGTGCTGCACAACCGGGGACGTGTATCACCCGAAGCTTTGAAAAAAGTGACGGAGGTAATGGACCAGATCGAATACAAGCCAAACCTCATTGCACGCACGCTTGGCTCCAACAAAAATTACAGAATAGCAGCATTGCTCCCCGACCCGAATCAGGATCCGTACTGGGAGCAATCAAACTACGGTATTCTGCAGGCGCAAAATGAATGGGCACAGTATGGCATCCGTGTGGAGCTTTTTCTGTTCGATTTGCTGGACAAAAACTCTTTTCAGAAAACAGCCCGCGAAGTGCACGAGGCAAAACCGGATGGTATTCTCGTGGCGCCTATCTTCTACCATGAAGCCCTTCCGATTTTTGATCTTTTCCGCGAAACCGATATTCCGTTTGTCCTCTTCAACACCAATATACCGGAAGCCAAGCCACTCAGCTTTATCGGACAGAACCTCTATCAGAGCGGACGCGTAGGTGCCGAACTTATGTACTTCGGACAGCAACAGGCCGGTACGCTTGCCATTCTGCACATCGACGAAGACATTCATGACTCTGTCCATTTGTCGGAAAAAGAAAAAGGCTTTCGCGAATACTTTGAAGAAAAACAGAAGTCCAATTTCAACATCATCGATTTTATTCTCAATCCGAAAGATCCATCGTTCTCCAATCAGCTCACACAACTCCTCAACGACACCAATCTTCGCGGCATCTTCGTCAGTACATCGAAGGGAACATTCGTAACAGCTTCCTTCCTGGAAAAATCAGGGCGCAAAGATGTTCGCCTGGTAGGATATGACATGCTGGATGAAAATCTGAAATATTTAAAATCGGGCGTGATTGATTTTCTCATCAACCAGAACCCGAAACGCCAGGCCTCGCTGGGTATCAGTCACCTCGTGAATCACCTCATGTTCAAGAAAGGGACACCCGATACGGATCTGTTTCCGCTGGAAGTTATTACACAACAGAATGTGGAGTCGTATCTGGGCTCCGGCATACATTAAAATGTCCTAATCGTACGAACAGGACGACGACGTTAGGCCGCAAATTTATTTCGTTCTCCACGTTCCATTATTAGGTTCCGAATCGGCGTCCTAAAACTCATTGGAAATAAATGGCCATCCCAGGTTCGCCGGCATCCTCATTTGATGCGGGATTGCTATTTTTGCACCTTCCATGAAATTCCAACTCACCGCCACAGATTCCAAATCCTCCGCCCGCGCAGGCGTGCTGCAAACCGACCACGGAGAAATACAAACTCCTATTTTTATGCCCGTAGGCACGGCAGGCTCGGTAAAGGCTGTACACCAGCGTGAGCTGGAGCATGATATACAGGCGCAAATCATACTTGGCAATACATATCACCTCTATCTGCGCCCGGGGCTTGATGTGCTTCAAAAAGCCGGGGGCCTGCATAAATTCAATGGCTGGACGCGGCCCATTCTCACCGACAGTGGTGGCTACCAGGTTTATTCGCTGGCCGCCAATCGTAAAATTGTAGATGAAGGCGTTACATTCAAATCACATATCGACGGTTCAAAACATCACTTCACGCCCGAAAATGTAATGGACATTCAGCGCAGCATCGGCGCCGATATTATCATGGCGTTTGATGAGTGTACGCCGTACCCTTGTGAATACACATACGCCAAAAATTCCATGCACCTTACGCATCAGTGGCTCAAGCGTTGTGTGGACAGAATCAATAACACGGAACCGCGCTACGGCTATGAGCAGGCGCTGTTTCCCATTGTACAGGGAAGCGTGTATAAAGATCTGCGCGAGCAATCCGCCGAGTTCATTGCCTCGCAGGGACAGCAGGGAAATGCGATCGGCGGCCTGTCGGTAGGCGAACCGCACGAAGACATGTATGCCATGACGAGTCTGGTATGCGGCATTTTACCGAAGGACAAGCCACGCTACTTGATGGGCGTCGGTACACCTGAAAATATCCTGGAGTGTATCGCGCTCGGCATCGATATGTTCGACTGTGTGATGCCTACACGCAATGCGCGCAATGGCATGCTTTTTACAACCCAGGGTATCATTAACATCCGGAATGAAAAGTGGAAAGACGACCTCTCTCCGATCGACCAGACGCTGGGTGGTTATGCGAGCACGTTCTACAATAAAGCCTACCTGCGGCACCTGGTAATAAACAAGGAGATTTTGGGCGCGCAAATTGCTTCGATACACAATCTCACGTTTTACCTTTGGCTGGTGAAAGAAGCCCGCAAACAAATTATCGAAGGCACTTTTGCCGAATGGAAAAACAGGATGGTAAAGGTTGTGACACAACGATTATAGACCACGACAATCATGAAGCTGATCGACAAATATATACTCAAGCAATTTCTCAGCACCTTCTTTTTTGTGGTGGTGATTCTGCTGGCCGTGATCAGCGTAATTGATATGACGGACAAGATGGACAAGTTCGCCAAGGCCAACCTCACCAGTGGACAGATCTTCGGCTATTACATGGATTTCATTCCGTTCATCGGAAACCTGGTTACACCCATCACCATCTTTATAGCCACGGTATATGTCTGCTCGCGCATGGCTGGCCGCACGGAAATCATCGCTATTCTCAGCGCCGGCATCAGCTTTCGCCGCATGATGCTCCCTTATTTTCTGGGTGCGTTGCTAATCGCCGGCATCAGTTTCATTCTCAACGGCTGGATCATTCCGAACTCCAACAAAGCCAAGCTCGCCTTCGAGGTCCAATACCTCAAAAACAAATATTACTACGACAAGCAGAACATTCACATGCAGGTTGCGCCCAACACCTACCTGTATATGAAAAGCTATAACAACACAAACAATACAGGCTATCAGTTTACGCTGGAAAAATTTCAGGACAACAAGCTGATCGAGAAACTTACGGCCAATCGCATTGAATGGGACACTGCAAAACAGAAGTGGACGTTGCGCGACTGGAAAATCCACAATGTTGAATCCATCTTCGAATCGACAGCGCTGAATAAAAAGGACACATCCACCGTGGTGCAGGAGCCCAGCGGCTCCGCCCTCGATACTGCACTGGTCATTCACCCGAAAGAATTTGAAAGCGACTACCGCAAGTACGACGGCATGACGCTCAATGAACTGACGGATCACATCAACACACTGGAAGCGCGCGGTTCCACCGGCATCGATGTTTACATCGTAGAGAAACACACGCGTTACACGGCGCCTTTCACCATCTTCATCCTCGTATTCATGGGCGTCATTGTCTCATCGCGTAAAAGCCGTGGTGGCACGGGGTTACAAATCGCGTTGGGGTTTGCATTGTCCTTTGTGTTTATTATCTTCTTCACGCTCTTCCGCACATTTGCTGAAAACGGCTCCATGCCGGCGCAGATTTCTGTCTGGATTCCAAACATCGTCTTCGCCATCATATCTCTCGTCATGTATAAATATGTCCCGCGTTAATGGCTGTCCGTAACGATTACCTCAAACTTCATTTTATTGTTTTCCTGTGGGGCTTCTCTGCTATTCTCGGCAAGCTCGTGTCCATCCCCGCGGTGGAAATGATCTTCTATCGTGCCCTGCTGGCCATTGCCGGTATGGGACTCGTTATTTATTTCACAGGTGGGCGATTTGCCGTTACTCGCGCAGAACTGATCCGGTTATTGCTCATCGGTTTTATAGTGGCGATTCATTGGATGGCTTTCTTCGGTGCCGCACGCGTGTCCAATGTCTCCGTGAGTCTCGTGGGCTTTGCCACCAACTCGCTTTGGGCGGCGTTGCTGGAGCCGTGGTTCAACCGCACAAGAATCAAAAAATTTGAGCTTATCCTCGGCCTTGTTGTTATTGTGGGCCTGTATATTATTTTCTCATTCGATTTCCACTACAAGCTTGGACTGCTGCTCGGCATTCTTGCCGGCTTTACTTCGGCCTTGTTCTCTGTATTCAATTCAAAATATGTAAAGAGCATACCCGCCTTCACCATTACCTTTTATGAAATGATCGGAGTATGGTTGTCCATTACAGTATTTCTGCCCGTCTATAAATACACCTGGGCTACCGATCAGACATTGCAACTCGTTCCATCACTTTATGACTGGCTGTGGATCGCATTACTTGCAGGTGTATGTTCGGTGTATGCCTACTCTGTTGCGGTGGAGCTGATGAAACGCATCAGTGTATTCATGATCCAGCTATGCCTCAACCTCGAACCGATCTATGGTATCATCATGGCGCTGATCATCTTTCCGGGTAACGAGAAAATGGGACTTAACTTTTACATCGGTACGCTGGTCATCATGGGCGCCGTGGCCTCTTACCCGTTATTGAAACGGCGTTACGATCATCTTTACGAAGCTAAGCACTAGGCTATTTTTATTTCGATATGATAAACGCTAAAGAAAAATTAGCGCTTCTCTTGTCCTTCCTGCGCCAGCTGCTCGGTATTCAATGCTATCCAGTATATTCGCCCTTTGAATAGCGGTGGCAAGCGCTATAAAATATATTCCCCCATCCCCCAACGTATGAAAGAACTATCTACAAGGTCGTTCATAATCCTTATTGCATTATTTCTAGGCCATTCTCTGTCTGCGCAACAGATTCCAATCTCCCCGACTCCTTATTTCACGTACGGCAAGGGGCTGGGTATTATTTCGCCCGACAGCCTGTTCATGTTGAACATCCGCTTCCGTATACAAAACCGATTAGCCCTGACAACGGCCAGCGAAACCGATCTGAGCATCGAGAGCGTGGAAGCCCGTACACGGCGACTGCGGTTGCGATTTGATGGTTTCATCTATACTCCCCGCCTGAACTACGTGCTGCAACTCGCCTTTACACGATCGGACATGGACTATGATGACACCGGGTTTCCCAACATTATCCGCGATGCGATGATCCTGTACAACTTCAACGAGCACATCGCCGTAGGTTTGGGACAGACTAAGTTACCGGGCAACCGGCAACGTGTAAATTCATCGGGAGACTTGCAACTGGCCGATCGCTCCATCGTGAACTCAACGTTTAATATCGATCGCGATTTCGGTGTGCAGTTTTATTATAACAACAGTATAAAAAAATTCTATTACGTATTGCGCGCGGCAATCTCGTCCGGCGATGGAAGAAACATAACCTCCTCGGATCGTGGACTCGCATACACCGGCAGGCTGGAGCTCTTGCCGTTCGGCAAATTCACAAACGGTGGTGATTACTTTGAAGGTGACCTGGCCCGCGAGCCCAGGCCAAAACTGTCCTTCGGCATAACGCATTCCAGCAATCAAAATGCCATTCGGACAGGTGGACAGCTTGGGAAGTTTCTATATGAGCCCCGGGACATTACAACCAACATGATGGACTTGCTGATCAAATACAACGGCTGGGCTTTTGCGGGCGAGTACCTGAAGCGTGATGCCTTAAATCCCGTCACCCAAAATGAAACCGGTGACAAACGCTTTGTCTATACAGGACACGGTCTCAATTTTCAGGGGAGCTACTTGTTCAAGAGTAACTATGAAATAACCACGCGGTATTCGCAGGTACGCCCCGACTCCGAGATTCAGTCGCTCGACGAAAAGGTACAGCAGTACACCATCGGCGCTACCAAATATATCCGTGGACATCGCCTGAAACTGCAAACCGATCTCACCTACGAAACCAACGACTGGCTTGCGGAAACGGCCCCCGACCATGACAACTGGCAGTTGCGTTTCCAGATCGAGGCTGGTATCTGAAGTACATCCGGAAAAAATCTTCAGAACTTAATACGAATTTTTTCGTAAAAACTTTGCAGGTAAGGAAATCTTGTCTACCATTGTATTACGAAAATATTCGTATATGAATTCAAAACCCGTCAAAGCCACTGAAAAAGAACTCGAAATCCTGCAAATTTTGTGGGAAAAGGGTTCTGTATCCGTAAAAGAGATACACGAAACAATGGGTGGTGAAGATACCAACGGCTACACCACCATCCTGAAATTCATGCAGATCATGCACGAAAAAGGTTTGGTAACGCGCCAAAAAGCAGGCAAGCTTCATCTCTACGAAGCGGTCCCTTCCCTCGAAAACACGCGCCAGCAAATCCTGGACAAGATGATCAACACCATCTTTCAGGGCTCTGCCTCACAGCTGGTGATGAGCGCGTTGGGGAACAAAAAATCTTCCAAAGAAGAACTCAGCGAAATAAAAAAGTATCTGGAAAAACTTGAAGGAGGTGAACAATGAACCTGTCTGCATTTTTCTCGTCGTCGCTTGCGCAAGCTATCGGGTGGACACTGATCCACTCGCTTTGGATCGGGCTGCTTGCGTTCTGTCTCGTTAAAGCTGTCCTGTGTTTTGTTTCCCTCAAAGCTTCTGCTGCGCGCTACACCATTGCGCTGGCAGGTTTGGGTCTTATTGTGCTGGGAAGTATCGGTGTATTTGTCCAATTATATAAACCTGTCCTTCCGCAGGCACAGCAGGCTTCGGTATTCACCATGCCCATACTGCAACAGGTATCATCTGAATTACAAATTCAAGAATCATCCTGGTTATATACCTGTATCCAGGTTGTCCAATCCAATATGAACATGGTGGTAGCGCTTTGGTTTGTGGGGATGCTTGCTTTCTCGTTACGGGTTGTCGGTGGAAGTTTGTATGTATCTTTTTTACGAAAGGACTCTGTACAAATCGGCGATGAATGGCACCAGCTGGTACAAGAGCTCGGACATTCGCTTTCGATCTCACGGATGGTGAGCCTCGCACAATCCACACGGGTGCAGGCGCCCATCGTTTTAGGATACTTCAAACCGCTGATCATTTTACCGGCGGGTATGCTCAGTGGACTTTCTACTGAACAGATAGAAACAATTTTACTGCACGAACTGGCCCACATCAAAAGACATGATTATCTCATCAACCTGCTGCAGATGGTTCTTGAGTCAATCTTCTTTTTCAATCCGTTTGTATGGATGGTTTCCACCATTATCCGCAATGAGCGCGAACATTGCTGCGATGATGTAGTGGTAAGCAAGTGGGGACAGGCTGCAACGTATGCTTCTGCGTTGGTGCAACTCGAAGAAGCCCGTCTGGGACAAGCCGGTATTGCCTTGTCGCTGGCGGAAAACAAAAATCAGTTATTCAACCGTATCAAACGACTTATGGAAAAATCTGTAAAAAATTACTCCGGACGCGAACGGATCATACCGGTCGTGTTGCTGGTACTGGGACTTATGTGTGCATCGTGGGTTACTATCTCACAAAAGAAAGAAAAGGGAAAGGACACCGGCAAGGCTTCTACCATCAGAGACCTTGTTATAGAAGCGGACACCATTATTCATATCAATGGCGGGGAAAAGAAAACGTGGCGTAAAGTTGTGACCATCGATGAAGATGGTAACGTACTGGAGGAACAGCATGTCGGCATGCCCGAGCCGCCGGAACCGTTCGAGCCGTATGAGCCGGTTGCGTTTGCCATGGAACCGCTGGCGCCCATCGCATTTCCCAATATTGCTATAGCCGTGGAACCACTCGCACCGCTGAATGTTGATTACAGTATTGTACTGGACAGTCTGCCTACACCTCCGGTGGCATTTCAGTATGACGAAAACATGGATGCTTTCGCCGCGGAATTTGAAAAATCATTCAAGGAAAAATTCAGCGACTTCTATGCCATGCACGAAAAGGACATGGACAAGATGATGGAAGATCTGAAGACCCGTTTCGAGTACGATGGCAAGTGGGCCGATGCCGAAATGTTCAAGGCGCAAAACGAAAAAATGAAAGCTGAAATGCAGGACATAAAGGCGCAGCAGCAATTCATTTTCCAGGCACAAAAGGAAGCGCAGGAGATTAGCAAGCAAGACATGAAACGTGCGAAGCTCGCCGCCGAACAGGCTCAGCTGCATGCTGACAATTTCAAAACTCAAAAAGATGAAATGGAACACATGCGGGACAAAATGCGCGCACAGCAGGATGAATTCCGGATGATGGAGAAGAATCTGAAAAAGATGGACGAGTCATTGAAACAGTTCGACAATGCGTTAAAAAAACAACTCGTCAAAGATGGCTATGTTAAATCCGAAAAGGACGTTCAGACGATCAACTGGCGCGAAGATACCATCGAAATAAACGGCGAAAAAATCAAACCTGCCGATGTAGAAAAGTATCAGGAGCTGCATCGCAAATATTTTAACGATGAAAAAAGTAAAGGTCTGAAACGAATCGAATAGGACATTGCTCCACTTTACAAAACAAGAAAACGACTGCCCCATCCCAGGGCTGTCGTTTTTTTTAAAACTTACTTTCCCAGCATAGCTTTCAGTTTCAGCATGTCTACCGCTTCCGGGATCTCTGTTGTCGCTTTGTTCAATACAGGATCTTTTATATTTCCCGTCATAATAACAGCAAAGAACTGTGGCGATGACT
>JAESFU010000599.1_pt1 | contig 15544 bp, 16 predicted proteins | sample 9269461 | NCBI WGS metagenome assembly JAESFU01 (sample SAMN14502556, study PRJNA617107) | algae metagenome | isolation source: Stenomitos rutilans HA7619-LM2 and co-occurring heterotrophs from cave walls | place: USA: Waikapalae cave, Hawaii | collected 2009-07-28
GCACCTTTTTACGCTGCAACAGGGCATATCCGCCAATCAGCTTACAGAAATGTATAAGTACGGGGTTCGTTTGGTCGTTCCCCGTACCTACGTTGATACGTTCCCCAAGCAGTTCCGGCCCCAACTGTTCACACTCGAAACGTTTGTACAGTTGGTTAAAGAGAAGCAACGATAAAATTAAGTATGTTTAATATATGAAAGAGAAAATCAACGAGCAATTAATTTGCGTGCTGGTTCATAGTCCTACGACTAATGAAATTGAAATTCAATATGAGCCAATAATAAATCCTTTAGAATCTGACATAAATAACTTTGTCGCACTTTGTAGCAGAAAAGAAACATCATTGGATGATATTATTAGCCATATACAGACTCAACCAAATCTTGACCAGTTATCGGCTTATTACAAATATTGTGAAAGCCTAAGAGCAGCATATCAAGGTTTTACCGCTGACAATCAAGGTACTATACAGAAAATTAACAGCAGAAAAGAGCTTATAGACTTTAACTATAAGTTAGACCCGGAAAAATATAATAGGGAGGAGAAAATAGAAGAATTCAAGCATGAATTAAGGAGTACATATAATTTATGGGGTAAAGCATTTGCAATTAATTTGGCCTATAGAAAGTGCTATGAGAATAAGAATGTACTAACATTTTCGCATAGAATTTGTGGATGGTCGAATCCTGTTTATAATCTCACGCCTAACTTTTCCGTAGAAATTAAAACAAACTTTGGCTATGGTAGTGCCAGCTATTTTTATACAAAGCTCAAATACAAGAATATAGATATAACGCCATTTTCTGAGTGGATAACTTATGAATATGCTCAATTTTATGAAATAATACGGTACACCCAATCCCACATACTTGATAATCAATATTGGTTAGAAGCAATGACTTTTTGTAAGGACGCTTGTAACTTGTCTGTGAAAGATGAGGAAGCTTTTGTTAGTAAGTATGTAGTTGATGAGTGCGAAGAAATGGTAAAAGGATTAGAAGAATTATTTTCAAAAGAGCAGTTTTCTTTTAGAAACAAACATGACAAGAATAGCTATAAAGTTGATAAGAAGGGTCACGTACTGATTAGCTTCAGGGGTGAAAAGATTAGCGGTTCGTTAGATTTTATTTCTAAGATTATGGAGTTTGAACACATAGCTTCTGTAAGAAACTTTATAGACAGGATAGAAGATTGTAACAAAAAGATACAACCTATATTATTGAATGAAATGGTTATAATGACTGAAGAATTGGAGGGCCTTAGCTCTGAAAAAAAAAGTTTAGAGCCTAAATATCAAGAGCTTAAACAGGAAAATAATATATATTCAACTAAAAAGACTGACCTTAAAAATATACTGATTGCAAAAGGGGAGTTAGACCCTTTGGCTATAGATGCAGTGAAGCTTAACCGTCTTTTTAATAGTACGTATAAAGAATACGCTGAGTTTGAGAAAGAATTCAACAAGGTAAGTACAAGCTACAACATACTTGTTCAAAAAATTAATAATCTCAAATCAATCTTTGAAAAGATTACCAAGTATGAGAGGATAATCGCCGATCATTTTTCGGTAAAGTTACCTGTTTAAAGCCGCTTCTACCTCCTGTTTTAGCCGCTCTTGTGCAGCCTTACCCGCCCTGACAAACACAGCGTTACAGTACTTCACCCGGTCGTTTATCCGGTCGTCGGTGTTTTCCTTTAACTGCCAGTCGTACAGCAGCTTGTTAGCCGCTTTGGTGCCTATATCTTCCAGATACAGGGCTATATTCTTATCTGTCACCTTCCAAGCCCGCAGACCGGCCACGACTTTAGACACCACCGTATTTTGTAGCCAGTACTCCGGTATCTTACCATCCTGCTTACATTTGAGAGTGAATTTAAAGCCGATTATCTTCTTACGCCCCCGCGTCATACGGTCAGTTTCATAAACCGGCTCATAGTCAAACGCCAGATTCGTACCGGCTAATTCTTCTAACGGCTCCGTCATTGTACGGTTAATCAAGTCCCTTGTATCAGGGTACTTCATTTTAGCGTTTCCGTCCTTATCTCGTTTGACCTTACCCCGCTTATCCTTTTCCTCGGAGCAGTCCATAAGCTGGCGGTACTGTTCGACCGTTGGACACCATAAGCCCGTATCACGGAAGGCCGACAGGATTTCAAAGAAGCGCATCGAGTACCAGCTTTTTAACCCCATGTAGTTGTTAAGCTGATAGGTCGAATAGTGGGCGATCTGGACGAAATACGGCTCTAACTGAGGATTGAGCAGTACCGTAACAATCCCGTCTTTATACCCTACGGCCCGCTCTTTCGTCGTATCGAGCAGGTGCCGCACGTACCATTCTGACTTGTCTAAGCTCTCAAATTCCCATTTGGCATCTGTCAGTTCATGTAATGCGCCCTGAACCTCTTTGTAAGCGGTTTCCTTTGTTACCCCGGCATCGGTCACTATGTCCACGATACGAAACTGATAGAAGGGTCGTAGCTTAAACTCATCGTCCCGTATCTGGTCAATGACGCGGGCCATGATACGTTTAGCCGTAACGCTCATACGACCCTGACGGGCAAACGTTACGTTCCAGTGCTGTTTAACTAAATCCTTGTGCTTTGGCTCGTATGTCAAGCCGAGGGGTAGTACCAACTGAGTGCTTCGTTTATCGTCCATCCTCACAAATCCATTCCGCCCCCTTTTGCCGGAGCGTAGAGCGAAGATATGAGTAAAAAACAGACTTATAAAATATATGACTGAAAAAGCCGGTGCATTTGTCGGTTTATTATACTGTTGAGTAGGGGTATTTGTCGGTTTATTCACCCCCCTGAGTGGGGGTATTTGTCGGTTTATTCGGATTTACTCCTTATATAAGAAATATAACTATAAAGAAATTTCCTACTATGATAGTTGTCGGGCCGCGCGTTGCTAAAAAAGCAGTGGATAAAGTGAAAAGACTAAAAATACACCGAACCGAACGGAGCAGAAAAAACAAAAAACAAACAAGACCGCGCGTTGCTAAAAAAAGCGAAGGGGGCGACAACTATGTTTTTAGTTATCAACACCGTATTTCTACCTTTCCTATCTGTTTAGTAATTTAGTGGTATGATTTTAGTCTGTGAGCGCGAACAGGCGGAAGGGGCCGCAGCCGTGGCCAGCTTACCGCGTACTACTCCCCGGAATCTGCTGGAAGCCGTTAGCCGATACCGGGAGATACAAACCCACGTTACCGGGCTAGCTGCCCAAGAGGACGCGCCGGAAGTGGCCAGCTACTTAGGGTTAAGCCTAACCAACTATTATACCAAGCGACGCGGACAGCTACCGTTTACCTATGCTGACATTAGCCGTTTGGTCGAACGGTACGGCGATCAGAGAGACCGGGCCGACCTGCAAGCGTTTTTCCAAGTCCGCGACGGGCTGTATAACTGGCTGCAAAATTCCCCTATTCCCTTAGTCAGATTCCGCCGACTGTTGGGCCTGCAACATTACCGGGATTTTTCCCGACGTGGCCAGCATCCCGACACCTGGCGGTTAACCGATTTAGAAAAGATAGGGCAATTTCTGGCGCAGGTTGGGCAGGTATGAATCATACCAATCATACCATCAATACCAGCCATACCACAGCGGCCACACTTTGTACACCGGGTACAACTCGTACAACCTGTACACCCGATGCAACTAAGGCAACCGGCGTACCTGAGTCCATTTTTTTTCCTTCTATCCCTTGCGCGGTGCGGTCTGATAGCCCCCCGTTGGGGTGCAGGCTGGCGCGTTCGTAGAAGCGAGCCGGAACGGTATTCCCTTCGGTCATACCGTTCTGCGGCCCGCCCTACGGGTTTGACAATCAACTATTTAACTTAAAAGATAAACCAGAACCAAACGGGCAAAAGACGTACTTTGTCTATAACTAATTGATAAACAGAGCATTGTTTCCGTTTGGGCATCCGTGACCCATGAGCAGAACCCTAAAAAGTATTGACGTTGACCCGGAGTTATACGAGGACTTTAAGAAGCTCGCCAAGTCCTACGGCATGACCAATAAAGACCTGTTTGGGGCAATGGTGCGGTATTTCAAAGCGACTAAAGCCGACCCCAGAGACCCCAAAGCTGACAATCCAACCGATGCAATTAAGGCATTAGACAAACGGTTAATCGGCTTCATCCGGGAGCAGGAAAAGAAGATACTGCGCCCCCTGTCGGACGACGTGCAGGTACTTACCAGGCTATTGCAGGAGGATGTACCGAGGAAAATAGGGCAATCCCAAATCCGCACCATCAGCAGCGCGATAAAGCCCGAACTCCTGACCGACCGCTTTAAAGCGGCTGTTGCAGGCATGAACAACCCGCAACCCGTTCCGCCTAAACCAGACGCGGCCCGACCGGGAACCACCCCACCGCCCCCGATTAACCCTAACAAATGATAGTCGAATTGTAGCGTATGGTTGTAAAAGTTAGTGGCGGGAGTGCGGGCAGTTGTGGCGGGTTGGTGAACTACTTGGAGAAGCAGGAGCGCGGCCAGTGGTTCAGCCAGAAACGCGACGGAATGCGGGCAGGTGAGGTAACGCCCATCATTGACCAGAACAAACGGAATTTGGGCCGCGACGACGAGAAGTTTTACCAACTCATCATTGGCCCCAGCCGGGAGGAATTAAAGCACATCGGCGACGATCCGGCCAAGCTGCGCGACTATACCCGCGAGGTGATGAACGAGTACGCCCGCAATTTTGGAAAGGGGATAGAAGGCAAAGACCTGGTTTGGTTTGCCAAAATTGAGAAGGAGCGAACCCACACCCACAGCGACCGGGCCGTACAGACAGGCGAAGAATTGAAGGGAAGAAAAAAGGAGGGGGAGCAAACCCACGTCCACGTTATCGTTAGCCGGACGGAGAATCTAAGCCAGTTCAAAGCGCAGCAGCAGGCCGGGCAGATGGAGCGGAAACACCCGCTTAAACTCAGTCCGGCGACGAATCACCGGGCCACCGAGAAAGGAGCCGTAAAAGGGGGATTCGACCGTACCAACTTCATCCGGGCCAGTGAACGGCAGTTCGACCAGAAATTCAGCTACGAGCGCAAGCCGACCGAAACGTTTGAGTACAGCCGCACCCAGCAGCACGGCACCCAAGCCGAACGGGTAGCCGAAAAGTTGGCCGTGATTCGGGCCGAGAGCCACCGCCAGGAGCAGGAACGGCAGGCCCAACGCCAGGCCGCAGAACGCCGAGCCACCGAGCAGCAGAAAGTGAATCAGCAACAAAACCAGCAGCAGCAACGGGCCAAAGGGGAGGAAAAAACACAAGGGCAGCAGGAGCGGCCACAGCACACACCCCCCAAACAACAACCCAAACAGGAGCAGGAGCCGCCCCAGATCAGGCAACGCGGCCCGCGACTATAGTACTTTATCCAAGCTATGAAAGACGACAAATTAAGCGGCTACATCGCGTTAGGCGGCCTTGCGCTGTTTATCTACACGCTGGCCACCAAGACCCCCGCCACCTGGCACGGTGGAGACTTGTTTATTTTAACCGTAATCGCCAGTCTGCTAACCCCCTCCCTGTTAGGCTGGCTTCGTTTTTTCGGCTTAGGCCGGGTCAGTGACCGGGCGTTAGACGCTATCGGATATTACGAAGAGCAGCAGTTTAAAAGCTGGATGCTCTGGAATAAGATTTGGGTGCGTTCGCTGCCCTGGTGGTTAGCGTTCTTCTTAGTGAAGAAATACACCGGGTGGGGCAGTCTGGTATTTATGGCGTATGCGGGTTGGGCCATCTTCCGCCACTACCGCCGTAACGTTCCTCAGACCATTAAGATAGACCCCAAACAAGGCGGGTTTGTGTTCCAGACCGGCGACGGGCCTATCTGGTTAGCCAACCCCTTCCGGGGAACGTTTATCAACGGAGGCCCCGGCAGTGGTAAAAGTAAATCACTCGTCGAGCCGATTATTCAGCAGGCCGGAGCGCAGGGCTTAACGGGTTTAGTGTATGATTTTAAATTCCCTACGCTCGCCCAGGACGTGGCCGGGAGCTATGCCGGCACCGACGTAACGCCGTATTACGTCAACTTCACCGATATGAGCCGCAGCCACCGGATTAACCCCGTAGCCCCTCGCCTACTATCAAATGTTAGCCACGCCCGCGAAGCGGCTTTAACCGTTCTGAGCAACTTAGACGTAAAAGCCGCCCAGCAACGGAGTTTCTGGATTCAGTCGGCGGAAGTGCTGTTAACGGGTAGTATCTGGTATTTGCGGAACAACCACCCGCAGTACTGCACCCTACCCCACGCGGTTTCTTTGCTGTTGGAAAGCGACCCCCGCCGACTCATCGAGGTACTACGGCAGGACGACGAAGTACGGCCTATCATTGCCAGCGTGAGCAGTGGGGCCGGGAGTGATAACCAGTTAGCGGGCGTATTCTCAACGGTGCAAAACTACCTGTCGGCTTTAGTCAGCCCGGCGATTTATTGGGTCTTGTCGGGCGACGACGTGCCGTTTGATTTGAACAGCCCCCAGAAGCCCGCTATTTTGACCGTAGGCAATAATCCGACGTTAACCGGGACATTCTCCCCGCTTATCTCTTTAATCGTCTCTACAGCCCTAAAACGGATGAATACACCGGGACAGCGTCCAAGCGTCGTTATTCTGGATGAAGCCCCCACGCTGTTTATTCCCAACTTCCAGCAGTTACCCGCCACCGGGCGCAGCAACAAGATAGCCACCGTTTATGCCGTTCAGGACATTTCCCAAATGGTGGGAGCCTTTGGCCGGGAGACCAGCGAAATGATTTTAGGCTCGTTATCAAACCAGTTCTTTGGCCGCTCGACCACGCCCGAAGTAGCCGAACGGGTAAGCCGGATGTTTGGCCGCTATGACCAGGAGTACACCGGGCGCAGCGTAAGCCACAGCGATAACGGCACCAGCTTCAGCCAGAGCCGGAACGTTCAGCAGCGCGACCGTTTAGAGGCTCAGGCCGTTATGCGCTTTGAACAAGGCGAATTTGCGGGCATTATGGCCGAAGGGAGCCACGCCGAATTTAGGCGATACTTTGCCGCCCCCACCAGCCAGGCGCAGCCCATTCAGCCGTTTAAGCGGGTAAGCGAGACCGACACCCGCCAGCAGTTCAGCCGCATCAAAGAGCAGGTTAACCAGGTGTTGGCCACCATCCGCCCGCAGGAAGCCCCCGCCGACGCAGGCCCCAGCCAGGAGCAGAACGAGCGCAAGGCACGCCCCGCCCAACCTGACGGACGAGCGACCGCAGCCCCCAACGGCCCTACTGACCCGGCAAAGCTAGCCCCCAGGCTGTTACCCCCCGCCCAGCCGCAGCAACCAGAGCCGGAGGACTGGCAAAACTTTATGTAAGACTTAACCCATGAAAACCACCACAGGACGAAATAACGGGCTTTTGTGGCTGTTGGTCCTGCTTCTACTGGCAGGCTATAGCCCCGCCCAAAGTGTACAAATACGGGTAGGCATTCAAAGTGTGTTTGCCCCTAATCGCCCCATACCTGATTTTGCCGGAGGGCAACTCGGCGTACTATTACCGCAGGTACAATTTAGCCCAACGCCCGGCTATGGAATCAGCATAGCCAGGCCCCTGCAAATCGGGGCCATCCAGGTACAGCCGGAAATCAAATTATCACTTTACCGGATTGGTTATAAACTGGTTTGGACACGAGCCGACCAGACCGTTTACGGTACTCAAACCAACGTCAATATAACCCCCGCCGTTGAGTTTCTTTTGCCCCTACGGGAGCAGTTGACCAGGGGTAAGAACGCGGTTAGTCTGTTGTTAGGGCCATATTTTCAGGTTCGCGGCAGTCATTACATTGAAACGAGCCAGGGAAGCCCAAACGCTGTATTTCCGGCGTATGAGCGTGAACGCTACGGCATTGAGGACAAATACCGTAGCAGTTTTGGGATAGCTACCGGCGTACAACTGAACCGCCAACGTTTCGACGTTCGGTTACTGGCTCAGTTTGGAAAAACGGCCCTGTTTAGTTCGACGTGGCAGAAGTATAACAGTTGCCTTGTATCTCTGTCAGCCGGGTACGCCATCGGCGCGAGATAGCTTAGCGTAATTCTTTGTCCAAAAGCTAAGGGCTAATTTTGCAAGCGGCACTTGCAAAATTAGCCCTTAGCTTTTGCCAGCTTCTAAACAGACAATGCAAGGCAAACCAAACAATCTTTGGAGAGCCGACCCCACCGAGGGCCGGACGTAGTTAGGAGCCGGGCCAGATCGGGCGCAAACCCTGCCCGCAGCTCGTTGGTTTGACCCGCACCTACAAAATATTATTCTGTTTTCGGGTCAGTTGCAAAGTGGCCGGATTCCGCGCATTTTTAAGCGAACAAAACAGACAACAAAACCCCATGCCTACCCGATACTATAAAAAGCACCAGCGCGACGGACTGTATAATTATTACAAAGTGCTGGCCGACCGCCAGCCCCCGGCCTGTGAACGTATTATCTTCCTGAACGAGCGGCCCGCCGTTGACCTCTCAGAATATGACCTGAGCAGCCCCGGCAGCAAAATAGACTACCAGGCAATAGCCGAGAACGGTTACCCCATCACCCCGGAGGAGTACGAAGCCGCTTATAAACAGGCTATCACCAGCGAGTTTACACTTTATATCAATGGCCAACCGCAATAAGTTCAGACATCAAACTCTTTCAATACTTATCATTTCATCAAAACCATTACGTAAAGCGAGTTGCTTCAATGTGAGTATGAAACGGTCAAGCTCTCTACTTAATATAGACTCATAATCAGCACTCATCGAGTTAAAGTCTTTAGGGAGTAAGTTTGATATGGAGTAGTTAATTCCAGATAAAATTGTCGGGAAATCTATAAAGACAAGTTTATCATCTATTACCTCAGTTTCAATACTAATAAAACGCGGCCTGCCATTGTAACTAAAAGACTGATTCTTAGTGTTGTATGTGTTCTTTAACTTTTCAAATTGCAAGTTTATATCAGCGTGTAGTTTACTTGGAATAATAACTTTTATAAGGCAATCTTTGTATTCTTTCTCGTCAACTTTGAAACAACCGTTTTGTATTAGATACCTACAAGTAGGTGAAATAAGATTTTCAAAATATACAGCAGCTAATGTAGATGAAGGAAAAAAGTTGACATCAGTATCAATCTGATTTTTGAAAAAGATATTTATAGAATCTATGGCATCCTTAAAACTCTTAATATCTCCCTTGTTAAATCTTGCCAAAGAAATGCCGCTTATATCGGTCAGAATTTTTAATTCTGTTTCAACGACAAAAGCACAGTTGGTTAATCCTAAACGACCAAGAAAAAGACCAAGTTCAAATAAAATATTATCCCTTGGTTCTACAACTTCGTTCCCTCTAAAAATAACCTTGTCGTCACCAGTTCCTAACAATAAGCCAAAATCAAACCTTAACGTAGCCTTTAATAGATCACTCAGAAAATTTTGATTGATCTTGAAAACGGAAGTGTCCCAAACCGTGTCATTCCATATAGTAACATCAAAGTCTTTTTCAAGAATTAATTTTGCTACTTCTGCCAACCCCAGTTCTTCAGATGAAGAACCAATAAAGATGCTTTTACGTCTCATATTCTAACCTTTAGAGATTGTTGGTTAAGGTCGTTATATACACCTTCAAGTTCAGCAAGAAGGAATCTCAAACTGTCCAATTTTTGCAGATTATTTCTAAAAATGTACTCCCTGCCATCAACTGAAACCAAATTATCAGAATGAGTTGTATTAGCGGCTAAACTTTTGAGTTGTTTGTAAAGAACGGGTACTAACTGATAAAAAATCAGGTTCTGATAATCCTGTACATTTATATCGTAACAAATAGCATTAAAATCAAAACTGCTTAGTTTAATGTCATGATCTGATTTAGCTTTTAGGTTCTTTAAAAGCCGAATCATCTTTTTTATTCTTCCAGTAGTTATAGAGCCTCTTTCGTTTATCCGGTCAATACTCAAAAAAGGGAAGTCAGCATTTCCTTTTGTATGTGAATCCTTGTTATAAACTTGTATTCCTCTGAACTGCCCTTTATTGTTAATGATAGAAAGTACATCATCATACCAGTTTGCTACAACAATGTCTACATCTCGTTTCAGGCTAAGATTTGTAATCTTAACTGATTTGGGTTTTGTTATGTCGCAGATAGAGTATTTGTCTTTTAAAATGGTTTCCGAGTCAGAACGTATAGTTCTTAGCTCTGTTAAAGAATCCTTACCATATGATGGAGCATTTATTTCGTTTTGTATCTTTTCAATTTGATACTGATAGTACCTTTCTCTAAGGTACTGATTATTGATAATTTGGTTAGAATTGTCTCTGTCCCATGTGTAAAAATTTTTTGAAATTACCAATAAATCTATATCGCTATAACTTCTTATATGAGTGTTAGTCATTACAGAACCTTGATAACGGAATTCTACATCTGTCAAGGTTGATAAATGCTCTTTTACTCTGTCTCCGGCAAGTTTTGTTATTCGTGTATACTCTGGCTCTACTCCTTTCATTGCCAGTCTAACGTATATCAGAACGTCGCTGTATGATATTGTAGATAGCTCGTCAGAGAATGATTTTTCAAATGCAAAGTTTTCCGGGTTAATTCTTTGTCTAACGCTCTCGGCAAGTACTCTATAGTTATTGTTCATGCTTTTTATGGTGTTCGATTTGCAAGTTATATGTTTTAGTTAGAATATGACTCCTACCTTCTAATTGTTTATAGGAGGTTACTTTGGTCTATAGTGCAAAACGGGGCCAAAATGAAAATAGCCCCGTAAACCGCTGGTTTTGAGGATTAGTAAAGAAAACGGTCCTTTTCATTACCTGTAGCAAGCAGCACTAGCTAGTGGACAATAGTCGGGTTTTAGGGCAAACAACTTGGTAAATCAATCAAGGTAAAGAATTTATAACCTTTGACGGGTTAGCTGCCTACTTATAAATTCCCTATTTTCATTTTGGCCCCGTTTTGCAGTACAGACCTACTTTGAAAGGTGAGCGGATAATAATGATAATCCCCAAAAAGTACAACGACCGACCCCTCGTAACAAGGTGACCAGTCGTTGTACTTTTTTGGGAAAGTTACATAATGGATGTTATGTTATGTGGTTCATCTATGAAACCAGACACAACGGCAGACACACCACAAACCCCGAAAAATGCAACGAGGGTAGGAGGGAAAAAGAAATAATATATTCTGTAAATCTATAATTTTGTACCTTTAGAAATCTATAATTCTAAACCCATGAAGATTATAACGGTAGCCCACCAGAAAGGCGGAGTAGGCAAAACTACATTGGCCCTGAACCTTGCCGCCTGTTTCGCGCAGGGGTTAAAAGTGGGCATACTCGATACAGACGTACAGGGTAGTTTATCCGGCATCAAAGACGATTTGGATAGCATAACCTTTGTTCCCTTCAACGGTCAGTTAGGCCGTTTGACCGAGCAGCCGTTTGATATACTCATTATAGATACGCCCCCGTATCTTACTAGTCAGCTACCTGACCTATTCGCCGTTTCAGATTTTGTACTGGTTCCGTCTAAGGTTGGGTTCTTTGACGTAATGGCTATCAAAGCCACTATTGAGTTTTTGAAGCAGGCCGAACAGAAACGGCCACAACTTAAGTACGGCGTAGTGCTGAATATGGTTAAGCCCCGGACAGGGCTTAATAAATCGGTGCAGGATATTCTAAATAGTTACGGGGCCACCCTGTTAACGACCACCATAGCAGACAGGGTAAGCTACACCCGTTCCGCTATTACGAGCGGAATCTTTGCCAGCGACGACGATAAGGCCAAAGAGGAAATAACCGGATTGGCAGACGAAATTTTGACCAAATTAGGTTTGTAAGTTTTAGAATTGTAGATTTACATAAATATAGAATTCTAAGCTATGGCGAAGAATACCGCATTTGCAGACAAATTACAGGGTTTTGCCGACCGGGTAAAGACAGAACCCGTACAGTTACCTGTACAGAAAGTTACGCCGGTACAACCACCAGCCGCCAGCCCCAAAGAGGAGCAGCAGCTAAACGTTTGGATTCCTAAAGACCTGATGAAGCGTCTAAAGGTGAAAGGAGCCGAAGCAGATAAGAGCCTAAAGGAGATGGTAACGGAAGCACTCGAACAGTTCCTTTAGGATGGAGCCGATTATAAAAACGTACAGCGTCAGGGTAGTACGCGAACCCGGTAAGAATCCATTAACAGGCCAAATTATGGCGTATGACGAGCAGGCGTTTGAGGTTGACGCTACCAGCGTTAAAGCGGCTTACTCCTTATCCCAATTGGTCTGTACACTGCGATTTTCGGGCCAGCTACGACGCACCTTTATAAACGGACAGGAATACTTTGATGAACGCTATTAACAGCGACAGTACAAACATTAACTCAACTAATAACACAATGGCAGCGCGTTACACCCCAAAATTTCGGTTCGTTCTTGCTGATAAGCAAACGGGCAGGTTCCCCAAGATTGATACCGGACTGATTAGCGAGAAGCAGCTAACAGACTCATTAGAGTACACATACGTTTTTGACGACCGCGACAACCCGGAGCTTAAAAAAGGGTATTATAATGCTGTTTACAAAGGCGTTGCAGAGTTTGAGCCTTTTGTATTCTGATTGTACACAACTGACCGAGGGGGGCGATACGAGAGCATGGCAGACGTACACACACCGGAACAGCGTAGCTTTAACATGAGCCGTGTTAAGAGCAAGGACACCAAGCCGGAATTGATGGTAAGGAAGTTTCTACACGCGCACGGATTCCGGTACAGATTACACGACAAGAAATTACCGGGCAAACCTGATATAGTGCTGCCCAGGTATAAAACAGTCATTTTTGTACACGGCTGTTTTTATCACGGGCATGAGGGGTGCCGCTACTTTGTTGTACCCAAAACCCGTACAGAATGGTGGCTTGATAAGATTAACGGCAACAGGCGACGGGACGCAGACAATAACGCCAAAATAGCCGCAGCAAACTGGCGGATTATAACCGTATATGAGTGCGAACTTAAACCCACCAGCCGGGAGCAGACATTACAAAATTTGCTCGACCAGCTTAACCAGATTTCAACCCTTGGCCCCTTAACTGACTGACCCTAAATAATATGGTAGCAAACGACATTATACTAACGGATGATGCAGCCGACCAGCTTGCAGCCGAAAGCGCAGGGCATTACGACCGTATGCAGGTACAGCTATTTAAACCGGCCATCCGGTTAGCTGACATTAACCCGCGCAGCTTCAAAGAGTTGAGCAAAGAAGAGTTTGCCGGTAAAATGGCATATCTGACCCACTATCTACATACCCGCAGTAACGGCGCATCGAAATATTATGAGCAGGAGGCCACAGAATTTGTAAAACAGCTACTTGGCCCCGACGTGGCCGAAAACCCCACAGAAGTAAAACAGGCATTTGACGCGCTGGAGAGTGAAGTAATGAACGTTCCGTTTCCCACTCCCAAAACGGCCAGATTTAAGTTTATTGACCTGTTCGCCGGTATCGGTGGGTTTCGTCTGGCTTATCAGAATTTGGGCGGGAAGTGCGTTTTTACGTCGGAATGGCATCCGTCATCACAACAGACCTACGCGGCAAACTTTGGTGAGGTTCCTTTCGGAGACATTACCAGAATCAGCGAAACGGCCATACCAGACCATGACGTACTATTGGCCGGTTTTCCCTGTCAGCCCTTTTCGATTGCCGGAGTATCGAAGAAAACCAGTTTAGGCCGCGAACATGGTTTTAAGGATGAAACACAGGGGACGCTATTCTTTGACGTGGCCCGGATCATCGACCATAAGCGGCCCAAAGCCTTTATGCTCGAAAACGTTAAAAACCTTGTTTCCCATGACAAGAAAAATACGTTTCGGGTCATTTGTGAGACACTGGAAGAACTACGTTACAGTATTCATTACCGCGTACTCGACGGTAAACACTTCGTACCGCAGCACCGGGAGCGTATTCTAATCATAGGATTCGACCGCGACCGTTACGAGGGCAAAGAGCCGTTTGAGTTCCCGGAGTTACCCAGGCCGACAGCCGTATTAGAGGACATTTTAGAAAAAGACGTACCCGCTAAATACACGCTGACAAACAATCTCTGGAAGTATTTACAGGATTATGCAGCCAAACACAAGGCAGCAGGTAACGGCTTTGGTTTTGGTCTTACCCCGCTCGATGGTATAGCCCGCACCCTGAGCGCACGGTATTACAAAGACGGTTCCGAAATCCTGATACCACAGGCTCCCGGCGAGAACCCCCGCCGGTTAACCCCCCGCGAGTGCGCCCGGTTACAGGGTTTCCCGGACAGCTTTATGATTCCGGTGGCCGATACACCAGCTTACCGACAGTTTGGTAACTCGGTAGTCGTTCCGCTCATGCAGGTAGTAGGCCGCGAGGTCGTAAAATGCCTATGAACAACGCAGCACAAGCCGCCATCACAGCCGTACAGGGTTCAAAAAACGCATTCTGTAAATTTATATCGGCCAATGACGCAGGGAAAACGGGAGGGCATCAGGAGGGATTTTATATGCCTAAATCTACCCTGCCGCTGATGTTCGACACGCATGGGGTGAGGGGCAGCAATAAGGATAGGTTTGTAGAAATTGATTGGTACGACTACCAGACCACACAAAGCCGGTTTATCTACTACGGCACCGGCACCCGGAACGAGTACCGGCTAACCCGCTTTGGTAAGGGTTTTCCGTACCTGACAGAAGATAACGTAGGCGACCTGTTTGTACTGGCTCACATGGAGGGCGACCAGTACGCCGGGTTCGTTTTACGCTCGGACGATGATATAGAGGACTTTTTTGCAGCCTTTAACCTATCGTCAGACAAGACAAATACGCTGATTGAGAAAGCCGCGACTGTAACGGCGGAGGATGCTTTGTTACAATGCTTCTACGGGTACGTTAAGAGTTTCAGCATTCTGTTTCCCCCACCAGTTGATTTTAACGCTTCGGTTAAGTTTCCAGAAACGAGAGAGTTAGCCAGCCATGCAAGGCAATGTTTTGTCAATGCCTACCGGAAAACCGCCAAAGACATACAGCAGGCTCCTGACGCTGAGTTACTGAACTGGTTAAATACTGAATTTGAGCTATTTAAGGTTTTTGAGAACGACCGTTACGGCCAGCTTATCAAGACCCCGTTTCAGTCGGTCGAAGAACTCGTAAAAACGGCTAACTCTATCCTGAACCGACGTAAAAGCAGGGCGGGTAAGTCACTGGAACACCATTTAGCCGAAGTGTTCAGGGTGTTTAATTTGGTCTTTGACGAACAGGCCGTAACGGAGGATAATAAGACACCTGATTTTATCTTTCCGGGCGCGAAGGCTTACCATAACACGACCTTTGATACTGATAAACTGATAGTACTGGCATCAAAAACGACCTGTAAAGACCGTTGGCGGCAGGTCATAAACGAAGCTGACCGGGTGCCGGAAAAGCACCTTTTTACGCTGCAACAGGGCATATCCGCCAATCAGCTTACAGAAATGTATAAGTACGGGGTTCGTTTGGTCGTTCCCCGTACCTACGTTGATACGTTCCCCAAGCAGTTCCGGCCCCAACTG
>JAESFU010000600.1_pt1 | contig 15500 bp, 12 predicted proteins | sample 9269461 | NCBI WGS metagenome assembly JAESFU01 (sample SAMN14502556, study PRJNA617107) | algae metagenome | isolation source: Stenomitos rutilans HA7619-LM2 and co-occurring heterotrophs from cave walls | place: USA: Waikapalae cave, Hawaii | collected 2009-07-28
ATCGACGGTTTCGCCCGACTTATCCTTCACCGCGCCATTCTGGATCGTCACCGGAAGGCAGCAGGACTCACCGATGAAGGTGAAGACGAATTCGCTCTTCGGTGCGTGGAAGATCACATCGGGTTTGTCGATCTGGACGATGTGCCCCTTGTTCATGACCGCGACCCGGCTCGACATCGCCATGGCTTCGCTCTGGTCGTGCGTCACGTAGATGGCGCTGAAACCCAGTTCGTCATGCAGACGCTTGATCTCGGCGCGCAATTGCAGTCTCAGCGAAAGGTCCAATGCCGATAGCGGCTCGTCGAAAAGGAGTATTGCCGGACGCAAGGCCATCGAACGCGCCAGTGCGACGCGCTGCTTCTGGCCACCGGAAAGCTGCGCCGGATAGCGCTCTTCGAAACCGGTCAGGCGCACCATGGCGAGCGCATCCTTAACGCGCTTTTCGCTCTCGGCCTTGTCGATCTTGTGCATCTTCAGGCCGTAGACGACGTTTTCGGCGACAGTCTTGTGCGGAAAGAGCGCGCCGGATTGAAAGATCGTTGCGGTGTCGCGCGAATAGGGCGGCAGGTGATCGACGCGCCGGCCATTGATGCGGATTTCGCCGGAGTCGGGCCGTTCGAATCCGCCGATGAGGCGCAAGGTCGATGTCTTGCCCGAACCCGAGGGTCCGAGCAGCGTCAGGAACTCGCCCTTGGCAACGGTTAGCGAAACATCGTCGACGGCCGTCACCAGGCCGTAGGTTCTGCGAATGTGATCGAGTTCCAGCGCTGGCGCTGTTGTCACGTCCCCTTCCCTCCCGCCGGCTTCCCGGTCTTGTCAAAACGCCCGCCCGGTTGACCGGACGGGCGCTCATTCTTGCACGATCTGCGGCGGGATCAACCCGCCGTTGTGATCTCGATGATCTTTTTGAAGCGGGCGTCGATGTCGTTCCACGCCACGCCAAGCTTATTCCAACCCTCGATGGTCAGGAGCTGGAACATCTTCTGATAGTCCTCGTTCGATTTCGGATAGTTGTTGCCCCAATGCGGCGGCACCGTCACATCCTTGCGCGCGACGAAGATCAAGGACTTGGACAGGAAGCGGTCCTGGGTCTCCTTGTCGAGCAGGTAATTGAGGAACAAGTCCGAAAGGTCGTTGTGCTTGCTGCCGCGGATCTTGAAATACCAGTCGGTCCAGGCGGACGTGCCTTCGACCGGCACGGTGGCGCTGTAGACGCCCGGATTCTCGTTGAGGAAGGTCAGCGCGTCGGATGAATAGCTCATCGCCGCATCCGCTTCTTCCTGGTTCAGAAGATTGGCCTGTTCGGCGCCGTCCTTGAACCATTTGGCGACCTTAAGCTTCTCCAATTCCTGGAAGAGCGGCTCGGTGCCGGCGGGGTAGTCCCACATTTCCTCGAGGCCGGCCTTGGACGAACTCATCACCGCCGGAACCGAAAGCGACCACCACCAGGCCGAGCCGTCGAGCGTCGTCTTCTTGGCAAGCTTGTCGCTCCACAACGACTTCCAGCTATTATCGGTGATGCCGAGCGAATTGCGCATCACCAGCATGGTCGTGCCGCCGCCGAACGGAACGCCGTACTTCGCCATATCGGCGGGCCGGGTGTCGTAGAACCACGAATAGATCGCGTCGAGATTGGGGATCTTGGATTTGTCCTGCTCGACCCACACACCCTCGGCGAGACCGGACGATGAAACATATTCCTCGCCGACCGAGATATCGAAGGGCGGATTGTCCGCCGGAGCCGCCTTGATCTGGCTGACCATCTGATCCCAGCCGCCGACCGTTTCGGCCTTGGTGCCATACTTGGCGTTGAACGGCTCGATCACTTCCGACTTGAAGACCTGCTCGTAATTTCCAGACCAGGAAACCGCGATCAATCCTTCACCTTCGAAGGCCGCTTTGGCGGTCGTGACGGGTGCACGCCCAACAATCGCCGGCGCCGCCATGAACACTCCGGCTCCAAGCGCGAGTTTGCTGGCGCCGGTAAGCAATCCGCGGCGGCTCACGGGCAATTGCGGCTTTTTCGTCTTACTCATTCGAAAACCTCCCAAATATTATAGTTGTAAGGAAATTTAGCGCCGGGAAGCCGGGGGGCGTCAAGGATTTTTATTGGACGGCCGTCCAAGAACCCGGATAGGCTCTCCTTCAAGGAGAGTGAGATGCCCAAGCTCGGCATGGCCCCGGTGCGCCGCAAGCAATTGATCGACGCCGCAATCGCCGCGATCCATGACTACGGCTTTGCCGAAGCGACCGTCGCCCGCATCGCCGCCAAGGCCGGTGTCTCGACCGGCATCGTGCATCACTATTTTGCCGACAAAAACGACCTTCTCGCGGCGACGATGCGTGCGTTGTTGGAGATTCTGCGCCGCGAAGCGGTCGATCGGCTGAAGCTCGCCCGCGATCCCCGCGCTCGCGTCGATGCCGTCATCCACGCCTCCTTCGGTGATGCGCAATTCGGCGAGGAAGTCTTCTCCGCATGGCTGGCGCTTTACGGCAATGCCCGCACCTCCGTGCATTTGCAGCGCATCCTGCGCATCTATCACCGACGGCTCGATTCAAATCTTCGCCATGATCTGAGCCTTCTGGTCGGAAGCACCGCGGCGCGGCCGGTCGCCCTTAACATTGCCGCGCTCATCGACGGACTGTGGCTGCGCTATGCATTGACGGGGCGGCCCGATAATCCCGAGACTCCCCGCCCTCGCCCGCGACTATCTCGATGCCAAGCTCGCCGCCTTTGCCGGCAACCGTGAGGGGTGCTTCAAGGAGATGGCGTGAGCGCCGTGCGACCGCGGATCATGTCGGCCGCTTTCTCGGCGATCATGATCACCGCCGCATTGGTGTTGGATGAAATGAGCAGCGGCATCACCGAGGCGTCGCATACGCGCAGTCCCTCGATCCCGTGAAGTTTGAGCTCAGGCGACACGACGGCGAGCTTTCCCGTCCCCATCGCGCAGGTCCCGGCTGGATGATGGTCGGTCTTAGCGCTGCGATGGCCATAGGTCGCAATTTCATCGTCACTGGTGCAGTCCGGCCCCGGCACTCTTTCGCCAATCACAAAGGGCGCCAACGCTTTCTGCTGCATGATCTCGCGCGCCAGCCGGAATCCCTTGATTGATATTTCCCGGTCATACGGATCGTCCCAATAATTGGGATCGATGAGCGGAGCCGCATGCGGATCCCCGCTCGCCAACCTCACCGTTCCGCGCGACCGCGGGCGCATGAAGGCACTGTTGAGCGTCACTCCTGCATTTGTGAGCTTGGCGATACCAGCTTCGATTCCAGAACCCATTCCAAGATGGAATTGGAGATCGGGAGATTGCGCGTTCTTGTCGACATACCAGAAACCGCCGGTCTCGAAGAGGCTCGAGGCCGCCGGCCCATCGCGAAACAACGCGTATCGCAGGCCTGCCAAGGCCGCCCAGTGCGGCTTTCCATACTTGTCGTAGGTGTGGTCGCCGGTGCATTCGGCGATCACGCAGAGATCGATATGATCCTGTAGGTTTTCGCCGACGCCTGGCAGATCATGAATCGTGCGCAATCCGACAGATTCGATATGCGCGGCTGGCCCGATTCCCGATTGCAGCAGCAGTTTCGGCGAACCGACTGCGCCGGCGCTCACGATCACCTCGCGGCGCGCGCGAATGAGTTTGCTGCTACCCTGCTCGGCAATCTCGATGCCCGTAGCGCGTCCATTTACGACAACGACGCGCAACACCAGTTCGGCCAGCGCGACATTGAGATTCGGTCGTGTCATGGCCGGTTTGAGGTATCCCACCGCAACCGAGGCGCGACGGGCGTGTTTCTGAGTCAGCTGATAAAAGCCCACGCCTTCGGGATTAGGCCCGGATAAGTCCGCGCAATAGGGAATCCCAACTTGTCCCGCCGCCTCAAAAAACGCTCTTGAAATCGGCAACGGCGCGCGCGGTTGCGACACGCTGAGCGGACCGTCCTTCCCGTGCCACTCATTATCGAAGCTCTCATTGTCTTCAGCTCTACGGAAATAGGGAAGTACCTCGCGATAACTCCAGCCCGTGCATCCCGCTTGCGCCCAGCCATCATAATCGAGCGGGTGCCCGCGCGTATAGATCTGCGCATTGATGGTTGAGCCGCCACCGATCACCTTGGCAACGGTAAACCAGAACACGCGACCGCCCAGATGCTTTTGTGGAACCGTGGAAAAGCCCCAGCTCGCAATCCCCTTGGTCATCTTGGCGAAGCCGGCAGGAATATGAAACAGCGGGTTGCGATCCGGACCGCCCGCTTCGACGAGGAGGACGCTGACATCCTTGTCCTCACTCAATCTCGCAGCTAGAACGCAACCGGCTGAACCGCCGCCGACAATGATATAATCATACTCGCTTGCGCTCATGAGATGCGCAGTTGCGTTTCCGGATCGAAGAACACCGCCTTGTCAAGGTTGAAGGCGAGCATTGCCGTCTGGCCGGGCAAGACCTTGGCGTCCGCGCGCAACCGCACGACCGCTTCCTTGCCGCCGAGATTTGTCACCGCAAAAGTATCGGACCCTGCCGGCTCCACGACTTCGATCAGGCACGGCGCCTCGACCAGATTGCGCGAGTTACGGTCGGCGCCGTCGGGATCGGTCACCGCCTCGGGCCTGATGCCGAAGACCACCTTCCCGGATTTTAGCGGCGTGCCCGCTTCGCCAAGTGCGATCGACAAGGGCTGGCCGGCGCGCTGCCCGACCATCAACCGTGTATCATTGCCCTGCCGCTCAATTTCCGCCGGTATCAGGTTCATCGCCGGCGAACCCATGAAATCCGCAACGAACATGTTGGCCGGGCGATTGTAGATTTCTGCGGGTGAGCCGAATTGCTGGAGGACACCGTCCTTCAGGACAGCGATCTTGCTTGCCAGCGTCATCGCCTCGATCTGGTCATGCGTCACATAGACGATCGTACGCTTCATGGTCTGATGCAACCGCTTGATCTCGGTGCGCATGTCGACGCGCAGCTTGGCATCGAGATTGGAGAGCGGCTCGTCGAAAAGAAACACTTGCGGACGCCGCACCAAGGCACGGCCCATCGCGACGCGCTGCCTTTGGCCGCCGGAAAGCTGGCTCGGCTTGCGGGCCAGGAGATGCTTGATCTGCAGCATCTCGGCGACTTCCGCCACGGCCTTGTCGCGCTGGTCTTTCGGCACGCCGCGAATTTCCATGCCGAAGGCGATGTTCTGTGCCACGGTCATGTTCGGATAGAGCGCGTAGGACTGGAACACCATCGCGATATCGCGCTGCGAGGGATGCAGTTCGTTGACGCGTTTGCCATTGATGCGAATCTCGCCGTCGCTGACCGACTCTAGTCCGGCGATCGTGTTGAGAAGCGTCGACTTCCCGCAACCGGAGGGACCGACCAGCACGAGAAAGCCGCCTTCGTCGATCTCGAGCGAGATGCCCTTCAATACATCGACAGAGCCGAACTTCTTGTGCAACCCCTCGATTTCAAGAAAGGCCATGCGTCACCCTTTGACCGCGCCGGCCATCAGCCCGCGCACGAAATAGCGGCCGGATACGATATAGACGATCAATGTCGGCAGCGCGGCAAGGATCGCGCCTGCGAAGTGCACATTATATTCTTTCACGCCGGTCGATGAATTGACGAGATTGTTGAGCGCCACGGTGAGCGGAATCGAATCGACGCTCGAGAAAGATGAGCCGAACAGGAAGTCGTTCCAGATGTTTGTAAACTGCCAGATCACCGTCACAACGATGATCGGCCCGGATGACGGTAGCAGGATGCGCCGGAAAATTTGGAAGAAACTTGCGCCGTCGATCTGCGCGGCGCGCACCAGTTCCGTCGGAAACGCCTCGTAGTAGTTGCGGAAAAACAGCGTCGTGAATCCCAAACCATAGACCGCATGGATCAGGATCAGTCCGCTGACCGTGCCGGACAGATTGAGCAGGCCGAGAATACGCGCCGATGGAATCAGCACGATCTGGAACGGAATGAAGCAGGCGAGCAGCATCATGCCGAAGACGATATTGTCGCCGCGAAACCGCCACTTGGTCAGCACATAGCCGTTCATCGCCCCGAGCATCGTCGAGATGAACACCGCAGGGACCACCATCAGAATCGAATTGATGAAATAGGGCTTGAGCCCGATCGGCTGCACGCCGATCTGCGCTGTTGACCAGGCCGAGAGCCACGGCTCGATCGTCCATTGCCGCGGCAGCGCGAGCATATTGCCTTGCCGGATCTCGTCGAGCGGCTTCAATGAATTGACGAGCATTACATAGAGCGGCAGCAGGTAATAAACCGCAAACAGGATCAGCACCGCATAGATCGCCGCGCGCGCAATCACACCCGTTCGCGTCGCATTGTCCTGGCTGGCAGCGCTCATGTCCGCTTTCCGCTACGCAATTCGGAATAGAGATAGGGGATGATGATCGAGAAAATCATGATCATCATGATGATCGCCGATGAAGCACCCATGCCCATCTCGTTCCGCCCGAAGGTGAATTTCTGCATGAAGAGAGCCGGCGTCCAGGTTGCCGTGCCGGGTCCGCCATCGGTCATGGCGACAACGAGGTCATAGGACTTGATCGCAAGATGCGCGAGTACCACGAAGGCCGACAGGAAGACCGGGCGCATCAAGGGGATGATGATGCGGCGATAGATTGTGATGGTCGAGGCGCCGTCGATCTGCGCTGCCTTGATCACTTCATTGTCAACACCGCGCAAGCCCGCCAGGAACATCGCCATGACGAATCCCGATGACTGCCAAACCGCAGCAATGACGATTGTATAGATCGCGAATTTTCCTTCCTTGATCCACCGGAAGGAGAAACTCTCCCAGCCGATCTGGTGCATCACATGTTCAAGCCCGATGCCCGGGTCGAGGAACCATTTCCACGCCACACCGGTGACGATGAAGGAAAGCGCCATCGGATAAAGATAGATCGGCCTCAGCGCCCCTTCGCCGCGGATCTTCTGGTCGAGCAGGATCGCAAGGCCCAAGCCCAGCACGCTGCACACGACGATATAAAGCGTTGCGAAGATCGCGAGGTTCTTGAGCGCGGTGATCCAGTTCGGATGTGCGAACAATCGCTGGTAGTTGCTCAAACCCACCCAAGTGCTGAAATCGGGCAGGAGTTTCGAACCCGTGAACGACAGCACGATCGTGAACAGGATGAAGCCGTAGACGAAAAGCAGAATGACCGCGAAGCTCGGCGCCAGCACGAGTTTCGGGATCAGCTCCTGTATCGCTAAGCGTTTCTCGCCCGCCCGACGCGGGGCGATGACCGTCACGTCCGCCATGGCCCCTCCCCCCAGCAAACGGTGTGCCCCGGCCATTGGCCGGGGCACTGGTTGATGCGGATCAGCCCTTGGCGGCCGCGACCGCGTCGGCCAGTTGCTTGGCCGCTTCGGTCGAGTCGATCTCGCCGTTGAAGTGGCGGGTCACGACGTCATAGACGGCGTTCTTGACCGCCGCCGGAGCGGCGTATCCATGCGCCATCGAACCGAAGAGCTTGCCGGAGCTGTTGGCTTCGGCGAGATCCTTGATGCCCTTCTTGCCGCAATCGTCGAAGGCCGTGTCCGGCACGTCGGTGCGCGCCGGCACCGAGCCCTTCACGACGTTGAACGAAGACTGGAAGTCCGGGCTCTCGATGTCGGAGGCCATCAGCAACTGCGCATTCTTGTTGGCATCGCCGACCTTGAACATCATGAACATGTCGGAGTTGAAGGTGACCGCGCCCTGCGTGCCGGGGAAGCGGATGCAGACGAAATCTGCGCCCGGCTTCTGGCCGGCTTTCAGGAATTCGCCCTTCGCCCAGTCGCCCATCATCTGCATGCCGCCCTTGCCCTCGATCACCATGGCGGAGGCGAGGTTCCAGTCGCGGCCGGAGAAGTTGTCGTCGACATAGGAGCGCAGCTTCGCCATGCGGTCGAAGGCTTCCTTCATCTTGTCGGAGTTGAGAGCGGCCGGATCGAGATCGATGAACGCCGACTTATAGAAATCGGTGCCGAGGGACAGAACGACGGCATCGAAGATCGTCGCATCCTGCCAGGCCTGTCCACCATGCGCGAGCGGCGTGATGCCATTGGCCTTCATCTTGTCGAGGACGGCGACGAGTTCATCCCACGTTTCCGGCGCCTTGCCGCCAGCGGCATCGAGCGCCTTTTTGTTGATCCACACCCAGTTGGTCGAGTGGACGTTCACAGGTGCGGCGATCCACTTGCCGTCATACATGGCGAAGTTCTGGAGCGCGGTTGGAATGACCTTGTCCCAACCTTCCTTCGTCGCCACTTCGCCGAGATCGCCGACCACACCCTGCTTGGCCCAGTCGGTGATGTCGAAGCCGAGCGCCTGCACGGCCGTCGGCGGATCGCCGGCCGTGACCCGGGCGCGCAAGGCGGTCATTGCCTGCTCGCCGCCGCCACCGGCAACCGGCATGTCCTTCCAGGTCACACCCTGGCTTTCGAGCTTCTTCTTGAGCACGTCGAGTGCCGCCGCCTCGCCACCCGAAGTCCACCAGTGCAGGACCTCGACCTGCTCGGCGGCATTCGCGGCCAACGCGAAGCCCGACGCGAAAACTGTCGTCAGTAAGAACTTACGCAGCATTCAGATATCCTCCCTTGAGTTTCAAATGGTCCGGCGGCAATAGCCCCCGGGCCTTGTGAGCAAAAATACGCGCCTTTGACTTTGTGTGCTTCTGCGGCGCGCCGATGTCGTGAAGACAGCTTTGCGCAACTTGGCAATGAAGGCAACGGCAGCGCTCTTCGAGCGTTACGGCGGCCCAGAAACCGGCGGACCGTCGCGCGCCTGTAACGTTGCAGATCGTTCGAGTCAATCGGTGGAAATTGCCGATCTGCAGAAAAACCTCTTGAAAATGGTGCCAACAAATTGGAGTAGAGGCGCACCCTGCCTGTATTTCGGGCAAAATCTGAAACGTTACGGACATGACGACTCGGCGCCAGAAGCCTGGGGGACACACGATGATCGAGGCCGCCCGGCGGGCGCGCCCGACGCTCAAGACCATTGCCGAAATGACCGGTCTTGGCGTCACGACCGTGTCGCGCGCACTAAAGGATGGGCCCGAGCTTAGCCTCCGCACCAAGCAGCGCGTGCGCATTATCGCCGACGAAATCGGCTACCTGCCGCATCGCGCCGGAGTGCGCCTCAAGACCGGCAAAACCTTCGTTATATCCTTCGTGCTCAACCAGGCCGATGACATGGGCGATTACGCCAAATGCTTGATCATGGGCATCAGCGAAGGCTTGCGCGGTACGAGTTACCATCTTCAGGTCGTGCCGCAGAATATCGACCAGGATCCGATGATGCCGGTCCGCTACATCGTCGAGACAGCCGCCGCCGACGGACTGATCCTCACCCATACCGAGCCGCAGGACATGCGCGTCAAGCTCATGCTCGAACGCGGCTTCCCCTTCATCACCTTCGGCCAGACCGAACTCGCAAGCCAGCATCCCTATATCGACACCGCCAATTACGACTTCGCCTATCGCGCCACCGGAACGCTCATCGCGCGCGGCCGTCGTCGCATCATGTTCCTGGCGCCGCCTGCCGAATTCACCTATGCCGGCCATCAGCGTGGCGGTTACATGCGGGCGCTCTACGAGGCCGGCGCTGCGCCGATGATTCCTGAAGGGCTCCATCTTTATACATCGCCCGAACTCCTCCGCGATTATGCGCGGGATCTGGGCCACGATGGTCGGGCTCCCGATGGTGTCGTCTGCGGTTCCGAAATTCAGGCCTTGGGCTTGATACTCGGCTTTCAGGATGCCGGCTTGGCGATCGGCGACAATATCGAGATCGCGGTGAAGAAGACTAGCCGCATCTTCGATCTCGTTCAGTATCCCATTCTTCAGTTTACCGAGGATTTGACCGGGATCGGATGTGATCTTGCGCGGTATCTTTTGCGTCATATCGATCGCGCCGCGCCCGTCTGCGATCTCCAGCGCCTCGACGCAACTAGACTCACCATTCCGAACTAGGCTCACTTCCCGCCGAATTCGGGTTTGCGCTTAGCCCGGAAAGCCGCAACACCTTCCTTCAGGTCGGCGGTCGTTGCCGCGAAAGCGCCCGCCGTCATCTCGAGCGCGCGTTCAGCATCCTCGCCTTGCGCCGCATTGATCATGGCCTTGACGAGCTGCGTTGCGATAGGCCCGCGCGCCGCGATGCGTTGCGCCCAGTCCTGCGCCGCCTGCAGCCCGGCATCGCGCAGTACCACCTTGTCGACGAGACCGAGCTTCAAGGCCTCTTCCGCCGTGAAGGTCTCACCGAGGAGAGCCATGCGCCGCACGACTTGCGCGCCAAACCTTCGCACCGCGCGCTGCGTTCCCGACCAGCCGGGGATCATGCCGAGGCCCGTTTCCGGCGCACCGATCCGCACGTGCTCCTCTGCGATGCGGAAATCGGCACAGGCCGCAAGCTCGAGTCCGCCACCGAGCGCATGACCATTGATCACCGCGATCAGGGGTTGCTTCAATCGCGTCAACGCATCGAAGGCGCGATGTCCATGCCGGACCCAGGCCTGTCCGAACTCGAGCGGTGTCCTCGACGCCCAGGCCTCGATATCTCCGCCGGCGCTGAAGGCCTTCTCGCCCTCGCCACTTAGGATCGCGACGCGCACATTCGGCGCATCTTCGATCGCCTGGCACGCCCGCTCGATCGCAAACACCATCTCCATGTCGAGCGCATTGAGCTTTTCCGGCCGCGCCAATGTGATGACGGCCACATGATCCGCGACCTCGCAACGGACTCGCGTGTCGCCGGTCTCAACCATCGAGCTTCAGTCCAAAGGGTTCAGGTCTGAACAGGGCCGCCTCCATGGTCTTGAGCTTTGGCGAAACGATCAACGGAAATTCGGATTGCTCCAGTACATGCCGCTGGAGATCGACGCCCGGCGCGATCTCCGTTACCACGATCCCTTCAGATGCGAGCTTCATCACGCAGCGCTCGGTCACATAAGTCACATCCTGCCCTTGCTGCACGCCGCGCCGCCCTGAGAACGACACCTGTTCGACTTCGCCGACGAGCTTCTTGACCTTCCCCTCCTGGTCGATCGCGAGCTTGCCGTCGGCGATCCGCATTTTTGCACCCGCATTGAAGAAGCCCGAAAACACGATTTTCCTCGCTCGTGAAGTAATATCCACAAAGCCGCCAGCGCCCGCCGTCACATGCGGCCTGACACCCAGCTTCGACACATTCACCGAACCGTGGCTGTCGATCTGCAGGAACGAGAGTAGTGAACAGTCAAAGCCCGAGGCCTGGAAGTAAGTGAACTGATGCGGCGACGGCACGATCGCCTCGGCATTGGACGAACAGCCGAACTGAAAGTCGAGAAGCGGCACGCCGCCGACCGCACCTTGCTCGATCACCCAGGTCGTTTCGCCATGCAGGCCTTCCTCGATGAAGATGCGCGGCACATTCGCCGAAACGCCAAAGCCGAGATTGACCGCCCAGTCCTTCTTGAGTTCCTGCGCCACGCGCCGCGCGATCGGCTTGCCGATGCCCCACTCCATCAAGGCGAAGCTCTCCATCGGCCGGAAGATTTCGCCCGAGATCGCCGGATCGTAAGGCGTCTGCGTCGTCTGCCACTGTTCCGGCGCCTCGACCACATAATCGATGAGAATGCCGGGCACGCGCACATCATGCGTCTTGAGCGTGCCAGCCTTGGCAATGCGCTTCACCTGCGCGATCACCTTGCCGCCTGTATTATGTGCGGCCATCGCAAGATCGAGCGCGCCGAGATAGGCGCCTTCCTGCTCGAATGTGAGATTGCCGCGCTCGTCCGATGTCGTCGCGCGAATGATCGCGACATCCGGATTGATCGCAGGGAAGTAGAGCCATTCCTCGCCTTCGAACTGGACGACCTTGACGATCGGATGCGCTACAGCGGCCGCATTCATCGCACAGCCTTCGCGCCGAGGGTCGACGAAAGTATGAAGGCCGACCTTCGTCAGGACACCCGGCCGTTTCGCTGCGGCTTCGCGATGCATGTCGAACATGATGCCCGACGGCACGTTGTTGGCGGCGATCTCGTTGCGCCCCAGCATCTGCCAGATCATCGGCGGCTCGGACGATGAAGGCCCCGACGGATAGGAGCCGCAAATGGCCCGCGCGATCAGCCCCGGCTTGGCGAGGTGATCGATGCCGCGCACGCCATAAATGTCACCCGCCGCGATCGCATGCATCATGGTGAGTTTCTGTGGATGCTGCTCGACATCGAAACGCTCGCCGATCGCCTTCAACACCGCATCGGGACAGCACAGGCCCGATGACGAACTCACCGTCACCACCGCGCCATCGGGGATGATCTTCGCTGCCTCGGCCGCCGATACGATTTTTGCCATGTCTCTTCTCAGCGATTTCCCTTGATCATGTCGGACGCCTTTTCGGCGATGGCGATCGCCGTCGCATTGGTATTGGACGATACCACTTTCGGCATCACCGAGCTGTCGCAGACGCGCAAGCCCTCGATGCCGCGCACCCGCAATTGCGGATCGACCACCGCCATGTGATCGCCGCCCATCTTGCAGGTACCGACCGGATGATAGGACGATCGCGCATGGCTACGCGCCACCGCTTCGTAATCGGCGCGCGTGCGGCAGGCCGCGCCTGGAAAATGCTCGGCCGCAACGAAGCGCGAAAAAGATCGGCTGCGGCCGACCTCCTGGCCGATCTTGATGCCGTCGATCGTGCGGTCGAGGTCATAGGGTTCGGCCAAGCAATTCGGATCGACGATCGGCAGGTCGGCCGGATCGGCCGAGCGCAAGGTCACGCTGCCGCGCGACCGCGGCCGCAGGAAGTATGAATTGAGCGTCGCGCCATTGCCGCCCGGTACCGTGCCGACGCCTTCCTCCACCCCGGCGCCCGCAAGGAAATGAAATTGGAGATCGGGTGTCGACGCAGCCCTGTCGCCCCACCAGTAGGCGCCGCCTTCGACGATGTTGGACGTCACCGGTCCGGAATTGAAGAGATAGTACTGCAAGCCCGCGGCGATCCGCCAATGCAGCTTCTTGTACTTGTCGTAGGAATGAGGCCCGTTGAGCTGCCAGATGATGTCGACCGAGAAATGGTCATGCAGATTCTGCCCGACGCCCGGCAAATCATGCGAGACGGCGACACCCTTGTCGCGCAGATGCGCCGCCGGCCCGATTCCCGATAGCATCAGCAGTTTCGGCGAGCCGATTGCGCCGCCAGTCACGATCACTTCGCGTTCGGCATCGATCCGCTTGACCACGCCGTCTTGAACGATCTCGACGCCTTTGGCTCGCCCGTTCTCGATCACCACGCGGCGCACCATGCAGTCGGTCATGACCGCGAGATTGGGTCGCGCTTCGACGGGTTTGAGGAAGCCCACGGCCGTGCTACAGCGCCGGCCATTGCGGATCGTCGTCTGGTAGAGCGCGCAGCCCTCCTGCTGTCCCGAATTGAAATCGGGATTGTAGGGCATGCCGATATCCATGCAGCCTTGCACGAAGGCGAGTGACAAGGGGCTCGGGCTTATAAGATCGGAAACGCCTAAGGGTCCGCCGACACCATGCAGCGCGCCCGACAGGCGATTATTGTCTTCCGATTTGACGAAGTAACCTTTGATCTCGTCGTAAGACCAGCCCGTGCATCCATCCGCTGCCCAGCTGTCGTAATCTTCGGGGCAGCCGCGCGTGTAAATTTCCGCATTGATCGAGCTGCCTCCGCCAAGCACCCTCGCCTGCGGATAGACGAGCTTGCGGCCATTGGCATGCCGTGCCGGCGCCGTCTCGAAGCCCCAGACGAGCGACCCGCTCGTCATCTTGAAGAAGCCGACCGGCATGTGGATATAGGGATCGCGATCGCGCGGGCCGGCCTCGATCAACAGCACCTTGGCATCGGCCATCTCCGAAAGCCGTGCCGCCATCACGCAGCCCGCTGTTCCGCCTCCGGCGATCACATAATCATACATCGGCTAGGTCCCGGCTCCGGCTTCGGCCCGGATCGGCGCTTTATAACTAACCAGTTGGTTATTTCAACAAGGATCTTGTATAAGCGGTTTGTCGCTTCGACCGGAGCCGTCATGAACAAGCTTAAACCGCGCCCGCGCAATGCCGATGCGACGCAGAAGCGCATCCTTGAGGCCGCCCGGCAGGAATTTGCGCAATTGGGTCTCGGTGGAGCGCGGGTCGATGCCATTGCGGCCCGCGCCAAGGCCAACAAACGGATGATCTATGCCTATTTCGGCAATAAGGAGCAGCTCTTCACTGCTGTTCTCGATACCGCCTATACCGATATCCGCATGGCCGAGCGCGCGCTCGAACTTGAGAAATTGGCGCCCGTCGACGCTATCGTGCGCCTCGTTCGCTTCACCTGGAATTATTACCTCGAACATCCGGAATTCTTGACTTTCGTCAACAGTGAGAATCTCCACAAAGCTCGGCACTTGAAGCATTCCGTCGCCATTCGCGCCTTGAGCCGCACCTTCGTCGGCATGATGAAGACGCTCCTAGATAGGGGCCTCGCCGAGGGCGTGTTCCGGCCCGGCATCGATCCGGTCCAGCTCAACATCACCATCGCCGCGATCGGCTATTACTATCTCACCAATCGTTTCACCGGCGCCGTAGTCTTCGAGCGCGATCTCATGACCAGATCCGCGCTCAAGCAAAGACTGGACTTCAATACCGCCACGATCCTCCGCCTCGTCTTGACGCCAAAGGCGCTGGCCAAGATCGAGCGCGCCACTTGACCTCCCTTGTGCCGAATTCTAATAACCGGACGGTTACTTAGCCAGGCTCACCCATGCCCCAGACCTCCAAAGGCAAGGCTCTCATCACCGGCGCGCGCGGCGGCATCGGCCGCGCCATCGCGCTGGCCTTGGCGGGCGAAGGCTTCGATGTCGCGGTCTGCGATCTCGCTTTGTCGGAGGATCTCGAAACCGTCGCACGACAGGCAGCGGGGAAGGATGTGAAGGCGCAAGCCCTCGCCGGCGACATTTCCGATCTCGCCGCGCATGCGCAAATATTGGACGAGGCCGAAGCCGCGCTGGGTCCCCTCACTTGCCTCATCAACAATGCCGGCGTCTCCGTCATGTCGCGCGGCGATCTCCTCGACGTTACGCCGCAAAGCTATGATCGCTGCCAGGCGGTCAATACGCGCGGCACCTTCTTCCTGACGCAAACCTTCGCGCGCCGCCTCCTCGCCCGCGAGCGCGATCCTGTCCACCATCACGCGATCGTCACCGTCTCCTCCGCCAATGCAACTGCCGTCTCGATTGCGCGCGGCGAGTATTGCGTGTCGAAAGCCGGCGTCTCCATGGTCTCGAAGCTGTTCGCCGCCCGCCTCGCTGATTACGGCATCGGCGTCTACGAGATCCAGCCGGGCTTCATCGAGACAGCCATGACAGCGCCCTCGAAAGCGAAATACGACGCATTGATCGACCAGGGCCTGACAGTCATCAAGCGCTTCGGCTCAGCCGAAGAAGTCGGCCGCATCGCCGCGACGCTAGCCTTGGGCCTCCTTCCCTACACCTCCGGCCAAGCCATCCA
>JAESFU010000601.1_pt1 | contig 15427 bp, 12 predicted proteins | sample 9269461 | NCBI WGS metagenome assembly JAESFU01 (sample SAMN14502556, study PRJNA617107) | algae metagenome | isolation source: Stenomitos rutilans HA7619-LM2 and co-occurring heterotrophs from cave walls | place: USA: Waikapalae cave, Hawaii | collected 2009-07-28
CCCTGCACACCAGGACCATGCAGCGGAGATCGCACGTATCTGCTTTGAGGCGTTCGGCACGCTCCAGGATCGGCACGGCGTTGCACGCGACTTTGCGAGCACGGATGTCACGTCGATGGTGGTCGGGATGATGCTCTCGCGGCCCGATGTCGCGGGGTTCACAGCGATCGATGCAGCCAGCGGGCGAATCCTGGGCTCGAACTTCCTGCTCTTCTCAGACGCGGTCGCGGGTATCGGGCCGATCACGGTGGATCCGACGGTGCAGGCACGTGGTGTCGGCAGAGAACTGATGCTCGCGGTCATGAACGAAGCAAAGCGGCGGAATATCGTGCAGGTGCGGTTGCTGCAGGAGTGCATCAACACTGCGTCGCTCTCGCTGTACACGAAGCTTGGGTTTGATTGGCGCGACTCGTGTGCACTGATGGACCCCGCGACTGCAAGCACTGCTGGCAGCGGCGTGAGTGCAGTTGGCAAGATCCGCGAGATGACCGAGGCGGATCTTGATGCAGTGGAAGCGATCTCGAAGCGGCAGTATCACTCATCGCGGCGCAATGAAGTTGCGACGGCACTGGCGATGCACTTCCCTGCGTTTGTGATCGAAAGCAGCGGGCGTGTGAGCGGTTATTACCTGCCGGGGATGCTCGGGCACGGCTTTGCGGAGACACACGGGCAGCTTGCGGAGTTGATCGTGCACGCAGGGAAGAACACGCCCGAGATGTTCCACCGCGTGCTTGTGCCGCTTTCAGAGAATGATCTGCACCGCGAGCTTTTGAACCGCGGGTGCAGGACGGTGAAGCTGATGAGCTACATGACGACGGGGCCGTTCACGCCGCCGGTGGGTGCGTGGGTGCCGTGCATTGAGATGTGAGATGTCGAGGCATCGAGGCATCGAGGCATCGAACAGACTCTGTCGCCGCTGTGCGGCTCGAACAACGAGTCGTTTGCGTTCGAGGGGCTTACGCCCCTCGCTTTACTCTGGTGTCGCGTTGCGACTGAGATCAAGCGGTACGCACATGCATCGCCTGTACATAACTCTTCCACAAGTGCACAACACTGAGTCTCGGCGACCAGCCTTATTGCCTTTCCTTGTGCCTTGATGCCTCTGCGTATCGCTTCAGTACGGCAACGTGCTCTCGTACTTCACGTCGTCCTCGCTCTTGAACTGGCCGTCGGGACCTGCCGATTGGTACGTCACCGTCGTGCGGCCGGCTTTTTCGCCGAACGTGAAGGTCATTTCCTTGCCCCAGGGATCGTTGAACGCACCGGGGGAATCGAGCTCTGCAGGTTCCTTGGGGAGCTTCTTGTTGCTCTCGCGGTACATCGAGATCAGCGTGTTCATCTGATCGGTCGAGATCTGGCGGGCCATCTCCACACCGCGATCCTTCGTGTCCTTCACCGTTTCCATGTAGCTCTTCTGCCCACCGGACGAGCCGAACATCATGTAGAGCCCGATCGCGACCGCGATGAGCACCACGAGGATGAGCAGACCGTTGCCGGGACGTGCAGGAACGATGAAGCGGTTGGCGTGCATAAAAACCAGTATAACGAACGCGACGCGCAAGCGAGCGTTTTTGTCTTTCGCACGGCTGCATCCCTTATGAAAGACCTTGCAAACCTGCCGCCTTTCGCAGTACGCTGCGTGTATGTGCGGGGGCACATGCCGCCTCGCTTGCGCTTCGGGTTTGTTTGTTTCGGACGGGGGATATATGTCACCGCCGCTTGCATACTTCCTTACGTGGACGTGTTATGGCACGTGACTGCATGGTGATGAACGTGGATCTGTCGACCGCGACCACAACCAGTTCGGCACGCCGCTGTTGCCGCCGGATGCACATCGGCAGGCGCTTGCGGTAACGCGGATGAAAAGTTCGTCGGTCTCGCTATTGCCGGAAGCACGTGAGCTTGTGAAGCTGACGATCGAGTCGCACTGCGGCATCCGTGCGTGGTCGCTGCTGGCGTTGAATGTCCGAACCAACCATGTGCACGTCGTGGTGAACTGCATGGAAACAGCGTCGCCTGAGCGTGCGATGGAACAGTTCAAGGCGTGGTCGACGCGGCAACTCCGGCACGCCGGGTATGCGGGCAAGGAACAGCATATCTGGGCCGAGCACGGCAGCACGCGGTGGATCAATCACGCAGACGGACTGGCGGCGGCGATTCGGTATGTGAATGAGGGCCAATAAACGCGACGCGCGAGCGATCGCGGCTTGGAAGCTACGACGTGTGCGCGTGTAGACCTGACACAGAACCAAGACCGCTCGCTTGCGCGTCGCGTTCGTTTACCACTCCGGCCCGCCCGTGTATCTGCCGTAGATGTCCGCCATTGCCTGGACCATTTCGCCCAGCGTGCAGTTGGCAAGTGCACCTTCGACCAGTGCAGGCATGACGTTGGTCGGGTCGAGGTTCCAGGCCTTGGGGTCGCTGCCTGCGATCGCGCCGTTCTTGAGGAGGCCCAGCGTGTGACGCGGGGTCTTGCCCTGGCAGACATCGCGGATGTTGTCGAGTGCACGTGCGACCGCGGCGGCGTCGCGACGCTGCTTGAACGACGCGAGACGCTCGCACTGATCGACCTCGACCTGGTGCGAGATCTGGAGGATCTCGATCGGGCGTTCGCCTTCAGATTCCGTGTAGGCATTGACGCCGACGATGATGCGGTCCCCTGCTTCGCACTCTTCGCTGAAGCGGTAGCTGGCTTCTGCGATCTGCCTGCGGAAGTAACCGCGGTTGATGCCGTTGACGACCGACTTTCCGAACGTCGTCTTGCGGTCGTACGCGGGGTGCTTGCTCAGGTCGGTGAGTTCCGCGTTCTTCGTTGCTTTTGCCGGTGCAGGGCCGCCGTACTCGCCCATGCGGTCGATCTCGTCGATGAAGTTGAGTGCTTCACGCTCCATCGTGTCGGTGAGCTGCTCAACAAACCACGAGCCGCCGAGCGGATCGGCAACGCGGGTCACGCCCGTCTCGTGTGCGAGGATCTGCTGCGTACGCAGTGCGACCGTCACGGCCTGCTCGGTCGGAAGACCGAGCGTTTCATCCATCGAGTCAGTATGCAGGCTCTGGCAACCGCCAAGAACCGCCGCCATCGCCTGGTATGCGACGCGGACGATATTGTTGAGCGGCTGCTGCTCGGTGAGCGAGCACCCTGCAGTCTGGACGTGCGTCTTCATGAACCACGAGCGGTCGCTCTTGGCGCCGTAGCGGCTCTTCATCACGCGTGCCCAGATGCGGCGCGCTGCACGGAGCTTGCAGAGCTCTTCAAAGAACTCGTTGTGGCTGTTGAAGAAGAAGCTCAGACGCGGTGCAAAGGCGTCGATGTCCATGCCGCGCTCGATGCACGCCTCGACGTATTCCATGCCGTCGCGGAGCGTGAACGCAAGCTCCTGCGTTGCAGTGCTCCCTGCTTCGCGGATGTGGTAGCCCGAGATCGAAACGCTGTTCCACTTGGGAATGAACTTGCTCTGGAACTCGATCGTGTCCACCACGAGCTTCACTGATGGCTCGGGGGGATAGATGAATTCGTTCTGGCTGTGGAATTCCTTGAGGATGTCGTTCTGCAAGGTTCCGCCCAGCGTCTCCCAGCCGATGCCGCGCTGCTGTGCGTGCGCGAGATACATCGCCCAGATGACTGCTGCAGGGCCGTTGATCGTCTGAGAAACCGTCACCTGCCCGACGGGGATATCCGCGTAGAGGCGGTGCATGTCCTCGATCGTGTCGATCGCGACGCCGCAGCGTCCGACCTCGCCGATCGAAAGCTCGTCATCCGAATCGCGGCCCATCAGCGTCGGAAGGTCGAAGGCGGTCGAAAGGCCCGTGTTGGCCTTGGTGCCCTTGGCTGCATCAAGGAGGTACTTGAACCGCTTGTTGGTGTCATCTGCAGAGCCGAACCCTGCGAACTGGCGCATGGTCCAGAGGCGCGTCCGATATCCCTCGGGGAAGAGGCCACGCGTGTACGGGAACTTCCCGGGCGGGGGAACGTCGCGGTCGAGGTTCACCTGCTTGAGCGATTCGGGGGCGACATACTCGCCCGCGCTGGTCGGCTTTTGCGTATCGGGTCCATATGAGGGGTTGAGCACCAGCCCCGAAATCGTCACGGCGTTGGGATCAACGACCGGCGGCGTCGGGACGTGGTGTAGCGACGTGGTGGAAGGACTCTCGACGGAGCGGCTGGACGTAATCGACATGCAAGGCCTCCGCAAGCGAACCTGAACATCACCGCCCCATCGGAGCGGCCCCATTCACCTGGGAGTAAGTCTATTCGCGTGCGAAGTCCCGATGTACTGCAGCCTTTATGAACCTTCAGGCAGGGTTTTCCCTGCCGCCCATGGCCGGGTGCAACCGCTTCCAGCGTTTGCCGCCATTTGGAGCTTTGCCCCATTTGCCGCTTTTGTTCTCAGCATCCATTCTCAAACGCGATCACAAACGCCGTGAAGTCGTCCGTATCGACAAACCCCGAGCCATCGACATCCGCCTGCGGATCACCTGCTTCAAAGTGCATCACATACTGCGTGAAATCGTCGGTATCGACAAAGCCCGAGCCGTCGTGGTCCGCAGTGCAGGGAATTTCCGCCAGGAGCAGGGCTTCGCGTTCGCCCGAGCCTTCATCCGCGAACACTGCACGGAACGCGATCGCGGTACTCGCCCCGAACTGGACCGAGCCGCCCATCGAACCACCACTGCCAAAGGCAAGATGGATCGGCGTGCCGCTGCCATACCCCGGGATATCCATCGAATGGCCGGTCCGTGCGATGAGGCGAGCGACGCCGGAGTAATCAATAGACCAGATCCCCCAGCGCTCTGCAGCCGTTGTGCCTTCGCCTGCGAGCGTTGCGTTGAACGCGATCTGGCCTGACGCAGAGATGTATGCAGGGCCGACCATCGAGAAGTGCACTGCAGGGGGTGCATCGGGTGCCTGCTGGCCGCGATACGCGACCGAGCGCCACCCCTCGCCGGGCGTGTACGCGACGATTGCAGGGAAGCTCTGCATGCCGTCGTACATCACGACGCTTGCCACAAGCTCGCCCGCTGCAGAGGTCTGGACATCTCGCCCGATCGTCAGGACCGTGCCGGAAAGGCCGGGGATCGACTGGCCCGCGACAAGCAGGAGTTCGACCGGACCCGCGCTCGCAACATCCTTGTGCCACAGGCCCTGCACATCGCTGCCAAGCACATTCGCCACGCCCCAGAAGGTGACGACACCTGCATCATCGATCACCGGCTGGCGGCCGACATCGACAAAGATGCCGCCGGTGCCCGGCGCACTGGCGTTGACCGAGGCGATGAACTGCAGGCCCGCGCCGGTATTGGCATAGACGGCAGGGATCCACGTCACGGGATTGGTCGCAGATCCCACCATCACTGCAAACGCAGCGTTGCCTTGGGTGTTGATGCCCGGCTGTCTGCTGAACGACTGGAACACAACGCCGTTTGCAAAGCCGGGAGCCTGCTGCATCGCTGCGTGCGTGCTTGGCCCGTAACTGACTTCCTGCTTGATCGCCTGGGCGACCGCGCCAGATGCACTCCAGCCCTGCACTGCATAGATCTCAAACTTCTGCACTGCTTCGCGATCAATCAGGTTCAACTGGCCCATCGCATCCTGTGCAAAGAGACCGAGATTCGCGGGGACGTTGCCGAGGTTCTCCGCAATCGCTCCAGTGAACATGGCCCTGCCATCCGTACGGACCACCAGTCCCGTGAGCGATTCAAAGGTGCCGATGGTGCCCGGTGCAGCATCTCCGGTTCGTGCAAGAAGCGTCGTCTGGCCCGATGCCTGGAGCCAGAAGGCAAGATCGTTGGCGCTGGTAACACCCGCGCCTTCAAGCCGTGTCCAGAAGCCGATCGTCCCGCCATCATCAATCGATGCAAGTGCATCAAGACGTGGATCGCCGACACGCTTGAACGTGACGCCCTCAAGCCCGGGGGCTGCACCACCCGACGCAGCGATAACCTCGTAACGGATCGGCGGACCTGCATGGGCTGCGAAGGCACTCATGCAGATGGCAAGGCCCCCCACTGCAAGGCCCGCGATCGATGCGTGGAGCACATGACGGCTCGTCACTGCCCCGTGCGTAGAAGGGACAGAGCGTGCGGAGACTTCTTGGGAACGCTCAAATCGCATGGCCATCGTCGATACTCCCCAGTTGACCCGATACGACCCGACTGCCAGCACCGATTGGTGCGGGCATGCGGGCCGGACCCTCTCTCTACCGCCTGCAGAATGCCAAGGATGCACATTCTCCAGGATGGTGCAGATTGCCTGGAATCACTGGTTACCCGTCGGGTACGCCTTGGGTTTGAGCAGATTCGCTCCCTGCAGGAATTCCTGCAACCTGTGGACGAACGTCTGGTATACCACTCCTGTCAAGGGCGTATCTCGCTGCACGTTCACTGGGGAGTCATGGCATGCATGCAACTACTGATCATCAGGCCCGTTCGCGCCGGGGCCTTGCGCTCATCGAACTCCTGGTCGTCCTCGCGGTCATCAGCATCCTCTTTGCCATCATGCTCCCTGCACTCGAGCGCCAGCGCTCGATGGCATCGCTCGGCGAGTCGCTGAGCAATCTCCAGCAGGCAGGGCAGCTCCATGCCACGTACCGTGCGGATTCTGCAGGGTACTTTGCGACCTTCTCATGGCAGAAGGGCAATACGAGCAGCACGTACGCGGACCTCAAGGGCGCTGCGAACGATTCTCAGGCAGCAGCGGATCAGGCGATCGACATCATCCGCAGGCGGTTTGACCAGACGATGCCAAAGCAGACGAACTGGTTCGCGTACCCGCTCACATCCTCGCTCGTCCTTGCAGATCACTTTGGCACGACGGTTCCCATGCGGCTGTTTGTCTCCCCTGCAGATGAGCAGCTCTTGAAGTGGCACAAGGATCCCAAGGGTTGGCAGACCACGGGTGCACCCTCCGCGCGTCACCCCTACCGCTCTTCGTATGAATCCATGCCGACTGCGTTCTACGACCGCTCCGCGACAAGCAATCGAATCAAGAACGGCGGTTCGCACTCGTCGTTCGTGATTCCTGGCGGCTTTGTTGCCAAGCCGCGCGTCGAATCCGATGCACGATTCCCATCGCAGAAGACCATGATGTGGGACCAGTATCAGCGGCATTACGGGCCGCGCGTGGGGTACTACCTCTTCCCGGAATCTCGTGTTCCGCATCTCTTTGTCGATGGTTCTGCAGATGTCCGCGTGACCAAGCACGCAGATGTGGGCTGGGATCCGTGGAGCCCGCAGTCATCGCAGGCCACGTATATCGGCTACTCACCCGCTGCATGGGAGCCGCCCCAGCTTCCGGGAGTCTCCAACCAGTTCCCCGGCTCGTTCCAGTGGACGCGCGACATGCTCGATGGCCGCGACTTTGAAGTCTTCGTCAACAACCCGTGATCAGCGGCGTTCCGCACTTTCCTGCATGATCTCCCACGCCCCGCGCACATGCTCTTCACGCGTGTGCGTTGCGCCGATCGCCATGCGGAGCACGAGCCGCGCGGCACCCGCGACGCGCTTGCCGCCTTCCCACACGGGGAGTGCAGTGTGCGTCAGGTAGATCCTGCCCTCTGCGTTCACGCGGTCCATCAGCTCGCGGTTGCGTGCATCGGTTTGTGACGGCGTTTCCCCTGCGACAGGCCGCAAGCGAAAGCACACGAGGTTCATCGTCCGGTGTGCACAGGTCTCAAACCGCGCATCCGCCAGGACGAGTTCTTCAAAGAGCTTCGCGAGCCGCACATGCTCGCGAACGTGCGCACGGAGCCCTTCAAGCCCGTAGTGCTTGATCACCATCCAGAGCTTGAGCGACCTGAACCGCCTTCCGAGCGGCACCTGCCAATCCCTGAAATCGACCACGCGCCCTGACTCGGTCGCTGCGTTGCGCAGGTATTCAGGCGTGACCGACATTGCATCGACAATCGCGCGGTGATCGCGCGTCCAGAAGCAGTCGCAGTCAAAGTTGGTCAGCAGCCACTTGTGCGGGTTGAAGCAGATCGAATCTGCCTGCTCGACGCCTTGCAGCCACGGACGGAACTCGGGGCAGATGCACGCAGCACCCGCATGCGCTGCATCAACATGGAGCCACGGCTTCCCGACAATCGCAGGGATCCGCACCTTGTTGATGACATTGGCGATCGCATCGATCCGGTCGATCGCGGTCGAACCCGTCGTGCCAACCGAGGCACACACAAAGAACGGACGATCACCCGACAAGATGTCGAGGTTCATGAGCCGTTCAAGCTCTTGCGGGTTCATCGAATGGTCAGGGCCCGTCGCGACAAGCCTCAGCGATCGCTTGTCGGAGGCATCCTTGCAGAGCCCGCAGAGAAGTGCAGCCTTGAGGATCGACGAATGGGCCTGCTCGCTCGCATACGCAACCAGCGTCTTGTCCTGTGCATCGCCGCCCGTCGCTGCACGTGCTCTGCTGCGTGCAGCGACCATCGCGACCAGTGCAGCCTCGCTTGCAGTTCCCTGGATCACGCCGCCGCCGACCGATCGCGATCGCCACAAGAAAGCTTCGGGCAGTCCGATCGCCTCGCCGAGCCAGTCGAGGACCCGCATCTCAAGTTCCGTGCATGCAGGGCTCGTCTGCCACAGCATGCCCTGCACACCGAGCCCTGCACTGAGCAGTTCGCCCAGCACTGCAGGGCCCGAAACGTTGGCAGGGAAGTACGCAAAGAAGTTCGGCGACTGCCAGTGCGTGATCCCCGGCATGATCGACCGCTCAATCTCCTCGAGCAGCCCATCCCACCCCTCCCTGCCCATGCCCTGCTCGGGCGCGTGCTCCGCGATCGAATCAAAGACCTCGCCCGGCTTTGCTCGCGACATCACCGGATACTCATGCGCACGCTCCCAGTACGAGGCGATCCAGTCGACCATCTGGTGACCGAGGCGTCGGAACTCGCCCGGGGACATGTGTGATCCCGGCGTGCTGGTTGAGTTATTGCTTTGCGTGCTCACGCGACGATGGTATCGCGCAAGCGCGGCGAGCTACTGACAGCGTTGCTCAAGCAGGGTCCTTGGCAAGATCGAATATCCGCTTGTGATCCTTGCTCTTGAGCTCTTTATCGATGCGGTCCTTCATTCTGGATGGCACGCCAGGAGCTTCGGATGCAAGTCTGTCCATCAGATCTTTGATCGTTGTGATCTGAACCTGCATCTCCTCCATGGTGGATGGCGGCATCGTCTTAAGAAGTTCAAGAGAGCGCCGGATCGCGCCATACTGAGCACCGGCGACCCGATGCATGTCAGCGGTTTCACCATACTTCAAGAACGTCTGAAGGCTCGCCGCAACGGCGGCGACAATGCTCACAAGGCCAACGATGATTCGTGACCACGTGGTGGGAGTCGTCTCGGCGAGCGATGCGAATACCGCGGTTCCAACGACCGCCGATAGAACGATTGCCGGAATCCCCAGGACATAGTGGAGCCTTCGGAAATGCGTCCCGCATTCGTAATGCGTGCGCTGGCTCTCCCGAACCCGACGAAACCAATCGGTCAGCAACATCAAAACTTCAGGTGTCAATGTGGACATGAATACCCCCGGTGCACGAGCTTGTCCCGTGCTGACGTTCACGGATCATCACGAGGTGTGAACATCGACACGATTCTAGGCAATGGCATATTCTGCATATGTCAGTTCCGCCGGTCATGCCTCGTGGCCGGCGATATCCACCTTGCCCGCGGAGTCTCGTATTCCCACTTCCCACTGGCTCATTCTGCTCGCAGTTGGCTTCCTCTTTGGCTCCATTCCGTGGGGTCTGATCATCGCCAGGGCCAAGGGCGTTGACATCCGCAAGGTCGGGTCGGGGAACATCGGCGCCACCAACGTCGGCCGAGTGCTGGGCAAGAAGTTCGGGCTGCTGTGCTTCTTCCTCGACATGCTCAAGGGCCTCGTGCCCGTCTTGATTGCAGGGCAGGTCTCGGGCCTCCTTGGCACGGTCACGATCGAGCCCGTGCAGGCAGTGTGGTGGCTTGCGGTCATGGTCTCGCCGGTGCTCGGGCACGTCTTTAACCCGTGGCTTGCGTTCAAGGGTGGCAAGGGTGTCGCGACGTCACTCGGTGCACTCCTTGGCGTCTTCCCCGTGCTCACGGTTCCGGGCGGGCTGGCGTTCCTTGTGTGGGTCGTGATGGCCGTCAAGTGGCGGTATGTCAGTCTCGCCTCGCTCGGTGCGGCCGCGACACTTCCCTTCTTCATCGCTGCATACTTTGCCTTCAAGCTCCCGCGCCACGACAGCGGGCTCCCTGCGATGGACACCTACCTCAAATATGCAGGTCCGTTCCTGGTAGTCGGCGTGATCCTCTCGGTCCTGGTGTTTATCACCCACCGCTCGAACATCGGGCGCCTCCGCAGCGGGACTGAGAACAAGATCGGCCAGCGCAAGCAGGCCGCAGCGGCTGCCGCGCAGGCGACCTCGGGTCAATCCTGAGAGTTCGTGTTCGCGAGGTTTAATTCCGCTGTACGCCCGATAACGGCGTTGCCAAGAGGGCCTACGCAGCGTGACCCTCGCAACCTGCACGCAGGTTGACTGCGGTAATTCGATCAGGACTGATCGCGAGCCTTTCCATGTCCGATGGTTGAGGGTGGCTCCACGGATTCGGAGCCGCAAGCGAAGGGACTCGCCGCATGAGCTTCAGCATCACGTCGTACACGCCTGCACGGGACGATCAAGCCACGATCGAGACCTCTGACTCGATGGCCAACCAGCTCCCGTTCCCGACCGAGGCCTGGCGGCGCATGCTGACCCCGGTTCGTTCGCAGACCCCTGGCCGGGTCGAAAAGCACCGGACGCTTCACCCGGCCGAGATCGCCCTCGCAGAGGTCGAAAGCAGGTTCGAGCGTGCAGTGATCTCGATCAACGAGGCAATGGAGGCCGAGCAGGCCGCCCTCAGCCCCGACGACTGGCACCCCCGGGCCGCCTGAGTCTGCCCAAGGTTTTTCCCAGGTATTTTCAGGCCCGGCTTTCCGGGCCTTCTTTATTGATGCGGAAACGGCGTGGGGTACCCACCTTTTTCCGAACCTTTGCCCCGTCAGCCTCTATACTTACTCCCGCGTGAGCACTTCTGAACCCAGTCGCTCGTCCGGCGCGTCGTCTGCACAGGCAGGCCGGGCTGGTGGACCCGACGCACCGATCACGTTGAAGACACTCCACCGGATGGTGGCTGCAGGGGAGGCCTTCGCCTGCCTGACGTGTTACGACGCGAGCATGGCACGCCTCCTTGAGCGTGCAGGGGTTCATGTCCTCCTGGTCGGCGATACCGCCGCGGAAGTCGTCCTGGGATACGACCGGACGACGGACATGCCGCTGGACGTACTCCTTGCATTGACTGCTGCAGTGAAGCGCGGCGCGCCCCGGACCCTGGTCATGGGCGACATGCCTTTCATGAGCTACCAGGCAGACGACGCGGAGGGTGTCCGGAATGCAGGTCGGTTCCTGACCGAGGGGCGAGCAGACATCGTGAAGGTCGAAGTCGACAAGTCGTTCGCACCGCTCGTGGCCAAGATGGCCCGTGCAGGGATCCCCGTGTGCGGGCATGTCGGCAGCAAGCCGCAGCGTGCAGCGATGTCGGGGGGCTACTCCGCTGCAGGTCGAACGATCGCTGAAGCACGAGACATCGTGGCCGATGCAGTGGCGCTCCAGGAAGCAGGGTGCGTGATGCTCCTGGTCGAAGCAGTGCCTGACGAAGTGACCGAGGCGATCATGGCTGCAACGACGCTGCCGTTGATCGGCATCGGCGCGGGGACGCAATGCCACGGGCAGGTGCTCGTTCTGCATGATGCGCTGGGACTCTCTGCACAGGCGCCCCGGTTTGTCGATCCGGTCGCGCAGCTTGCAGAGCCGGTCATCGAGGCGGGGCGCGAGTGGGTCCGGAGGGTCCGTGCACGTTCGCTCGGTGGGCGGCGATACACGATGAAGGCAGAGCAGGGGTCGAGTCAGAGAATTCCTGATGGACCGGTGCCGACGGTGAACGTCACGCCCGGTGCAGGGAGTTCAAAGCAGGGCCCTGCCAAGTCTGCAGAGTGATAGGACGTCGAGGTGATGCGCGAGAGGTCTGATGCGTCTCTCGCAGGGGCAGGACTGAACGAAACCACACGCGGGCAGATCGATGCCCGTGCATTCCGACAGGATGGTCGCGATGAGACGATTCGTTGCCTTCGGTCCGGCGCTGGTGGTGCTGCTGGTGGCTGCAGTTGCGGTCTTTGCAGTGCCTGAAGCGGTGCGGCGGATCGGCGCGGCCAACACCGCCGTTCAGATCGAGCTTGCACGCCAGACGCTGGACACCGACGACATCCTCGAACGGCTGAACCGCGCGACCCGCGCGATCGCGGATGCAGTTGAGCCCAGTGTGGTCCATATCGAGGTTGATGCACCATCAGAGAGCGGTCGCCCGATCGCTTCCAACGGCTCGGGCTGGGTATACGACACCAAGGGCCACGTGGTGACCAACGCGCACGTGGTCCGCAACGCGGTGCGCGTCACTGCTCACTTCTACGACGGCCGCGTGATGAACGCCTCGATCGTCGGCACCGACCCCTTTACCGACATCGCGGTGATCAAGGTTTCTGAAGAAGGCACCTTCTTCCCTGCCAAGCGTGCGACGGGCGACCGTCCGCAGCGCGGCGACCGCGTGTATGCCTTCGGCTCTCCCTTTGGCTTCAGGTTCTCGATGTCCGAGGGCATCGTCTCTGCACTTGGCAGAAGCCCGCAGACGGCGATGGAGTTCGGCGGCTTTACCAACTTCATCCAGACCGATGCAGCAGTGAACCCCGGTAACTCCGGCGGGCCACTCGTGAACTCGCGCGGCATGCTGATCGGCATGAACGTCGCGATCGCAAACGCCAGGACACCGCGCGGCGAGAACGAAGGCCAGTCTGCAGGCATCAGCTTTGCCATTCCGCTCGCGATGATCGAATCGGTTGCGGACCAGATCCTCGAGACGGGCGAAGTGCGCCGCGGATTCCTGGGCGTGGCCTTCGCGAACGGAACCGAATGGGTGAACGTTGACGGCCAGTTTACGGGTGTGGGGCTTCGCGTCCGGACGGTGAACACGGACGGACCTGCAGAAAAAGCTGGGATCAAGCCCGGCGACGTGATCGTCTCGATCGAAGGTGAAGCAGTGCCCGAGATGGCGCGGCTCCGCTCGATCATCAGCAGCTATCGCCCGGGCGATGCACCGAAGGTTCGCATCCTGCGTGATGGCGCGTTGATCGAACTGCCGGTGGCACTGGGCAGGATGCCGTTTGAAGTGCTGACCGGGTTCAATCCCGTGAACTTCTCGCGTGCGTTCCTGGGCATGACGCTCGAAGAATCAGGCGGCGGGCTTCGCGTTCGATTCGTCGACGAGGAAATGCCCGGCGCGGATGCCAAGATCGTCCCGGACGAATCGATCATCGAAGTCGCAGGGCGTCCTGTGTCGACCATCGAGAACTTCGCGGAAGCACTTGCACGCGAGGGCATTCTCTCGGGCTCGCGCGTCCGCGTGACGGTGAAGGGTGCCAACGGCGAGACGAGACCTGCATATCTCCGCTCGCCGCTCCTCCTTGAACGGAGCTACCAGGATCCCGAGCAGCCCCGGATGCCGGAATTCAAGGCTGAACCGCAGCAGGAACCTGAGTCTGAAGAAGCACCCGCAGCAGAGCGGTGATGGCGAGCGATTGAAGATCATCCATGCTCGCTCAAAGGCGTGGCGTGGCCGATCATGACCGATGATGACCGAATGGCGTATCAAGTTCTCAGGGTGGTGATGCGTGCCGCTGACGACGCTCTATGTCGACATGAACTCCTACTTCGCTTCGGTGGAGCAGCAGTTCAACAAGGACCTGCGCGGCAAGCCCGTCGCGGTGGTGCCTGTTGATTCAAACTCGACATGCTGCATCGCCGCGAGCAAGGAAGCCAAGGCCTTTGGCGTCAAGACCGGGACCAACGTCGGCAAGGCAAAGGAAATGTGCCCGGGCCTGATCTGCCTCAAGGGCAACTTTGAACGTTACGTCCAGACGCACCACGCGATCATCGCCGCGATCGACACGCAGATCCCGGTCCACGAGGTCCGCTCGATCGACGAGATGTCCGCGCGGCTTGCGATCAATGAGCGGAGCACCGAGCGTGCAGTCGAGATCGCCAGGGGCATCAAGAAGGCGATCTACTCGCGCGTCGGTGAGTACCTGACGTGCTCGATCGGGATCGCACCGAGCAGGTTCCTCGCCAAGATCGCTTCTGACATGCAAAAGCCCGACGGGCTCATCGTGATCCAGCAGGAAGATCTCCCCCACTGCCTGTACGGGCTCAAGCTCCAGGATCTTGCAGGGATCGGGCCGCGGATGGAAAAGCGGCTCCACAAGAAGGGGATCATGACCATCGAGCAGCTCTGCACGGTGGATGAAGCCACACTCGGCGATGCCTGGGGGAGCGTGGTGGGACGCGAGTGGTACATGCTCCTTCGCGGGTATGACCCCAAGAAGTCTGAGAATCCGCAGCGGACCATCGGACACTCGCACATCCTGGGGCCGGAGTTCCGGACGGTCGAACGTGCACGTGCAGTGGGCATGCGACTGACCAACAAGACCGCCGCCCGTGCACGGCACCTTGGCTACGTTGCTGAGCACCTGTCGCTGAGCGTACGATACAGGCCGGGAACGCAGGCCCGCGATCCCAAGGCGGATCTCCGCTGGGAAGCACGCCTGCCACTCGGCGGCGTAAACGACACACCCACGATCGTCCGCGCGTTCATCGAGATGTGGACGAAGTTCAGCAGGGACGTCGGCGGGTGGAGCAGCGCACGCCCCGGCGTTGTGCAGGCTGCACCGATCCAGATCGGCGTGACATTGACCGAGCTTGCGCCCGCTGCTTCAGCTGCGGGTCTTCTCTTTGGCAATTCGCAGAAGGTGACCGAGCTTTCCAAGACGCTCGACGCCATCACCAAGAAGTACGGCGCGGACGCGGTCTACCAGGCGTCGATGCAGTCCGCCAAGCGGTCCGCACCACGCAGGATCGCGTTTAACTTCATCCCGGACCTCGAAGTGCCGGACGTGGAAGCATGAAAAAAGACGCCTGCACATTGGCAGGCGTCTTCCATGGTTCACGTCGATCTTGGTCGCTCACATTCCATGCGGAACTGTGAACGAGCTTCCACGGTCGATCAGCACCCTGCTTCAAATCGCATCACGAAGGTGTCGAAGTCGTCGGTATCGACAAAGCCGGTGTCGTCAACGTCTGCAGAGGGATCGCCTGCCTCGAACGCCATGACGAAGGTCGAGAAGTCGTCGGTATCGACAAAGCCTGAGGCGTCAAAGTCCGCAAGGCACAGGATCTGCACGACCGCAGGCTCGGTGATCGCTTCACCGCAGTCGTTGACGAACCTCGCGGTGTAGACGCCCGAGTCAGAAGCCTGTGCACCAAAGATCGTGAGCGTGACGGGCGTGCCATTGGTCGGTGATTCGAGCACT
>JAESFU010000602.1_pt1 | contig 15419 bp, 16 predicted proteins | sample 9269461 | NCBI WGS metagenome assembly JAESFU01 (sample SAMN14502556, study PRJNA617107) | algae metagenome | isolation source: Stenomitos rutilans HA7619-LM2 and co-occurring heterotrophs from cave walls | place: USA: Waikapalae cave, Hawaii | collected 2009-07-28
GAATACAAAAAACATCAAGGACAATACATCACCATCAACCAACCTGACACCCCAGGAACAACAACCCGAACTGGCGCAGGTAGAACCTGAACTGAAGAAAGAAGATGAAGTTATTGTCCACGCACCGGAAACAGTAGCGGACAATAAGACTATAGCCGCGAACACCAAAAATTCTGCGCACGGCAGAACGTTTGTGTTTCACGCAGATGAGACCGATGATTATTTAAATAAAAATGTTTTGGCCGACGCAACGAACGAAGAGGAGAAGCCATCTACGTTTAAGAAGCTGTTGAAGAAAGCGCAGGACCTGTCCAGCAACCAGGATCCTTTGGGCGAACTGAGACAGAAGAAAAACGAAATTCTGGCGCTGAATTTTAAGAATGACAAACGTGGACAAAACAAGTGACGATTATGAAAAAGACTTTTTTAATAGTAAGTGCAATCCTGCTGACTTTAACAGGACGCGCACAACAGATACAGGACACCGTTATAGTGGAGCTAGGCAAAAGCAGCAAGGCCATGCTCATCATTCAGGACAAGGAAGACCTGCCTGTATTGAAGAATTATAACTACAACGAACTCTTCAGCAACATCATCACCAAGCTGGAGAATAACGACACCACATCGATTGCCAAAAAGGACACAGCCCGCACAGCACAACCCGGCGACAACCGCGAAGTGTATTGGACACGCGAAGGCGATTCACCAACGGACTTTGAAGGCAACGACGACAACGGGGACAATTGGGAAATAAACATTCCGCGTGGTGGCCGCCGCTGGGGGCGCACGTGGCAGTCGTTCAACTTTGAGCTGGGCACAAACAACTACCTGGAGAACGGCAGCTTTCCTTCCAGCAACAGTGTGTACAACGTGCGTCCGTGGGGTTCGTGGTATGTGGGCATGTCCTCGGTGCAGCGAACACGCGTCGGTAAAAAATTCTTCCTTGAGTGGGGACTCGGTATGAACTGGTATAATTTCAAATTCCAGGACGACGATGTGATCTTGCGTGAAACGGACAACGGCACTGTGTTTGAACACGACGATCGCGGATTCAATTATCATAAAAGTAAACTCACGGCCTCGTACCTCACAGCCTCATTCATCCCCGTGATAGACTTCGGGGACAACAACCGAAAGGTGCGTGTATGGGAAGGCTACGATAATTCATTCCGTATCGGTGTCGGTCCTTATGTTGGCTACCGCGTAGGCAGCCACACCAAGATGGTGTATAAGGACAATGGCGATCGTGAAAAAGAAAAAAACCGCGACAGCTTTTACCTCAATAACCTGCGCTATGGTTTGAGACTTCAGGTTGGCTATCGTTCAACCGATTTATTCTTCAACTATGATATGAACGAACTGTTTCAGGCAGGCAAAGGTCCCAAGTTAAATGCGTTCAGCTTTGGTGTAATTCTCTAACGCAAACAACGCAGCATGTATACGACAAAGCCCGTGGTTATTACTGCGGGCTTTGTTATTTAAAGATGTTAGCGATCCGTATAACTAACAGTCGTTACCACAAATACTTTTCTTTTTTCCTGGACTTTCTTTTCGCTGCCCAATTTCTAATACTACTTTTAAGGTGAATTAAATAATTCTGTAAAGGAGAATTGATAATTCAGTAACTTTAGAGAGTAATTGGGAATTGAGACTATGAGTGAAGCCATTTCAAACTTATCGAGGAAAGAACAAGTAATCAGAAAAGCAGCCGAGCTCTTCAAAGACAAGGGTTATGCTGCAGCTTCGATGCGCGACCTCGCCCAACTATTGGGTATTGAGGCAGCCAGTTTGTATTCGCACATTAAATCAAAAGAAGAAATTCTGCGCAGCCTCTGTTTCGATATGGCTGCGGAGTTTCAAAAATCACTGGCCGAAGTTGAAGGCAAGAATGTAACGGCCAGCGAGAGACTGCGCCATGGAATAATCGGTCATATCCAGGTAATGGCAAAAGATCTTACGGCCTCTGCCGTATTCATGAATGAGCATCGTCACCTGAGTCAGCCTTACCTGCGCGACTTTTTGCTGATGCGCATCAACTATATCAACCGCTTCAAGAGCATTATCGAGCAAGGCGTTAAAACCGGCGAGTTTAAGGATACCATCGATCGCAAACTTGCGGTAATGACCTTATTTTCATCGCTGAACTGGATGCCGATGTGGTACGATCCGGGATCTGCGATAGACCCTTCCCAACTAGGCGATCAGCTGGCAGACATGCTGGTGAATGGCCTCAAAAGAAATGCTTAATCAAGCAGACTAACAATCGTTTGCATTAACCTTCGTATTCGCTTAACTTGGTACCGTTATCCGTTAATGGTTAATCGTTAAACGTTGTCCGGCTTTACGATTAACGGATAACCATTAACGGTTAACGTAAACGGAAAACGATATGTACGGAGGAGGAAATACGTTTGAAGGTATTAAAACTGACAGTCTCGAACAGGAAGACCCTATTCTGCTGGCAGCTTTTGAAGCGCGCATTGCACGTGGCGAAAAAATAGAGCCGTCTGATTGGATGCCGGCGCTCTATCGCAAGCAACTCATCCGCATGATTGAGCAACACGCGCACAGCGAAATTATCGGCGCACTTCCCGAAGGCACCTGGATAACGCGGGCACCGGGCTTCAAACGAAAAATGGCGCTCATGGCCAAAGTACAGGACGAAGTAGGCCACGCACAACTTCTCTACAGCGCAGCCGAAACTCTTGGTAAAACCCGTGAAGAGATGATTGCTGATCTGATCTCCGGAAAATCCAAATACTCCAACATCTTTAACTATCCGGCCTTTACCTGGGCAGATGCCTGTTTCATTTCCTGGCTGGTAGATGCCGGCGCGATTGTGAATCAGCTCGCCAACGCCAAAGGAAGTTATGGGCCGTATTGTCGCGCGCTGGAACGCATCTGCGCTGAAGAATCGTTCCATCTAAAGTATGGACACCACTGTGTGATCTACCTTGCGGCAGGGACACGTATACAACGCGAAATGTTTCAGGAGGCCATCAACCGCTGGTGGACACCGATGATGCATTTCTTCGGGCCTGCTGATAAAATATCCACACACACGCAAGTGCTGATGAAATGGAAAGTGAAGATGTCCACCAACGACGATACGCGCAACCAGTTTCTGGACATGTATGTGCCGAAGATTCTGGAGCTTGGCTTTATCATACCCGACAGCAAACTCAAAAAGAACGAAGATACCGGGCGATGGGACTATACAGAACCTGACTGGGAAGAATTTAAACGTGTTATTAACGGCGACGGCCCTTGCAACCACGAGCGACTCGAAGTAAGAAGAATTGCGGAAGAACGTGGCCGCTGGGTGCGCGAAGCATTGAAGCAACCCGGGACGCAGTACATAAAGCCGCTCGCATAATGTGGCATTAATTGCGCCTGAACAATGCCAGCGAACCGGAGATCAACAGGATTTCTTTCCACACGGCGGTGAATGCATCGTATGGAGAATCGTAACAGCTCTTCAGATAGATCAGCGCACTGCTATCTTCCGGCAACTCGCCGTTTATCCATTTCCAGATATCATCCGCCAGCAACAGCAATTCGTTGGAGTGAAATTTTGGATAGTTCCGGTATAGAATATCCAGTGCCCAGAGAAAATCGAGGTACTTCATAATGGTGGTGGAAAAAATAATGGCAGAGGGAAGTTACTCAGATTTTTCCGGGAGTTCCACTGCCACTGTAAAATTGAAAAAGTGACTTCAACAAATAATCAAAATAAAGTGCAATCGCTAGATCCGCGTGTTAACCGGTTGCCGCTGGTGACAGGTGCTGCACAACACCCGCCGCTCGACCAGCTGGCTACGTTCGAGGTATTTGTGCAACCTAAAGAAGGAAAACCGTTTCAACATGAAGGTGCAGTACATGCGCCAAATCCCGAAATGGCTTTTGTGCTGGCAAAAGAAGCCTTCACCCGAAGATTCACCTGCGTCTCTCTTTCCGTAATAGACACACACAACGTATTCGTATCGCCAACGACCGAAGGTGATCAGCATGTCTTCGACCTCTTTAAAGATTCCGGATCCTCAAACACGGGCGGGAAGACAAGCTTTGAAATATACCTGCTGTCCAAACGAGGCAAGCAGCACATTCACGCCGGCACCGTAGAAGCATCGTCGCCGGAGGAAGCCATGGTGAACGCCAGCCTGTCCCTGCGCGATGCGAAGATCGTATATAATATGTGGGCCATCCGCACAGCGGACATTCGCTTTACCACCGAAGAAGAAAAAGATCTCTGGACAACGTTGCCGGAAAAAAGATTCCGTGATGCTGCCGACTACAAAGGTGGCGACAAATTGAAAACATTTCTGGAAAGATCTTCATCGTAAAAAGACATGGAGCACCTCAAGGAATTACTCTATAAAATCGCAGACGACCAGTTGATTCTGGGACATCGAAACTCTGAGTGGACCGGATTCGGACCGATGCTGGAGGAGGACATTGCATTCTCTTCGATGGCACAGGACAAGGTGGGACAGAGTTACGCACTTTACCAGCTCTTGCACGAGCTTGGTGAACCGGCCCCGGATACGATCGCCTTTATGCGACCTGGCAATCAATTTCGAAACTGCCTGCTCACGGAGTTGCCCAACGACGAATATGACTTCAGCCTCATCCGTCATTTTTTATTTGATACAGCTGAAGCCTTCCGGTTCGAGATGCTGTCCGCCTCGTCGTATGCGCCGCTGGCGCAGCTGGCACGAAAGATAAAAGGCGAGCTTCGCTACCACACCCTGCACGCCAACACATGGATTAAGCAACTGGGTTCGGCCACTGAAGAAAGCATAAAACGCCTGCAACAGTCATTGGACAAGGCGCTGCCCTACGCACTCGGTATTTTTGAAGAATCTCCTTTTGAAGCCGCGCTGATAAGCGACGGCATTTTTGCGGGCGAAAAGAATCTGCAAAGTCGTTGGGAGGAAAAGATAACGGCGGTGGTTGCGCAGACAAGCCTTGCACTCCCCGACCTGAAAATGATCAAACCTGTTTACGGCGGACGTAGGGGACAACACAGCGAACATCTGCAACCCTTGCTGGACGAGATGTCGGAAGTATTCAGAATTGATCCGACGGCGGAATGGTAGTTACTTCAGGTCACCGGGGCGTTGCCCGAATTTCTTTTTAAACGCGGTGGAAAAATGATTGGGATTTTTATATCCCACCAGCCCCGAGACTTCATTCACATATTTCTTTTCATCGAGCAATAACCGGCGCGCGTGCGCCATGCGGCATTCATGAATATAATCGAACACGGTTGACTGGAACAATTCCTTGAAGCCTTTCTTGAGTTTGAATTCATTGAGACCGAATGTGCGCGAAAGTTGTTTCAGGGACAGGTCGTCGGCAAAGTGCGTATCGAGGTGCGCGCGCAAGGCATGAAAGGTATCGACGTCGCGTGACTTGAGTACGTCGTTCTTCTTGTCCTGATCGCTGAGCTGTCCGATCTGCAACGCCAGTAGTTCCAGGATCTTCGCTTCGATCAGCAGTTTTTTCAGGTTGCCGCGCATCGGGTTGTTTACGATCGTGCGGATTACCTGCCGCATCTCCAGTTCCAGGTGACCACTTCCGGAAAACGCCAGTTCTTTCTTCAGCAGTTTCTCTTTCAGCATGCCCGTCCAGCGCGTCTGGTCACACAACAGGTCGGCATAATAGGACAGGTCTATCATCAATCGTACAATGTGAACATCGCTTCCGACCAGGATATCATATTCTGTCTCATCTGAATAGACGGCATGATGTTGTCCTGTAAGCAGCCCGGCCCGGAAACCGCTTTGCCGAATGTTGAGCGACAGATCGCCTTGCAGGGACATACACACGTTTACCGATTGCGGCATCTGGTATTCGTCGTACATCACATTGAAATGTTCCTTCAGGCTGGCGCGATGTTCTTTGAAGACAAAATGATCGCCCGAAAAAATATTCTCTTCTACTTTTCCCCAATACTTGTTTTCAATAACAACCTGCGTGAAATCAGGATTGTCGGGCAATGAGAGTATCCGGGCTTCCGGGGCAATGTCGGTGAAGCGAACATTTTGAGGCATAAATATTTTCCAGTAGGGGTGATTCCTCTAACGGTGTGATCACACGAAGGTTTACACAACTCCATCAACATGTAGTGGTTTGATAATGTGACAGATAGCAGGTTTCAACTGTCACGCATGAACTCCGTTTGGCGTATCACTTTCTCCCGTTATCGTAGGCCATAACAAACCGGGCGACGTTCTCATTCTCCAAACTGACTGATAGAATTATGTTCAAGAAAATTTTAAAAATTACAGGTATCGTTATCGGAGTTATAGTAGTGTTTGTTGCCGGCTTTGTCCTGAAGGCGTATGTAAGCGTTGGCAATCGTATGGACAAGTCCTACAGTGTTGTGCCGCAGGCAATCGACCTGAAAACAGATTCGGCAACCCTGGCATACGGGGCGCGGCTCGCCGACGTGAAAGGTTGTACGGAATGTCATGGCGCCGATCTGGGCGGCAAAATTTTTATTGATGATCCTGCTCTCGCACATCTCATTGCGCCCAACCTCACCAAGGGCAAGGGTGGACTTCCGCAAAGCTACTCGCAGGAGGACTGGGTGCTGGCGCTGAAGCACGGTATTCGTAAAAACGAAAAGCCGCTTCTGTTTATGCCGTCACACGAGTTTACGCTGCTCAGCGAAGAGGACATGAGCGCCATGATTGCCTACTGCATGCAGATCCCGGTTGTGGATCGCGAATTTCCGGAAGGCAACAGCATTGGACTGCTCGGTTATATTCTGACAGACCTGGGAAAGGTGCCGTTGTTGCCAGCCGAAATGATCGACCACAATCGCACACTGGTGAAATCTGTGAAGGCCGAAGTGTCGGTGGCGTATGGTAAATACCTGTCCACATCGTGCCAGGGTTGCCATCGTGAAAACATGAAGGGCGGCGAACCTGTGGCACCCGGCTTCCCCGTGGTGGCCGATATTTCTTCAACCGGACATGCCGGCAAATGGACAGACGAACAATTTATGCAAACGCTCCGCACGGGTGTGACACCCGAAGGCAAGGTGCTGAAGCCTGCTGAAATGCCCTGGCCGATGGCGAAGAATTTTACCAACGACGAATTGAAAGCCTTGCATCTGTATTTGAATTCGCTCTAGCATATGCCGGCCGCAGCATTCCTTACTTTTCATTTTTCATGGCCTACCGAAACAAGCAAATCCACAACCCGAAAACAGGACAGGGCATTACCTTTCTCCACACCGCGCGCGATACAAATGGCAAACTGCTGGAGATGGAAGCTTCTTTTGTTGCAGGTTCTGTTGAGCCTCCCTCGCATTATCACCCCCGGCAAATGGAGGACTTTGCCGTTCTGAAAGGACACCTCACCGTGCGGGTAAATGGACATGTAAAAGTTTATCATGCCGGCGATACGCTGCACTTGCCTGTGCGAACTGTCCATGCCATGTGGAATGCTTCTGAGGAGCCGACGCTTGTAAACTGGCAGGTACGCCCGGCACTCCGGACTGAATATCTGCTGGAGACAGGAACGGGCCTGGCCCGCGATGGAAAAACCAATGAAGCCGGCATGCCGGATATTCTGCAGACAGCGTTGATGATGAATAAATTTTCAGATGTTTTCAGGCTGGCGAAGCCCCCATTCATCGTTCAGCGAATTGTCTTTACAATACTGGCACCGGTTTCATGGTTGTGCGGCAAACGTGCCACCTACAAACAGTATCTGGATTAGCACTTGTATTTTTCCGTGAGCTTCCGTGGATTCCGTGAGCCACCTTTTAAAACGAAATGCAAAGTCTCTCACAGAAAACACAGCAGTTCACGGAATTTATAAATGCATTTTTCCGTGAACTTCCGTGAGTTCCGTGAGCCACCTTTTAAAACGAAATGCAAAGTCTCTCACAGAAAACACAGAAGTTCACGGAATTTTTTAAATGCATTTTTATGTGAAATTCTGTGCGTTCTGAGAGCTACCTTTTTAAAACGAATTACAAAGTCTTCTCACGGGTGTAATTATCTTTCCTTACCTTCGACACATTCATAAAGTGTCACACTTTGGGCATCGGAGAAGAAAAGAAATTCATTGACCTAATCAACGAGCATCAGGGGCTTGTGCATAAAATCTGTTTTATGTACGAGCACGACGCCGATGCGCGCAATGATTTATTCCAGGAGATCGTATTGCAACTGTGGCGTTCGTTTCATTCTTTTCGGGGCGAAGCCAAAATCACTACCTGGATGTATCGCATTGCGCTGAACACCGCCATCTCCGGCTACCGCAAGCAAACCCGCCTTGTTAAAACGGAAGACCTGCAGGAAGTACACATGAATATTTCCGATACGTGGGCTGACGACCGCGAAGAGGACTTTCAGAAACTGCAATGGGCGGTACGTCAATTACCCGAAATAGAACGTGCCATGATTATGATGGCGCTGGAGGAAGTGCCCTATGATGAAATTGCGGAAGCGATTGGCATCACACAAAATAACGTGCGCGTTCGGATGAACCGCATTCGAGAAAAACTTCGAAAACTTATGTGTCCGTAAGCAATGGAACTGGAAGAATTAAAAAGTATATGGAAAAGCAACGACACCGCCTTTCAGCTGAAAGACGAAGCGGAGATTGCGTCCATGCTCAAAGGCAAGAGCAAGTCCATCGTGGACAAGCTCAAGCGCAGCGTCTGGTTTGACCTTATCTTTACGCTTGTAACCGGCGTCGTGCTGATCGTATATGCCTTTACGCTGCCCAACGGCGGACTCAAGCTCATCTCTATTTCTTTTCTGCTCATTTGTGTGGGCTATTCGTTTTTCTACATCAAGAAAATAACCATGCTTAACCGGTTCGATCCGGCCAGTGAAAATCTGCGCGCTGTCCTCGAACGCCTAGTGGACAACCTTTCCAGCTATCTGAAATTCTACAAGCTCAGCTATACCATTCTCTATCCTGTCTATTTCTGCATCGGTATTGTATTCGGCGCATTGGACAGAGGCATGGATGCGTTTTTACATTCGCTCACGCGCCCGCTTACCATTGTGTACCTGCTGGCCGCCAGCGGGTTTTTCTTTTTCTGCAGCACCTGGCTGGCAAACTGGTATCTGAAAAAACTGTATGGCAACCACCTGGACAAATTGAGAGGGCTGCTCAACGATCTCAGTCATTCCGCCTAGCGTACGTCAATCTCCTTTGCACGTAGGTCTTCTCATGCATGTGTGACGTTAACAAGTCACATTTAAAAAAACATGTATGAAAAAGACCTCTCTCATTTTAACGCTTGTTTGCAGTTCACTGATGTGGACACGTTGCGCCGACGAACACACTACAACTGTTTCGACTGATTCCTCTTCTTTCGTGGAAGGCATCGAGCTTACCCTGAATGACGGCAAGACGGTGATCCTGCCCGGTGAAGCCCGACAACTTCAAAAAGGACAATTCTCAATCTGTTCTCTTGACAATGCGCAGGAACCATACGCTATTACCTGGAACAGCGGGACACCCGAGGGCGCGTTTTACTGGAACATAGCAACGGCCGGTCCTGTAAACGGAAATACGTTTTTTTACAAGCCCTCTGCGAAAAAGGACTTCCAGGCATTTACCCTTGAGAACAAAAAAGCATACGACTGTCCCGGGCAACTGGAAGTAACATCTTTTGGTGAAGTAGGCGGGTTTGTAACCGGTACGTTTACGTTGGAGAAAGGTATCGAGATCGATTACACCCGCAGGGACAAGCCAACGCACCGAACGGCCAAAATTACCGGGCGATTTAAAGTACGGCGAACAGCATAATCTGTTCTTCCGGTGCTGTCCCTTTGTGTCTGGTGAATGCAAAGGGACATTTTATTTTCTCAGATGACTTTGATTCTGGTGGGGTTACTCAGCTTGTAGTCATTTTTACGCTGATCGACTTTATAGCGGCTGTTCACGTAACCCTTTGTATACGATTTAACGCGTGCATCAAACTCAATCGTTGCACCTTCGTGTTGCAGTATGGCTTCGAAACCTTTTGTGAGCGTAAACCAGATATGATCTGTTACCTTCTGGTCTGTTGCAACGTCCACCACATCGCGCAGCAACACGGTCTCGACAGAATGTCCCGTATAGCCAGTCTTCTTGCCCAGTCTTACAAATACAGCACGGAATGTTTTGCGCTGGCCTTCATCTTTCTTCAGTTCTTTTCGCATGAACGTATGATCCGAGGTGGGCAAAGTTCTGAAAATGGCGGGATTTACATAGCAGATTTTGATTTTGTATTTTGGTTGTAAAATTTAACCGATGCCAATCTGCCACACCATCCTTCGCCGCACATGGATCGTATCGCTGTTTATGCTGAGCGCCGTTTACAGCTCCGCTCAATTTCCATCGGGTGCATACGACTCGCTCGCCCCGAATATCATGAAGCAAACCTTTACGTTTGCGCAAAGGGACTCAATAACATTGAAACTCGATGTATACAAACTCGCCGACACCCCGCCACAGAGCACGTGTGTGTTGTTTGTATTCGGCGGTGGCTTCATGACCGGCAGTCGCGATCACGCCATGTATAATCATTACTTCAATACACTGGTTAAGAACAATTATGTGGTGATTTCCATATCATACAGGCTCGGGCTGAAAGGTGTGCGGAATTTATCCAAACTTAATGTTACTCCGCTGAAGAATGCGATCAACATGGCCGTGGAAGATTTGTTCGATGCTACGCACTGGATCATAACGCATGCCGGTGAAATCGGGATCGACTCTTCCAGGATTGTCCTGTCCGGATCAAGTGCCGGTGCCATCACGGTGTTGCAAGGCGATTTTGAAAAACGTAACCAGACGTCGCTGTCCAAAAAATTACCGGAAGCTTTTCAATATGCCGGTGTTGTCGCGTTCAGCGGAGCGATTCTCAGTTACGACGGGGCATTGCGTTATAAAATTCCTCCATCGCCCACCATGCTCTTCCACGGCACCGAGGACAGGCTTGTGATTTACAATAAAATCCGCTTGTTCAAAAAAGGTCTTTATGGATCAAGCCATGTTGCCAAAATATTCAGAAAAAATAATTATCCCTATTACATCTGGCGCGAAGAAGGTATGGGGCACGAAGTGTCCGTCTCGCCCATGAATGTAAACACATCGGAGATTTTGTGGTTCATGCAAGAGTACATCCAGAACAAAAAACCATACCAGACGGATGTCCGCTTCAACAATATGAAAAAAGTACGGACGTTTCTGCTCGACAGAAACGATGTGTATAAATAGACAGATGATTTCCTTCTGATCTTCAAAACCATTTGCGATTTTTAGGCACTGTAATTTTTGCTTATGATCGCATGGTTAAAACAGATGGCTGCCACACTGCGTGCTGCATACACGTTGCTGCGGCATAACGATCCGCTCATCCTGGCGTCGTCCACTGCATTTTTTGCCACCTTCTCGCTCTCGCCGATCATCATTATCCTGGTAAACGTATTGGGACTTTACTTTCAGTCCAATGTCATCAGCAAACAACTTTTCGCAAAGCTTCAGGACATCATCGGCGCACACTCGTCTCAGGAGATTGAAAACATTGTGCGCAATTTTATGGCCATGGAAGGCAACGGATGGATCACGGCAGGCGGCTCGGTCTTCCTGCTGTTTGTGGCCACTACCCTGCTCGGAATTATCCGGAAGGCCATTCATCAGCTGTGGCATATACGCCGCAAGTCGCGGGTACGGATCAAGTACGGTGTAAAGGAGCGACTGGTAGGATTGGGCATGTTGCTGTTTATGGGCATCCTGTTCCTGGTGTCCCTGTTGCTGGATGCATCGGTTGCCGTATTCCGCGATTATCTTGATCAGATCGTTCCGCAGCTCAACGCATGGGTTGTGCGCGGCATTAACATCCTGTTTTCCATTCTGGTGGTAACGGCGTGGTTTACGATCCTGTTTAAAATTCTGCCCGAAGCGCGTGTCCACTGGAAAGTTGCTTTTGCCGGCGGGCTGGTAACATCGGTTTTGTTCAGTATCGGAAAGTTCATTCTGGGGCGGCTGCTGATTGAAAGTAACCTGGAAAACATCTTTGGTGCTTCGGCCTCGCTCGCCTTGCTTCTGCTGTTCATTTTTTACTCTTCCATCATTATGTATTTCGGGGCGGCCTTCACTTCCACGTTCGGAGAAGCCATCGAAGAGCCGATTCGCCCTGGAAAATATGCAGATGAATACGAGGAAAGGCTGGTTCATACCGAATAACTTTTATTTCCGGTAACTTTCGTGTAACCTCGACGTCCCAGTGAAGTAATCTTCTTTTTACTTAAACAACGTCTCACCATGTTACGCAACTACCTCGCGATCGCAGTCCGCAACATCCGGCAGAGTCCGCTGTATGCGTTCATCAACATTTTCAGTCTCGCCATCGGCCTTGCCGCCTGCATGGCCATCTATCTGTTTATTGAAGACGAACGCAGCTTCGATGCATTTCATACGCAGAACAAAAACATTTACCGCCTCGACGAAGTGCAGAATTTCACCGGTACTAATACACAACGCGTGGCGCTCACCATGGCCGGCATGGGACCGAACATCGTGGCGGACTATCCGGAGATCAAATCATTTACGCGTTTCTGGAGCCATGGTAAAAAAGTTTTCATCAAAGACGATAAGCAAATTCTGATTGAGAACGTATTTGCGGTGGACAGTACGTTTCTGAATATCTTCGATTTTGAACTGCTCTCCGGCAAGCGGGACAATATTCTGAACGACCCCAACTCCATCCTACTGACCGAAGAAAGTGCCTTAAAATTATTTCCTTCCACCGAAGCCGCGCTGGGCAGCTCGCTTACATTGGACAACGAAGAATTCAAGATCACCGGCATCCTGAAAAATGTCCCCGAGAACTCCCATCTGCAATTCGATGTCCTGATTTCGATCTCAACGGTCACGCGCAAAAAACCGGACTTCAACGACCGCTGGGGAGGGAATTTTCTGAATACCTATCTGGTGCTTGAGCCCGGCACAAACATCCCGGCGCTGGAAGCCAAGTTTCCCGATTTTCTGCTGCGTCATACCGGCAACAAGGACATCAACCAATACTACACACTTTTTCTGCAAAAGCTGTCCGATGTCCACCTGGCCTCCACCGATATTGAGCATGACTATAACAATTACCGGAAGTTTAATGGCAAGTACCTGGATGTGTTCTTCATTATCGGGATATTCATTCTATTGATTGCCAGTGTAAATTTTATGAACGTGACCACTGCACGGGCATCGCATCGCTGGAAAGAAATCGGGGTACGTAAAACCATTGGCGCTAAAAAGCTTCAGCTCTTCTCTCAATTCATTTTTGAATCTATGTTACTGGCTGTGCTTGCATTGATTATCGCCGTGCTGCTGGATGTCCTTTTCATTCCACTGCTGAATAACCTGATCGGACGAAAGCTGTACCTGATGTCGATCATGACCGAGCCCGGCCGCGTGTTGACGCTGGCAGGCATTACTACCGGTTTAGGATTGCTGACGGGAATTTATCCGGCGCTGTACATGACTTCGTTCAGCCTGTCGCGCGTGCTGAAGGGTGGCAACAAAGTAGAAGGGAAATCTGTTTTTCGCAGTGGGCTTGTCGTGGTGCAGTTCGGGCTGGCGCTCGCCATGATTGTAAGCACACTCATTGTATTGCAACAGCTTTACTTTATGAAGAACAAGGACATCGGTTTCGCGACCGACCAGATTCTGCTCGTGGATATGGACAAGGAAGCGAACGACAAGTTCGAAACGCTGAAAGGGGAATTGCTGGCCGACACCCGTGTAGTAGGCGTTACGGCATCGGGACAGCGGCTGGGCAACAATTTTCACCAATGGGGCTTCAAAGTAAAAGCCGACACCGGCGTGCTGGAGATCACGCCGTCCAACGTAAACGTAGACTATGACTACCTCAAGGTATACGGCATCAAACTGAAAGACGGCCGGGATTTTTCGAAAGCTCACGCCAAGGACAACGGCATGGCGTTTATCATCAATGAATCGTTTGCCAGGGAATTAGCGCTAAAAGAAATTGTGGGTACGCCTGCGGGACACGGCTGGTTTCACAACGACTCGCTGGGTACGATTATCGGCGTTACAGAAGATTTCAATTTCAATTCGCTGCATCATAAAGTTAATACACTGTCCATGGTGGTTCACCCGGACTGGGGTTATAGCGAGATGTCGATAAAGATTGATGGCGCGCACGTGGAAGAAGCCATTGCCGCTGTGAAGAATCTGTGGGACAAACATATCACATCATACCCATTTCACTACTCGTTCCTCGATCAGCATTTTGCCAACCTGTATCGCAGCGATGAGCAGATGAGTTCCGTTGTAGCCATCATGGCGGGGCTGGCCATTCTCATATCGTGTATGGGACTCTTCGGGCTGGCGGCGATCACCACGGAAAAGAAGACTAAAGAAATCGGTATCCGAAAAACATTGGGTGCCAGCGAGGGACAGATCACACTGCTGTTATCCAAAAATTTCACCAGGCTTATTATACTATCGTTTGTGCTGGTGAGTCCGCTTATGTACTGGCTGCTGAGCAGCTGGCTGGAGAGCTTTGCCTTTCGCATTGCTATTAATCCATTGCTGTTTCTGCTGGGCGGGGTGGTATCGCTCCTTATCGCCTGGGCCACCATCAGCTATCACACCCTGCGTTCGGCGCGGGCCAACCCGGTAAAAGCGCTGCGCTACGAATAGGACTATGTAACAGGGCAGACTTCACTACAACCGTATTTCATTTTTACCGAATGGCCATACGGTTGTAGTTATACGCTCTCGCGAAACAGCATGCGGAATGTTGAGCCAGTCTCCGCTTCGCTGTCAACTTCCAGATTGCCATCCATCGCTTCTGTTTGGGTTTTGGCCAGATACAGTCCCAAGCCCTTGCCCTCCACATGATAGTGAAATCGCTTGTAGGGAATAAACAACTGGTCGCGGTAGCGTTGCATGTCGATCCCCAATCCATTGTCCTTTATCTCCAGTATGATATACTCGTGGCGTCTGTACGATGTGATCCTGATAAAGAGCGGCCTTTTCACGTCCCTGAATTTTATCGCATTGCTGAGGAGATTGTATAGAACGTTTTCCAGGTACGAAAGTATAGACCGGATGCTGTCCACCTGCAACTTGATCTCGATGCGTGCGTGTGCTGCTTCGATCTCGGGCTTCAGCATAAGTAGTACATTGTCCAGCACTTTCTGGATTTCCAGTTTTTCGATGGGTTTGTCCTGCACGTTTCGGATGTCGGTGATCATGGTGAGGTCTTTGATCACCTGGTCCAGCTCATAGGAAGACAGGGACATTTTATGCGCGATGTCCTTGCGCTCGGCCTCGTCGCGGGCCAGGTCTATGATGGCCGCAAGCCCCTGTATGCGCGACATCGGACCGCGCAGGTTGTGCGAGATCACGTACGTGAATTGCTCCAGCTG
>JAESFU010000603.1_pt1 | contig 15403 bp, 9 predicted proteins | sample 9269461 | NCBI WGS metagenome assembly JAESFU01 (sample SAMN14502556, study PRJNA617107) | algae metagenome | isolation source: Stenomitos rutilans HA7619-LM2 and co-occurring heterotrophs from cave walls | place: USA: Waikapalae cave, Hawaii | collected 2009-07-28
TCGGGTGTGATGTATAGCGGCGGCGACTTCTTCCAGTTCCCGCGCTTTCCCATGTCAGAGAGCTATTCGGAAAAATCGAAATTTATAGAGAAGGCAAGGATGCATGCGATGCCCATTACTACCATTCGTCCGGACGACACGACACTGCCCGCGGACAAGCAGCCCACGCTCACACTAACACTCCGTGGACAAGATCTGCAATGGAAGCGTCTTCAATGTTTTGTGCAGGGCGGAACCTGCCGCTTCACCATCACCGATAAGGACAAAGGCACGGTATCCATCCAGGCCACGCAACCGCTGACAAAACGCAGAAGGACATTATACACCATTACGATCCCCGACCGCACAGGACAATGGCATTGGTACAGTCATTTGTGGATCAACCCGAATGTAAAGTAGTCTGCGGCACTTTTCTAATACATAGTTTTTTTACGATTGGTCATTTCCGGATTCGCTTTTTCCATACCTTGTGTGTGTCCAGAAATTTCCTGTATGAAACATTCTCTTTCAGCCATCCAAAAGCAATGCTGCCGGCTCGCGGTTATTGTCATTATATCCTTTACCGGCACTACGTTGATCGCGCAATCCATTGCTGCGGAACGCCCGCACCGTATTATGAAGCAGGACACATGGCTTGGCTTCGAGCGTGTCCACTTCACCGTAGCGGGCACAACGGCCTGGTACGTAAAGCCGCATCAGGCACTGGATGGTAAGCCCTGGGTCTGGCGCGCGTCGTTCCCGGACTGGCATACAGAAATGGACAGCTTGTTGCTGACGCAGGGTTTCCACCTGTTCTTCGTGCAGGCGGATGATTTATACGGAGGTCCGCAGGCCATGCAGATTTGGGACAACTGCTATCAATACCTCACCGATTCTTTGTCGTTTGCGCCGAGGGTTGCGCTGGAAGCAGTCAGTCGCGGTGGTTTATACGCCTACGGTTGGGCAAAGCGAAATCCGGCGCGGGTAAGTTGTATCTACGCGGAGGCACCGGTGTGCAGCATCCTGAGCTGGCCCGGCGGAAAGGGCAAGGGGCCAGGCGATTCAAAATCGTGGGCACAGTGTCTCGGTGTCCTGAAGCTCAGCGAGGAAAACGCCAAAACATATCGCGATGTTCCACTCTATGACCTGGAAGGACTGGCGTCGTACAAAGTGCCCGTCCTGCATGTCATCTCCAACCAGGACTTGCTTGTCCCATCAGACGAAAATACCTACGCCTTGATTCAAAACTATACAGCCCTGGGCGGGCCGGCCACGATCTACCCGGTTACAGATGGACCACAAACATTATCAGGACATCACTTCCCAATCCGCCAGGCAAAAACGTGGGCGGCATTTATCCATCAAAACAGTTATCCTGTCAGGCGCATCATCGATCAGGACAATTATATTCAGACGCGGGCGGGACTTTCGCGAAGCCGCCGCGTGCTGCGTGAAACAAAAAAACTGACGGTGGCGTACGTTGGCGGATCCATTACCTTTAATGATGGCTGGCGCACCAAAACCTCTTCGTATTTACAGGAAAGCTTTCCCGACGTGACGTTTCGGTTTATCCGAACGGCCATTCCTTCGCTGGGAAGCCTGCCGCATTCTTTTCGGTTGCATACAGATTTACCGGAACTGTCCAGTGTAGACCTGCTTTTCGTTGAGGCGGCCGTAAATGATCGGGGAAACGAAACGGACAGCATTACACAAATACGGGCGCTGGAAGGCATCGTGCAACAGGCCAGGCGCGCCAACCCGGCGATGGACATTATCCTGATGGAGTTTGCCGATCCAAACAAAACAAGCGACTACAATCACGGCATACAACCGGTTGAGGTCGCCAACCACGAACTTGTCGCGGCGCACTATAAACTTCCTTCCATAAACCTGGCAAGGCTGGTGCGCGATCAAATCCAAAACAACGAGTTCTCCTGGGAATACGACTTCAAAGATCTGCATCCCTCCGCCTTTGGACAGGAGATTTATTTTTCCGCCATCAAAAGATTGCTTGCCCGGGAGTTTCTGTACGCACGCACGCCGGTTACACAATCAAAGACAACGGTGAAACCATTGGACAAATACAGCTTCGGACACGGACAATATTATCCGATCCAAAATGCCAAACATGATACCGGCTGGACATTGGACAACCGCTGGCATCCCATCGATAATTTACCTGTGCGGGAGGGTTTTACAGACGTGCCGGTGATCTGGTCAGATACACCCGGTGCTGCACTGACACTTGCGTTCGAGGGACAGGCGGTCGGTATTGGCATCGTATCGGGTGCAGATGCCGGTGTATTGGAATTCTCTGTGGACAATGGCCCGGTGTCATCGGTCAATCTGTTTACGCGCTGGAGCCATCAGCTACACCTGCCGTGGTATATCATGCTGCGCGGCGATCTGAAAAAAGGGAAGCACCTGTTGAAGCTCCGCATCAGCGACACAACGGATGAGAACAGCAAGGGACATGCCTGCCGGATTGTGCATTTCCTTGTGAACAAATAGCGGGTAAATTATTTTTTGATTGTCCTGTTGAGCACGACGAGGGCACACAGCAACAACACCGCGAGCCCGGCGCTGTAGGCGTGAAACGTATTTCTGCCCGGCATGGCGCTGCGCGACAATACATTCGTTTTGTCGGCCGCGTTTGTCCACGCGATAAAGGCGTCGGCCATGGGCAGCATGCCATAGAGATAATGTTTCTCCTGATTGCCTTTCACGGAAAACCCGAACGCCTCGATAGCATTTCGCAGGGACAATGCCGCGCCATACTCGCCGTAGGCCGTCAGTGTTCGCACGCCAACAATCGAGGCGGCTGCGCCTGCCTGAAACAGTACGGGGCCGGAGTCCACATCGCCATCGCCATCTACGCCTTGCGGATATTCGCGAATGGCTACCAGGCCAAGACGGGTCGTCACAAAGTATTTCTTATACAGCGCAAATTGCTGCCGGGCAAAAACCGGGTCGATGCCCTTCAGAAAAATCAGCATCAGGCTCATGGACGATCCGCGCGCCATCGGCGCGCTACCAGCGGCATGCGGAATCATACCGCGTTCGTCCAGGTTTGATTTTAATCGGATTGTCCACTGCTGTAGCGTTGTCCTGTAGCGTGGTGTGAACAATTTGTCGTGCAGGGCCAGCGATGCTGCACAGAGCATGGCATCGGCAGGCCAGGCCTGTCCGCGATACGATTCGGGGAATACCTCTTTTTCCAGCACACGTGCCATCGCGTCGCACTGCTGCTGGAATTTCTGAATGTCCCGCGCTGCACGGTTATTCCTGGGGAGGAGTGCCAGTTTTCTTCCAGATACGTAGGTTGTCCACCCGGCATAATATGCGCCGTTGGGAATAGCGGTCGCACGATTAAAGATGTTCCGGGCCTTGTCCGAATAAAGCCTGTGGATTGCACTGTCTGCTTCCGATAACGCTTCTTTGTACAGGGGCGATTCCAGGTTCAGAGTTTGCGCCACGTCACTCCAGGTTAACGCATACAGCGCCTGCATAAAGATATATCCTTCCGGGTATAATTCCTGCATGTCTTCGGCAGCGCCGTTGTCCAGTTTTTCCTTCAGGAAATGCAACTGTCCCACAACGTCCATGTTGACTGAATCGCCGGCAATAATTTTTACCTGCGGCTCGCAATAAAGTTTGATATTGATATACAGGACACCCACCAACAGAATTCCGAAGGGCAGACTCACCCACACTTTACGCAACATACTGATTGTTCCCCCGGCTTGGCACTGATACTTTTTTCAAGAGCGCTAATATAGCCACTTGTGCCCAGGCAAAAAGAAATCGGGAAACTGATTGAAAAAAATTCGACTATCGGCGCTATACGATGTTCAACTGCGCGGGACAGTTGCTAGTGCATCAATTTAAACGGGCCGGTATGAATGCTGTCATCTGTATTCAACGGTTTGCACTGGAATGTCCATCGTATGGTAGACGAATCGCCCGTATACCGCTGCGCATCGTGCAGCGTGGCTGTTACTTCCCACGTGCGACTCTCCTCGTCGATCAGCACCATGCCCACCACCGGTTTAATGTGCTTGTCCAGGATCAGCTCGACCATATCGCCCGCCGTGGTCGTCTCGGTTTCGATGATTGTTACGTCTGTCATGTGGTCTGAAGTTAAGAACTTGTTCTCTAAATATAAGAAGTTCCTAAAAAACCAGGCCCTCCCTGGCGCGCGCGGAAACCAGGGATTGCACGGAAGGAATGTGCATTTAATGCCGTGGGCTTCCGTGTTTCGGTGAGCGCTCAAATCAACCACGCTCCACGGCAGCCTGTCTCCTGATTTGCATAAATGCGATGATGGACAATATCAGAATACCGCTTCCGACACCGATAACGATTCGGTTAGACGACGCCAGCAGTCCCAATACAAAAATCCCCAGTCCAACCACAGCCGAAGCTATAACAATGACCATTATTCCAAAGGTGTTCTGCTTGCGGGCCTCGGCATGATGCTCCGGTGAAAGTTTCTGCGCCTGTTGCACCCGATGCCGGAACTGTGCCGCCTCGGGCGACACGTGTCCTTTGGAAGAATAGTAAGCTTCAAAGAGAGCGAGAATCACTAACGGAAGTCCAACTCCGATAAGCGTTTCAATAGCGCGGTTAAATTTCAGTCCGATCGTTACCGGTGCTATAACTTTAAAGAACAGGCTTACGCTCAGCGAGATCAGCGTGGTGGTAATGACCGACGTCGCAGTTTGTCTTTTGGAGTACAGCGACCAGATGATGGGCGCAAACAGCGCACCGCCTGCAATGGCTGCAATGCTCAGCACCACTTCCACAATACCGCCTACGAGCGGCACCAGCAAGGCTACGCCAATTGTACCCGCCCCGAACAACAATGTGAAAATGCGCGCGGTAAGGATTTGTTCTTTCTCCGAAGCCTGCGGACGAAATACGCTGCGGTAAACATCCTGCGCAAATACAGTTGCTGCCAGGTTGATGGTTGTGTTGGCCTTGCTGGATGTAGCGGAGATCATACCGGACAGCACCAGTCCGATCAGGCCGGCCGGCAATACACGCTGGCACAGCATCATGTACGCTCCCTCCGGGTCAAGTCCCTGCAAATCGGGATTGATGATGCGGTAGATCATGGGCGGCAACATCCACACAAAAGGACTGATGAGGTAAAGTCCCGCGAAAAGATAGGCTACTTTTTTCGCGTTTCGTTCATTGGACACGCTGGTATAGCGCTGAACGTACGACCAGTTTCCGCCAATATATACAGTCTGGTAGCCAATAAAGGCAAGCATGAATCCGGCAGTATAGTCATTTGTGAACGGCTCGAAGAAATGCTCGGGTGCTTTTGTAAACAGGCTGGACACGCCACCGATCTCGCCGAAGGCAGCGGGAATCACGATCAGCACAGCGGCCATGAGAATGATGAATTGGACAACGTCTGTCACCAGTACAGCCCATAATCCGCCTGCGGCGGTGTACAGCACAATGATCACACCAATACCAATGATACACGCGTTGAGTGAGAATGGCGTGGCCACATAAACCATTTTCCCTACCGGGTACAGAACAGCGCTGGTGTTAACAAGGCTAAGGACAAGTATAAGGTAAGTATAAAATTGCTGAGCCTTCGTGCCAAATCGTTTGCCGATATACTCCGCGGCAGTCTTCGCTCCCGTGCGTTTCCATTTGGCCGCAATAAACATGGCTACAACAAGACCGCTCACGGCCATGGTAAGCTGGATAACATTTGCCACGAGTCCATGCTTGTATGCAATGGAGCCCCACACCACAAATGTGCCCGCCGAAAAATAACTGATAAAGAGGGACAGCCCGTTAATCCACCACGGTGTTTCACCGCCCGCTTCAAAAAATGCCTGGCTACTTTTGCTCCCGACACGCGTAAACGCGAGCCCGATGGCAAAGATCAGCAAGGCAAACACCAGCATTACTATAAAATCAAGTTCTTTCATTCGCTATTCAATAATCAATATACGACATCGCTTTTCCCGTGCAGAAATTTATCAACCAACGTGGCGATTCATTCCATGTGCGGGATTTTTATCAACCTAAACGCCAGGCAATAAAAATCATCTGTTAAAATCAATTGCAAATACCTTGATGCCATACGCGGGCAGCGAGAAGTTGACAGTATCTGCCGCTGGCAGTGATTGGTTCGTCGTCAACTCGCTAATCTTTGTGATGGTTGCACCGGCGTTAAATTTCCGGATATCAATTTGAAGATTGTCCTGAAGTGATTGTCCAATATCATTCAACACAATAACATAGAGCCGGTTTCCGGACACGGCTTTCGCTGCGATACACTCTATGTTTGCGTTGCCGGTGCTGAACAGTCCATCACGAATGATGAGATCCGCGGGCTCGTTAAAAATCTTTCCGGGCGTAAAGCCATAGCTTTGGTGCGGTCCTACTTTGGGCGTTACAAAACCACGCGGAAAAACAACCTGATCATTGGACCGAAGCTGCGCCTCGGCCATCAGGTAATCGGTGATCCATCCGATCTGCCACCACGCGTGATGCGGATATGGACCGGCACCCTTGTTCATCGCATTCCAGTAATACGATGCAACAGAAGTTGTCGAATCCACAAATGCGTCGCGGCCAATGGCACCGGCACGTGCCATATCAATCAGAAGACTGTCCCCGGTAAGTTTGAAGACACGGACGAACAGTCCCGCGTGACTTGCGAGCTGTATCGGACCATGGCGCTGTGCAGACCCCATGATGCCGCCGTGCTCAAACCCCAAGCCGGCCTGTGCAATTTCCCAGTCCTTACGTGTTTTTCCATTTACAATTTTTGTATTGGTGGAAGGGATCGGGTGCGTGTAGATCGATGTTGTATACAATCGCGTTGTCGCTATCGCGGCATCTTTGTATAATTCCTTTCCGGTGATATCGTACAGGTCCAGCAGCGCCTGTGCTGTTTGTGCTGTAGCGAAATCCGGCGCATACCTTGCATCGCCGCATACACCGATAAAATGTCCCCGTGCTACGCCATGTTTAATGAGCCAGTCTGCACCACGGATCGCGGCCTGTAAATATTTCTCGTCTTTCAGAATGCGATACGCTACGATCAATCCGTAAAAAGTCGGGCGCAAGTCCTGGATATCTTCGAACAACTGCTTTTGTGTCTGTTGATCATATGCCACAGCCCAGCTTCCGTTGTCCTGCTGCCACTGCAGCAACAATTCAGCACCGAGACGAAGGCGTTCACGCAGTACAGTATTGTCCGGATCAAATAAAAGTATGTTGCCATCGTCGAGCATGGTATAATAGGTGAGGCTGATCGGCTCGACAAATTCGCCCCATTCTTCTACAAATATTTTTCGTTTTGCCAGGTAGTACTGTCCTAAAGCTGCACCCTGAAAGAAGCCCGGTTTTGTTTGCTGTTGCGCAAGTTTGAAATTGAGCGCATACGGCAATACGTTTTCATTGAGTCTGCCGTCGCCCGTTGCTTTTGCCAGCATCCACATGGCACCATAGTCCGAGTTCTTGATAGCATCACCCTGGGACCCGACAACACCGCCCAGATACGATTGTCCCCCGATTTTTAACCCCTGAAACGATTCAATGTTCCAGCGCGATGTTTTGGGGTCCGTCAGGTAATGATGCATGGCTTCTACGCGGTTCGCCAGCGACTGCCGGTTTGTGCGAAGGGCAAGTCCTTTTCCGAACTGATAAATATCATGGGCCGCGTGGTTCAAACTCTTGTACCAGTTGCCCGATTGGACACTGTAGCGAAACTCCATCACAATCGTATCGCCTGCCGCGTGGTAGGATGCCGGCTCACCCAATACAGGAAAGAACAGCGTAGGCGAAAGCGCTGCGGCACGGTTTCGGTGCGATATGCCTACACGCCAGTCTTCGTGCGTGATGTGATCCTTTTCCCACGGGTCGCGACCCAACCCCGGAGCAGCAATGACTGAATAGGACACGTCATCCCGCGTGTCAACAATAGCCGTCAGTGTGCTCGCCGTGCGCTCGCGGTATAGCATCGGCCGTGCAGGTACACCCTGGCCGTACGCATACGCCTTTACAAAATCAGGTTGAATACTGTCACCCTGAAAATATCCGGGCACGGTTGCCCACGTCATGTCCTGAGGTTCAATCGTGAGCAGTGTGGGCGAGCTCACGGAATAGTATCCGGCCTTTTTGGTTACCGTTACTTCACGCACCACAATATCCGTCGGGTATCGGCTGTCCAATTTCCATTCGGCTGTCAGGTTGAGCCATTCGTTGTCAGCTGAAAATACCAACGCATCGCCGGAGACTTTCTTCATTGCCGGGTAAAAGTCGATGGCCTGGCCTGCTGTATTCAACGCAACCGGTGCCGTCGATACTTTCCACATGTCCTGCTGATAATGATACGCCTTTTCCGGGAAGACAACACCCGTACTGGTTTTGAAAATCACTGAGGCGCTGTCCGGTTTCCGGGCGCTGTACAGCACCGTATACTTTCCTGAGGGTTGACCCACCGCGCGTTGCTGTCCATTTACATGTACCTGCACGCCCGAGACATGCCAGCCATCGGATCGCTCATCCCATGTTATGCTGAGGTGATCATTCTTCAGCACAGCTTCCTGCCGGCTGCATCCTGCCATAACTAATATTAGACCGCTGATCAATCCTGCTATTCTCCTCATAAATCGGACAGGTTCTCGTAACACAAAATTTCAAAGACCGCGGCGGGAACATCTTTGGAAGGATGCTCGACGTGAAGAGTCAGTTTAGTGGTGTCCAGTGGCTGTTCGAAAGTAATGGTGTCCATCGTCTGATAGTTGTCCCGACAGGAGTACACCATTCGACCCCGATCATCGCGAAGCTCATAGTTTCGCACACAAAACGGCATTACGTTTTCCGGGTGTCCCATCAATACCGATTCCATCGGATGATCAAAATCCGTATCGAATTTCAGTATCACGCGGCGGATGGTTTTTCGTTCTGACCATTGCAACGTAAGCTGTGGCTGTACGTCATTCGGATCGGCCACCCAGGCATTCGGAGCAGATGTTGGTCTGGCGATACCATTCGCTACATTGGACGCACCGAAGCTGTGCAGCGGCGAACTTATCTTTATGGCCACGTTTTGTCCCTGCGGACGTCGTTGCGGGCACCAGAATTCGAACGCATCGATGCCGATGTCTTCCGTCGGCGTCTGCTTTCCATAATTGGACACCGCCTTGTTCACCAGGTTATACACCGACAGAATACCTGTAATACGCTTATTCGAAAATTGCAATTGGACATCGGTGTTTTTGCGAAAAATGATAAAAGCGTATTGCGCTACGTCGAGTGTAGCCTGAAAAGCAATTTTGATACAGTTCCGTCCTTCCGTCAGGTCAATTGTTTTTGTTTCCAGCAATACATCTGGCGTGAAGCTGTTGATGCGACTGCATATCTGCAGTTCGACGATCAGCTGAGTCTTTGTCGATGCGTTTGCATGTACCGTAAACTCCGGGACAACGCCAGCCGGCAACGGCAACATTTGTGCTACCGCCGGGTCAAGCGTTTTCAGGAACCCTTCTTCGGGCAACGCTGCCAGCGACAACTCACTGGAGGCGTGGATCGAAGCGCTTTGCACGAGGTCCGCTGTGTCTTTCAGCGCAATATTGGGAATGTATTGTCCCGATCGTGTAAGCGACTGTTGAAGCATCTTCATGTACTGCGGTGCGTTCAGCGCGGCCGGCTGTACGCCCAGTTTTTTGCAGAGCGCTGCCGCCATGCCGACCGATTGTCCTCCATAGGCGCTGGTGCCCATCACGCGCGATGATGCGAATGCCACGTGGCTTACGCTGATGATGCGCCCGGCCAGGAAAAGATTCTTTACATTCCGGCTGTAGTAACTGCGATACGGTATTTCATAAATTCCTTTGGCATGCCACTGATTGCATCCCGGTTTTTCACTGAATACACCGTCGGCCGGGTGCAGGTCGATTGACCATCCGCCAAAAGCCACCGCATCGGCATGTTTGCGTTGTGATACAATGTCCTGTTGCGTGAGCAGGTAATCGCCTTCAAACCGGCGGCTTTCGCGTTTGCCCGGTATTGTCCCAACCCATTCGAGTGTCAGGTTGCGCGCTTCGGGAAATTGTCCTGAGTTCTTGATGTAATTCCATACACCGTACACCACACGCCAGAGCTCCCACTTGATCGCTTCGGTCTCATGTACCGTGTCCAGTCGGCCTCCGTATTCAATCCACCACAAGTTGCAGCCAAACTCTTTCGTATTGAATTTACGGTAGCGTGGAATTTGTGTAATGTCTTTCAATGCATACGATGGTGGGACAAAGTTTACGGGTTTGCCCGTGTCCTTGCTGTAGAAGTACAGCGAATGTCCCAGCAGTTCGCCATACTCGGCGGTCGGCGCAAATTTTTCACCAAACTCTTCACGCGATTCGGCGCCCATCCGAAACGCGGCGCCTGCCAGAAAGCCCAGCACACCATCGCCGGAGGCATCGCAGAACAAGGGTGCTTTCAGCAAATATTCCACCGAGTTCTGACTGCAAAATGCTTTCACGCTGCGAATGGAATCATCTGCACTTTTCTCTACTTCCATGGCTGCCGTATTAAGCAGCAACGTAATGTTGGGTTCGCTCACAACCTTGTCCAATACCACCGTATCGAAGATCATGGCATTGCCTTCGGGGTTACGGTACATGTTCTCCACCAGTATCTCATCGATCACGCCGCCTTCGCGCGCCCACCGGTTATTGTTGCCCATGTGCGAGGTGGCACCCAGTACCCACAGGCGAACTTCGCTGGAGGCATTTCCGCCCAGGACAGGTCTGTCCTGCACAAGCGTAACGCGCATGCCCGCGCGTGCTGCAGTGATCGCGCAGCATACACCGGCGAGTCCACCGCCCACCACCACCAGGTCGGATGTTATTTCTTTACTTCTGAACGATCGTGATTGCACTCCTTCTTCCAGTATCATAGCATTTACCTTAACGTTTTTAGTGAATTGATTTTGTAAGCACGGTGAAGCCGCCCGGCTTTACCAGCGATATTTCTTTCGTATCGGCCGCATTGTTCACCACAAACGATTTGCTCTCGCCCGGTTTAAGCTGGCTGATGGTGAATGTCTGTGTCCCGCTCTTCAGCACGTAATTGCGCAGCGTGTAGCTCGGAAAATCCTTGCGTGCCGCCACCGTTACGTTGAGCCGGGAGCCATCGCGTGTTACGGTAATGGTGGCCGGTGAAAATTCTTCCTGCCACGTTTTGTACATGTCCCGCACTTCGCGCTCGGGCGATACCAGGCCCCACGGCCGGTAGCCATTGGCATTAGTGCCCGGGAATCTGCTCTGATAGTCGTTGAATGTCCAGATGGAAGCTCCGATGAGGAAGTCGCACTGACGAAAATCCTGCATCGCTTTTTGCAGGTGGTGTACCCTGTCCTGTTCAGATTTCACATCATCGGTACGAACGCCAAACTCGCTCAGGTAAACAGGCTTGTCGGGATACAAGGCGTGGATGTGTCGCAGGTTCGCGAGATGGTTCCCGTAGATATTGGCGCTCACAAAGTCCACATACTGTGAAGCTTCATCCTGCGGTGTCCGGATAATGTCCCGCCACACAAACATGCTGGCGAACGTAACCAGTCGCGAAGGGTCAATCGATTTGGAGAAATCATACATATCCTTTGTCCACGACTGTCCTGCCGGCTGATGTGAATTATATTCGTTGCCTACACTCCAGGCGATAACGCTGGGGTGATTCCAGTCGCGCTGCACCATCTCCGAAAACTGCGCCTGAAATTTTTTCCGCATTGCAGGGTCGTTCATTTGTGCAGGTGTCAGCTGCCAGTTGCCGGCTTCCGCGATAATCAGCAGGCCATGCTCGTCGGCCCAGTCCAGCATTTGCGTGGACACCGGGTAGTGGCTTATGCGGGACATCTCCATGCTTCCTTCCTTGATCATCGTCAGATCTTTTTCCAGGATGGCAGCGGGGTCCATCGAGCCGTGTCCCGGGTAGTCGAGCGGGCGGTTACAGCCCCCCATGCGCACCGGCTCACCATTGAGCAACATACTCGTGCCCTTCACTTCTATTTTCCGGATACCAAACCGCGTGCGCAGGCTATCGCTTCCGTAGGTGATTTCCGCATCATACAAATTGGGTTCGTCCTGGTTCCACAACACAACATCTTTCGCGGCCATCGTTCCCTGCAGCGTAACGCGCCCGGCTCCCGCAGACGCCACAGCTTTCAGTTTTACCGGGATTTTATTTTTGTTCCGGTACACAGTCACTACAGGAGCAACCTTCGCATCAGACTTATTCGTAATGTCCACCTGTACTTGTATGGACGCAGTTTTCTTTACCAGGTCAGGATCGGCCACAATCTTTACATGTTGCATATAAGTAGCGGGCCTCACGATCAGGTATACCTCGCGATTGATGCCGCCGTAGTTAATCCACGGAAACATCTGTCCTGTGTTTTCATTCTCTGCCTCGATGCGTGTTTTCGCACCGGGAATCGTGGTGGTGTCCCATGCATTATTTACTTGTATTGCCAGGGTGTTGTCCTTTTTCAACGCCTCGGTCACATCCAGTTCAAACGGTGTATAGCCGCCCTCGTGGCCGCCTACGTTTTTTCCATTAAGCCAGACAGACGCTTTATAAAACACAGCCTCACACCGCAGAAAGGCTTTGTATCCCGCAGGGACAGGGTTGTGCGCGAATTCACGCACGTACCATGCGGAGCCGGTGTACATCGTATAGCGGGGATCAATCGAAAAGCAGTGCGGGACAGTCACCTTGTCCCAACGGTTGGTTGGAAAACCAGGCATCTGCCAGCCGTGTTTTTCACCGGCATTCACAGGGTCCAGCGCAAAGCGCCAGGTATCGTGCAACGGCACTTTCGATGACTGTGCCTGTGCTATCAGCGCGCATGCCAGCAAAAAAGAAAACAGAAAAATACGTTTCATGAAATACTTCATTTAAGAATGTTTTCGGCTACTGTTGAGCCGATATGATTTAAACCTGTTTGATTATAATGAATGTCGTCTTTCATCCATCCGCGCGCCGGAAATTCCCCGGTTTCAGTATATGCGAGAAATACAGTTGGAATTTCACGCGCTACCTGTTCCTGTACGGCGCGCACAGCATCAAATCCCCACTGTTCATGCCCGCGATAGAAACCGGTTTGGACAATGTAAAACGGAACACGTGCCTGCAACGCCGTGCGGAACCTCCGAATGAGATTCACCAGTGCATGTTGATATTCTGCGGCTGTCAACGTTTTTGCGTTGATGGCATTCGCATCGCGCTCCCCCTGCAACCAAATGATTCCTGCCAATGGAGTGCCTGTCTTTTTCCGCACAGCCTGCACCTTCCGGAGCGCATCGGCGAATAAGGGCAATGTGCCCGTGCTATCCCATGTACCGTAATTGTCCAGCTCGGCTTTTCGATGACAGGAGCTTCCGCCGCGCGCGGCCATCACCACCACAACGGAACGTCCGGTAAGGCGCGTGTAAGCCTGGGCAAAGGCCGGCGCCATGCTGCCAGTGCGCGACCGCTCAAAATTCAATTCGGTAACACCCGCCGGATCGGCCAGCGGCCGGAGCTTGTCCGTTGAAAAAACATACTCCCAGGCAGTGCTGCCAGCACATTTAACAGATTGAGTACTGTCCCCCTGTCCTACAGCGTTACTTTGACCGGCGATCAGCCACAAGTCAGCCTGCTGCGCCATGCTTTGTTTCGCAAAAAAGAATAGCATAAGCAATCCGCTCCATATCCACACAGGACATGGGACAATGAAAGTCCGGCTGAAGCCAATGCGCTGACAAGTCATGTTGCTGGATCAGTTTACTTCCACGGATCGTTTTGTGAGATCGCTGTATTGGCATTGATCTCATCTTGCGGAATAGGGAAATATTTGTTTCGCGACTGAGGCGTGCGCACAGGATAATAATCATTCACGGCAGCGGGTATCACCGTCATGAATTTATCTGTCCGGGTCAGGTCGTACCAGCGATCTCCTTCGGCGAAGAACTCCCACGAACGTTCCCGCAGGACAGCCTCTACGAAATCATCTTTCGAAAGTCCCGGCGTCAGGACAGCCAGATTGGCGCGATCGCGTACTTTCTGAATATAACCGTAGGCCTTCGATGTAGCGCCGTTTCCGCGGGCTTCAGCCTCGGCGGCAATCAGGTATACGTCGGCTACGCGCAGGATCGGAATGTTGTTCGGGTTCCCTGCGGTAGACACAGGGTCCATGTACTTTTTAATAAGGACACCTTTTGTCGTTATCGGTGTCACATTCTTTTGTGCGATAGTTTTACCGGTTTTGTCCACATACGTGGTATCGAGCAACTGGCGGCGTTTGTCGTTTGGCGCGAATGAATTAAAGAATGACTGGTAGGCGAAGAAGGACCCGAATGTTGTCAATCCATATTGAGGGCCGTTGCTGCCTGGAGGGCCGCACAAGCCTACCATCTGATGACTGCGCGAGGTGGTCGATCCGGACACAGATGACGCGGACTCTGCTTCGAAGGCAAAGATGTTTTCGGCGCGGGCAATGTCCTCTTTGGTGATATCATATACATCCAGTACGTTCGGCATTAATGTAAGGTAGGAGTTCGTCATCACAGCCTCAGCTTTGGACAGTGCTGTAGTCCAGTCCTCATTGTACAAGGCCGCTTTGGCATACAGCGCAAACGCAGCTTCTTTCGAGGCGCGACCTTTGGCAAGTCCCGCTGTATGGACCGGTAGCTTGCTGGTGGCAGAGTCGAGATCTTTATAAATCTGCTTGTAAACATCGGCCTTCACACTTTTGCCCGCATAAGCGTTGGTGACGAGTGTACTCGGCGAAGTTTTGATTACCACATCGCCGAAATTTTTGGTTGCCATCCAGTGATAGAAGGCGCGCAGAAAAAAGGCTTCGCCGATAATCTCTTTCTTGCGTGTGGCATCCATCGTTACACCCGGTACACGTTCAATCACCCAGTTTGCTTTTTCGATTCCATCATAGCACGAAATCCAGATCTGTTGGGGCGATTCATACAAACGCCCGGCGGTACGTTGCGCCGTGTAGTTCACATCGTACGTAAACAACGTGAGTGTATTGCGGGACACTGCCACGCGCGGGTAAGCCTGATCGGCACTGAAATCGGACACCAGCAAAGCGGCCGGTCCATTGTACATGTCGGCAATGGGATCGTACGCGGCAGCGATTGCAGCTTCCGCGTCGGACGAGGTCTTGTAAAAATTATCGGTGAAGATGGAGGAGTATACAAACTCTTCTTCGTTAAGCTCGCACGATGTAACGGCGAAGATCACCAGGCACCATGCTGAAATTATAAATATCTTTTTCATGTAATTGGTCTTCATGTGGTAAATCTTTAAATCATCAGAACGTTACCTGGATGCCGCCGAGATAGGACTTGGCGGAAGGATACACAAAGTTGTCCACGCCGATGGTGGTGTT
>JAESFU010000604.1_pt1 | contig 15349 bp, 10 predicted proteins | sample 9269461 | NCBI WGS metagenome assembly JAESFU01 (sample SAMN14502556, study PRJNA617107) | algae metagenome | isolation source: Stenomitos rutilans HA7619-LM2 and co-occurring heterotrophs from cave walls | place: USA: Waikapalae cave, Hawaii | collected 2009-07-28
ACCGAATTGATGAACCATTCGAAATGCGAGCGCGAGTGGATTTCGACGTCATCCGTCCCGGATACGTCCAGGCTTCTGGTGCCGGCCGTGATCACCACACGCTCTCCCCTGGGCACCGGCCCCGAACTGAACAAATGGGCAAAATAGTGCTGACCGCGCGTGAGATTCTCGCGGTGGACGGTGGAGTCGCCTTCCGCGGCGTGTGTGAAGGTCGACATCATCGCATAGGACGGCTCCGGCACATTGGGGTGCAAGACATCGAATTTCAGGTAATTGGTCTGGCCAGTCGAGGACTCGGACCAGCCCCATTCCTCTTCGGTATGGATGTCGTGGGTGCAGATCGTGCTCTGCGCGTCGATCAGGACCTCGACGACACCGGCGACCGGCACCTCGAAGCCAAAGGCAATCTCGGTAAAGGCATCAACGGAGGCATAGTCGGCGTTGTCGGCATCGCCATTGTCCATGGTGCCTATCACGCCCACCAGGCCGGCTGCGGGGTGAAGGATATGTTCGCGGTCTACAACAAAATTACTGCTGTTGAGCGGCAGAAAGCCGAAATTGAATCCGAAGAATGGCGGCCGGAACAGGAACCAGCGATGCGGATCGGCAAGATCGATGTCGATCAGGACGCCCCATGGCAGTGCCCGCTTGTGATGTGGCGAGAGGCTTTCCCACGTCTTCAGATTGCCCGCCATTCCATAGCCATCGACTGTCTTCTCCTTGGGCAAGGCGAGTGCCTCCGCGATGGCCTGCTGGTAATGCTTTCCGATCTTGGCGAGGCGATCGCCATCGATCTGGAGCTTGCGTAGGAATGCATTTGCCTTCCTCTTGCGCGCCGCATTGGCGGTTGCGAAATTCGTTTTGAGTCCGGCAGGCGGTTGCATGAGATCGCGCAGGCCCAGGCTTTCGGTGTGCATGAAATTGCGCAGAGACTTGTACTTCTCCCAGCCGAGAGATTTCTCAAGCTGGCGGTAGCAGTCTTCGGCGACCTTGGACGCCTTATTCTCGCGAGACGCCTGTTCCTCCAAGCGACGCTTGTCGCGGGCCTTCAGTGCGGCATCGACACTCGTGCGGGTTTATCGGGCAGTCCATCCAACCCCGGAAAATGGGAGTTCATACTGGAACACTTTGACATAAGTTGCTCCTAAGGGATTGGCCGTCCAACAGGAGGCTTACCGATCCAAGGGACGTGTCGCAATTGAAGGTAATCATGAGAGTTAGCTCGCAGGACGTCGACGGGCGTTCGGCAGCACGATTGCACAGACACTCCATGACCCCCCAACCAGATGACCACCGCCACGGCCCTGACGGTCGGGTTCGCTCTCTTATTCGAAGCTGATTCGTCCCGCGACGCGCACCTCCTGAAGTGCCCTATGGTTGACCGGGTGTGTTTGTCGGGTCGCGCATGGCGAAGGCGCGCAATCGTCGGAAATTTGGCGCGCGATTAGCCGATCAGCGACAGAGGTCGCTGAAGCATCTCTTTGCAGGCGCGCAGCGATCGATACACCGAGGCGGAGCGCCTCTGCCGTGAAGCTCAAAGAATCCCAGTGGGGGTCGAGCGAATGCATGGACGGTCCGAACTCCCGCGGTGTGACATCGCCCAGAATCCATCGGCAATCTGCTTGCGGCGTAGCAGTATCGTCGCCTGCTCGCTCGCGGCGTCCTGCGCGGTGCCGCTTCCGATCAGGCGCGCGACCTCCGCGACGATGGGGGACATCATCATGGTGATTGCGCGGAGTGCCGGCGAGTCGCTTGCGCTTCATTTGCGCTCGTGATGCAACAAAGCCGACACGGATCACCGACAAGGTGGCGACCGTCAAGGAGATGGCTGCCATAGATTTCGAACCGGCAGACGTCGCCTCATTCAGCCCGGACTTCGGAAAGGCACACCTCGGCGTCTTACACATCGGCTTGGCCATTCTGACCGTTCCAAGGCACAACTTTCTCCGATCTATGGGCACAGATGGAGGACGAGGATTTAGCCGGGGTAGTTAAAGACCCCCAAGACACCCAGGAGTGGCTCAAAACATCTGCGGGGATGCTTTAGGAAGGCGGAGTTGCGGATCATGTGGGCGCACGAAGGCGCCATAATCCGCGACACGAGCAACCGGTGGTCTGGGTCGACTTAGATTGCGGTTACTAATACACGATCCCGGTCAGCAATGGCGGGGCTTTAACTTAGAACCATCGTCCTCTACCGTACCAACCGCCGCCGAGAACAAGCAACACTATGATGATGATTACGAGTGTTGTGGTTTCCATCCTGGGCCTCCATGCGAAGAATCTATACGTACGTTGTCGGAACGTTACGACTATAACGCATTGCGCTGCCGGGTGATCCACCGATAGGACGCTGTGCCGGAACGAAATCAAAGCAGTTTAATTTGGGTAATGGTCAAGAGAAGCTCCCCAAACGAGTCTTTGCCCTTGGCCGGGCCGCGTCGGGTACCCACTTGGCGCGGCCTTTCGTGGGAAACACGATCCCTTCAATTTCGTTCGCGTCTCACTGATCGGTAGAGATTCGCAGTCGCCCCGGCAGGCCGCGTCAAGCCGGGGAAAATTGGCGCGTTCTTCACATTCGCTTAAACCCTCAAAAGCATTATGTGGTTCGCGAGACGGTCTGTTGCGTTAGTTCATCGTTCTCCGAACAGCTGACCACCGGCGAGTTTCGGACCTGTCGGTGGTCTTTCTCTCTGACCCGGTCATTTCGACACGGAGAGCTCCTCCGGTTCACTGAGGAGTCGTTGCCGCAGGTTCTGGTCAGCCTTTTCCAGGACCTGGCGCTTGCGTCATCGGCTAGGGCGGGTCTGGCCATGGCCGTGAGTTCCGCGAAAGGACCTCCTGTCGCCGCATACTTTTCGATTACCCGGGCGAGACCTTTTCCGACCATCGCCAAGTCTTTCGGGAGTCGCTCTCGATTCAAGGCTGAGTGGGTGCTGTGGGTTCGGGCTGCGTGGGTGTCACCGGAACGGTCGGTGCTGTTGTTGCGGGCTCGGTCGGTATTGTCGGAACCGGCTCAGTTGCCGGAGATGTTTCACTCGTAGTCGAGGCTGCCGGCGGAACGGTGGCTGGTGGCTGCCTCATGAAGAAGAAGCCAATTACGAGCACAGCGACGATCAGGGCGCCGATGATCCAATAGGTGTTTCGAGTGCCTCTGGGCCGGACATAAGGATCCGGCCGGTCCTTTAGCAGCGGGTCGGAATGGTAATCTGGGCGAGCTGGCGTGACGCTAGGCCGGGTGGGATCGAGGGCCATGGGGGATCTCCATTGACGCGCCAAAGCCGCTAAGTCGAAAAGGTTCCAAATATAGTGGAAGATTGTCTGCAAAAGTGTTGCCGATTTTGGACACTCTGTGGACACGAGCGACGGAGGCGGCTTCGCTTGTGCATTTTGCATTGTAAGTTATTGGAATTGCTCATTATCTTTGAGCCCGGTGAGGATCGAACGCACGCTCTCGACTAGCGGAAAGAAGGGAACGGTTTGCCGGACTTGTTCTGATTGAAGCTCCAGGCTCGTTATCGAGCAAGCTGATTTCCCGCCCACCGTGCGAGGCGATTAGCATGTCAGATTTGAAAGCATGCTTTTTTGGGAAATGAGGGGGTAGGGTGAGTCCGTGGGTCGGTTAGCTGAGCACTGGAAGGCGGCTCGGTGAAGTTTGACACCCTTTTGTAACCCGCAGTGTATCGCTCAAGAACATTGGATTATCTAAGCTATTGTTTTTGTTGGCGACCCCGACGTGATTCGAACACGTGACCCTCAGTTTAGGAAACTGATGCTCTGTCCTGCTGAGCTACGGGGTCGGCGCCGGTGGTTATATACGCAAGTCGCGTAACGAAAAAGGCCCCGGACGATGCCGGGGCCTTTTCATGGCTTTGAGTGCGAGTGGGTTTAGGCGGCCTGTTCGGCCGGAGCCTCGGCCTCGGCCTTGTCGCTGGCGCGCTTGGCGTTCTTCGACAGGAACTCTTCCAGCTCCTTCGAAGCCGCCTCGTCGTCGATGCGGCGGACCGCGGCATATTCGCGGGCCATGCGCTCGAGCGCCTGTTCATAGAGCTGACGCTCGGAATAGGACTGCTCGGGCTGGCGCTCGGAGCGATAGAGATCGCGCACGACTTCGGCCACTGCGATGAGGTCGCCGGAATTGATCTTCGCTTCATACTCCTGCGCGCGGCGCGACCACATGGTGCGCTTGATGCGGGCGCGGCCCTTGAGGACCTTCATCGCCTGTTCGATCAGGAACTTGTCGGCAAGCTTGCGCATGCCCTTCTGTTCGGCGCGGCTGGTCGGCACCTTCAGGCGCAGTTTTTCCTTCTCGAAATCCACGATGTAGAGTTCGAGCTTGGCGCCGGCGATTTCCTGCTCCTCGATCTGAACGATCTTGCCGACGCCATGCGCCGGATAGACGATCAGTTCGTTGACCTTGAAGGAGAGCTTCTTCGGCGCCGGCGGGACGGGCGCGGCAGCGGGTGCGGCAGGCTTGGCGGCAACCGGCGGCTGAGCCGGGCGCGGCGCTTGCGGCGCGACGGTCTTGGCATGAGCCGGCGCCGGCGCGGCAGCCGCGGGCTTCACGGGCGCATGCGCGACGGGCTTGACCGGCGCGTGGGCCGGCTTGTGAACGGGTTTCGCCGCAGCGGCGGCAGGCTTGTGAGCATGCGCGGCCGATTTCGCTGCAGGTTTGGCAGCGACGGCTGGCTTGTGGACAGGCTTGGCAGCGGGCTTAGCCGCTTTCGGGGCTGGCTTGTGCGCGGGCTTGGCAGCCGGCTTCTTCGCAACGGGCTTTTTCTTCACGGTGGCTTTTGCTTTCTTCTTTGCTGTGGCCATGACGATATTCCTCAACTCATACGCATGCCCGAAAATCCGGGCGAACAAACACATCGCCAGGACTCAACGCAGCCCGGGCCTTCCCCGCCAAACATCTCCCTGCGACAAATTCGCCGTTGCCATCGTCCACCGGGCGGGCATCCGCAGAACCCCGCCTTTCGGGCTGAACGTAGATACTCTGGCGAAAAAAATCCGAGCTTTGGGGGCCCGGTCTCATGTCCAGTAGAAATCTGCCTTCATTGAACAAGCATATAGCACGATTTTACTGAAATTTAAAGGCCGACTTCTCCGTATACGGTGCAAATCTCCCCGGCGATCCCCGCAGGTCGCTCAAGAAGGTTAACCGGCTTCCAACGGAACCGCGAAACTTCAGTCGCCTTCGCCCGGATTGGGTGAAAAATACTTTTCGAACTTGCCTTCAACGCCATCGAACTCCTTGGCGTCCGGCGGCGGATCCTTCTTGGCCGTAATGTTCGGCCATTTTGACGCATATTCGGCGTTGAGCCCCAGCCATTGCTCGAGGCCGGGCTCGGTGTCGGGCTTGATCGCCTCGGCCGGGCATTCGGGCTCGCACACACCGCAGTCGATGCATTCATCGGGATGGATCACGAGCATGTTCTCGCCCTCGTAGAAGCAATCGACGGGGCACACCTCGATGCAGTCCATGTACTTGCATTTAATGCAATTTTCGTTGACGACGTAGGTCATTTCAATGGGTCGTTGAGTTGGAAGGTGCCGGTATAGCAAGGCTCACGGCATGCCGCAGCTCAATTTTGCGGCGCGGCATGGCTGGGTTGCGGCGCTTCGATCTCTTCGAAGAGCTGGCGCGCCTCCGGCGCGGGGCCGCGGCGGCTGCCGGGGGCGGTGACCTTCAGGACGCGGACCCGGTCATGGACCGCCACGGTGACGACATCGCCCGGGCCAACCTCCTGGGCGGGCTTCGCAATCTTGCGGCGATTGACGCGGACCTGGCCGGCTTCGACGAGCTTTGCCGCAAGACTGCGGGTCTTCGTAATGCGGGCATGCCAGAGCCATTTGTCGATGCGAATTCTGGCTCCAGCATTGTCCATCAACTGGACTTGCCGCCGAACTGCGCCTTGAGCGCGCCAAGAACCGCGAAAGGCGAATCGGGATCGATCGGGCGTTCAGGCTTCCTGGGCGGGCGCTCGGGACGCTCCTGCTTGGCCGCGGCGGCACGATCCGGTTTGCGATGCGGGCGGTCGCGCTTGGGCCGGTCGGGCTTCTGGGCGCCGTCGCCGTCAGCCTTGGCAGCCTCCTGAGGCGTGTCGCGGCGGCGATGCGGCTTCTTGTGCTTTTTCTCCTGCGCATGGCGGAAGGGACCGGTATCCTTTGGCCACCAGACTTCGATCTCGATTTCCTCGGTCTCGGCGGCCGGCGCTTCGGCCGGAGTCGCCTCGGCGGGCGTGGCTTCGGCGGGTACGGCCTCGGCAGGCATGACCTCGGCGGGTATTTCAATGGTGGGAGCCGGTTCGCTTACGATGTCCGCCGGAGGAACTTCGGCGGCAGGGATCTCGATGGTTTCTTCAGGCGTGGTCGCATCGGCCGAGGGCGGCTCCGCGACAGCTTCAGCGACAGCGGTTGCTTCTGGCTCTGCCACCTTGGGGCGTTTCACCTTCTTGCGGTGCATGCGGAAGTCGAGACTGCGCAGGATCGCCTGGAAGTCATCGCCGGAACATCCGACGAGCGACATCATGTCGGGCACGATCATGAAGCCGCCGCCCTCGACCGATCCGGAGGGGCGCTTCTCTTCCGGAATGCGCGCGCGCCAGAAAACGCGATCGCGTATGACGTCGGCGAGACGTTCGAGCATGTCGATGCGCACGACACGGTTGCCGCAAATGCGATAGCCGCAGACGCCATAGAAGCCGCGCGGTGTCGTACGATCGAATACAGTAGAGGTAAGTCCCTGGCCCGGCGACTCTGGCAAGTCGGCAATGTCGACGCGGCCGTCCTTCTCCAAACTCAATCCCCACAAGAGCAGGCGCAATTCGGAAGCGGACGGCTTCAGCAAAGCAGGTACGTAGACATTGAAGGCGCCGAAGCGCACGCCGAGCTGGCGCAATTTGGCGCGCTCATCCTGGCTCAGCGATTTGATTTCCTCGGCCACCTGCTCGCGCGGCAACACGCCGAGATTTTCAACCAGGCGGAATGCGATACCGCGCACCGTCCCTTCGAGCCCTTCGGCTTCATCGAGCTTGACCAAAGGCTCGATGATTTTTGCGACGTGGCGCTCGATGAATTTTTGCAGGCGTGCTTGAACCGCTTCGCGGTCGGGACCATTCAACTGATCGTCGGCAAGAATATCGATGCGCGGTTTCAGAACATGAGCGCCGGCGCGCAGACGCGCGATCGGATCGCCATGCCAGCGAATGCGGGCATCGCGCGCGAGAATGAGATCGGGATCGGCCGATGTCGAAACAGCCTTGGCGCGCGCCGTGATCTCGGCGGCCACCGCCGACATCGACGCCGCCTTCAAGGTGCGCCCGTGTACTTCGCTGGCGGCGCCATCGGGAACGAATTGAAAGCCTTGTATGCGGCCGACATATTCGCCCTCCACATGAATTGCGCCGTTTTCCTCCACTGTCGACATCAGTTGATCCTTTTGCGCCAGACGTTTCATCAACACGCTGGTGCGGCGGTCGATAAAACGCGCAGACAGCCTTTCATGCAAGGCGTCAGATAATTTATCCTCAATCTCACGAGCCCGTTGCTGCCAGAAGACCGGCGCTTCGAGCCAATCGGCACGATTTGCCACGAATGTCCAGGTGCGGACATGCGAGATGCGGTTCGACAATGTGTCGATATCGCCTTCGGAACGATCGCAATGGGCAAGCTGACGCGCGAACCAGTCTTCCGGAATGCGCCCGTCGCCGGTCATCAGGAATCGATAAATCCGACCAACCAGATTGGCATGCTCGGCGGCGGAGATGTTGCGATAGTCGGGGATCTGGCAGACTTCCCACAATCGCGCGACCGCTTCCTCACCTTTCGCAAGCTCGACCACATCGCCGTCGCGCGACATGGCGTCGAGCGCCAGAATGTCGGGGCCGGGCTGCGCGCGCGTCAAGCCGTCGATGCGCGGCATGGCGTTGAGCGAGCGGCGCAAAGATTCAAGCGATGAAAAGTCATATTCACGGTTGCGCCATTGCAGCATGCGCACCGGTTCGAAATTGTGGTTCTCGATGCGATCCACGGTTTCGGTGTCGAAGGGTTCGGCCTCGCCGGTAACGCCGAAGGTTCCATCGTTCAAATAGCGGCCGGCGCGGCCCGCGACCTGCGCGAGTTCGGCCGGATTGAGATTGCGGAATTGAAAGCCGTCGAATTTGCGAATGGTGGCGAAGGCAACATGGTCGACATCCATGTTGAGGCCCATGCCGATAGCGTCGGTTGCAACGAGATAATCGACGTCGCCCGATTGATAGAGCGCAACCTGCGCATTGCGGGTGCGCGGCGACAGAGCGCCAAGTACGACGGCGGCACCGCCGCGCTGGCGCCTGATCAATTCGGCGACCGCATAGACCATGTCGGCGGAGAAAGCGACGACGGCGGTGCGACGCGGCAGGCGGGTAAGCTTCTTCTGGCCGGCATAACTGAGCTTGGAGAAACGCGGGCGCGAAACGTGACTGACGCCGGAAAGCAGTTTTTCGACGATGGGGCGCATGGTGGCGGCGCCGAGCAGCATCGTTTCTTCACGGCCGCGGCGATGCAGGAGACGATCGGTGAAGATGTGACCACGATCGAAATCGGCGGCGAGCTGAATCTCATCGATCGCCAGAAACGCGACGTCGATATCGGCGGGCATCGCCTCGACGGTACAGACCCAGAAGCGCGGCTGTGCGGGGATGATCTTTTCCTCTCCGGTGACGAGCGCAACCTGGTGATCGCCGACGCGCAACCGCACGCGGTCGTAGACTTCGCGCGCCAGCAATCGGAGCGGCAAGCCGATCATGCCCGTGGCATGGCCAAGCATGCGCTCGACGGCGAGATGGGTCTTGCCTGTATTGGTGGGACCGAGGACGGCGGTGACGCTACGCGGTGGGGACGGAGGCATGGGCTCTGGATAGTCTAACGCCGGGTGGGCCTGAGTGCTACAGCCGCTTTCGAAAGGTCGCGCCAGTCAAATTTTGTTAATGGGCATTTTCAGCATTGGAATCGCTCAAGCCTATCTTTCCCTTCGCGTGGAAATTGCCGTTGACGAAAGAATGCTATCTCGGCGGGCATCGCGCCCAACGTCACCTCAATTTGCGACAGGTGATTAACCGGCGGATTCAAAGCCGAACGAACCCCGCCCGAATCACTGACTCGTGTCAGATTCAACTTCCGTTCCTCAGGTTTTGCGCAGGGTGGGACTTGGAGCGAGGTCACCAGGCCAAGGGCGATCCGGCGCTAACGATCGCTTTTCGTTAACACACAACGCCCAGGTGTTAAGGAAGTACGAATGGATTGCTGCAAATCCCGGCCATTCCGTTAACCCTTGGAACCAAGGCGCGAACGGACCGCGCCCGAATCGCTCGAGGCACGAATTTCGGTGTTTGTTCACACAAGATGTTGTGGAAGCATTCGACGAGAGCCACAAGTCGGGTCTTGTGGCTCACGATATCGCAGCGATTTCAAGGGTTTGCGTTAACTACTCTGTGCCATAACAAAACAGCGATTTTGAAAAACGTTTGTACACGGAGCATCGTCGCGCGGGCTCGGAAGCAGGAGCTGATTAGCGATGTGAAATCAAGGACATATGAAAAAAGAGAAAAAGCGGCGAAAAAATCCTTGACTTAGTGCGCAGCTATTTGTACGAAACTGATCATGCTCTCATAGTTGGCTCCAAGCTTGACCGGGCGGTTTCCATTGGTTAGAGACACGCCCCGAACAAGGAGCCGTTGGGCTCGGTCCGTTAATCGGGCATTTCGAATTTACTGAATTGGAGACGTTTCATGGCTCGCCGTTGTGAGTTGACGGGAAAGAATGCGCAGGTCGGCAACAAGGTCAGCCATGCGAACAACAAAACCAAGACGCGGTTCATGCCCAACCTTGTCAGCGTTCATCTGATGAGCGACGCGATGGGCCAGGCTTACAGTTTTCGCGTCAGCGCGATCGCGCTGAAGTCGGTCGAACATCGCGGCGGCCTCGACGCCTTCCTGGCCAAGGCCGACAATGATGCGCTTTCGCCGAAAGCGCTCAAGCTCAAGCGCCAGATCGCCAAGCGGCGCGAGGCGCAGAAGGCAGCCTGATCCGGCGCCAAGTACGGGTTTGCGAAAGCCGCTCCGTTTGGGGCGGCTTTTGTGTTTGTGGGTACCGGTTGCCCCTCATCCGCCCTTCGGGCACCTTCTCCCCGTTATCACGGGGAGAAGGAAATGCCGAGCGGACGACGCGAACCCAAGCGGCACTCGGCGCACGCGACGCGCGACGGTGAACCGAAGATCCATCCTTCGGCAGTGTTGCGCGAGGCAAAGCTCGGCCGTTTCACCGAGATCAAGGAGCGCGTGCAGTTCGTCGAATCCGAGCTTGGTGACTATTCGTATGTCGAACGGCATTCAGAAGCGATCTACACCGATATCGGCAAGTTCACGGCGGTCGCATCGGATGTGCGACTCAACGCGCTGGAGCATCCGATCGAGCGCGTAAGCCAGCACAAGATCACCTATCGGCCGAACGAGTACTTCCTGAATGCGAAACTCGATGGCGAATTTCGCGAAAGGCGTCGTGGCGAACGCGTCCAGGTTGGTCACGACGTGTGGATCGGGCATGGTGCGGTTGTCATGCCCGGCGTCAAGATCGGTCATGGTGCGGTCGTGGCGGCAGGTGCCGTCGTTACCAGCGACGTCGAACCCTATGCGATCGTCGCCGGCGTGCCGGCGCGATTTCTCAAATCGCGTTTCGAGCCGAATATCAGCGCACGGATCATTGCGCTTGCCTGGTGGGATTGGGAGCATGATCGCCTGGCGCAGGCGGTCGAGGACATGCGCATGCTAAGCCCACTCGATTTTCTGGCGCAGTACGAGAGCTGAGTAAGCACCGGACTTTCTTCGCGTTCGGGACAATCCCTTGCAGACCCTTCGAGGCTCGGCTTCGCCGAGCGCCTCAGGGTGAGGACCTCTTAGGGCGAGGGAGCCATGGTGCTTAAACAAAAGCAAAAATTCGCGGCGAATTCGACAAGCATCCCTAATGTTTTGTTAGCGGGGGGTTGGGAGTCTGTTGCATCGCAAAATCTCCCGGGCGGCGCGGAACATGCGGGGACTTCGCACGTTGCGTCCGTTCGGGCGACGTAGCGGTATGGCGCGGAGGGGTTAGGAATTTCCGCGCCAGTGTATCCCCAAATACCAAAGAGGAGGTTCAATTGGCTAAGTCAAATGACGGACAGTCTGTCCTGTGGATTACCGACGAGATGGGCCGGCGTTTATTCCCGGTCGCGCGGAATGCCGCAAAGGAAATTGAAGACGACATCCAACTGCCTGCCACGGCAGCGATGGAGGGCGTGCTCACTACGATGCGGGCCCAGCCCACCGCCAACGTTCTCACCACCATGCGGGCTCAGCCGACTGCCAACGTTCTGACGACCATGCGGGCGCAACCGACAGCCGGCGTTCTCACGACGATGAGAGCGCAGGCGACGCGGCACTAAGGCTCTGTAGACACATGAGTCTCAGTGCCAGCCGGAACGACGGCGAAACCGTCCCGGCGGCAGACAGATCCCGGCGGCCGGCAGATTTCCCTCTGCCGGCCGCTGCCATTGCCGCGGTGATGGAAATCGACGGTGCGAACGAACGGCCCGTTTCGGCCGAGCATGATCGCTGTCTTTCACCACAGGCAACGCTCGATCGCATCAGACCGCATTTTGCAGCGCTCGGCATTACCCGGTTGGGCGAGATTACCGGACTCGATTCGCTCGGCATTCCGGTGGCCCTCGCAACACGGCCCAATTCATTCAGCCTTTCGGTCAATCTCGGAAAGGGGCGGGACTCGGCATCGGCGCGCGCATCGGCGGCGATGGAGGCGACCGAGATCGCGCTTGCCGAACGGGTGCCGGAGAACGCAATCCGCGGCAGCCAAGGCGAGATCGAAAGCGCGGGCCATCGTGTCGTCGATCTCGGCCGGATCGCACGCTGTCAGCCGCATCGGCTTGATCCCGAAGAGGAACTGCTCTGGGTCACCGGGCGCGATCTCTTCACCGGCGAGACGGTGATGGTGCCATGGGCCTTGGTCGGGCTCGATCATCGCCCGGGTGCGGCCGCCTATCACGATGCTTTCGAAGTGGCGACGGACGGGCTCGCCTCCGGCAATCTTCTCGCCGAAGCGGTGCTGCATGGGCTTTACGAACTTGTCGAGCGCGACGCCTATGCGCAGCTCGAACTCATGCCGGCGCAACGGCTGCTGGCGCGACGGCGCAGCATCCCGGCCATGGGGCCGGATATGACCGAGTTGCTCGAGCCGATCGCCAAGCGCGGGCTCGAACTGCGGCTCTTCGAGATGACGAGCGACATCGCGATCCCGGCCTATTTCGCGATCCTTTCGCAAGCCAAGCAGGATGATGGCCAGTTCTATTCATGGTCGTCACTCTGCGGCGGGTGCGGCTGCCATGCTTCGCCGGAGCGGGCGATGATCCGCGCCATCACGGAGGCCGCGCAGGCGCGGATCGCCATGGCGGCGGGGGCGCGCGACGACCTGCCGCCGGCACATTATCAGCCGACGGATAAATTCATGCATGAAACGGCCCAGGACATGTTCGGCGCGGCGATGCGGATCGACGGGCGCAAGTCGCAGCGCAGCTCACCCGCCTGGGTGGCGACGAGTTTCGGTGAGCGCATCGCGCATGTGCTGGCGGCACTGGCACGCGTCGGGATCGACGAGGCGATCGCCGTCGAATTATCCAGCGGATCGATCGATGCGCGCGTGGCGCGGGTGATCGTTCCCGATCTGCAAATTCCCCTGCATGGCGAGCGTACGCAGGTGCTGGCGCGCGCGCTCAGGCATCTGGTCGAGGCGGCACGATGAAGGTGCTGTTCGCCGGACCGAGCTGCGCCAAAATGCTGGGGGAGCTTGGCGCCAACCCCGCCTTCGAATTGCGCGGGCCCGCGGCCTATGGCGACGTGGCGCGCGCCGCGCTCGAAGGCGCCAATGCGATCGGCATCGTCGACGGGCGCTTCGAGGACACGCGCGCGGTCTGGCACAAGGAGATCCTGTTTGCGCTCGCGGAGGGCGTAGCGGTTGCTGGAGCGGCAAGCATGGGCGCATTGCGGGCGACGGAGTGCGCAGCCTTCGGCATGATCGGCATCGGCGATGTGTTCGAGCGCTATGCGCGCGGCGAGTTCGAGGATGACGGTGACGTGGCGCAGCTTCATGGACCGGCCGAGCTCGGCTACCTGGCGCTGAGCGAGCCGCTCGCCAATATCGTTGCAACGCTCGAAGCCTTGCACGCCGAGAAGCACATCTCGGCGTCGGAATGCGCCGCACTCAAGGGAGAAGCGCGGAGGCTGCACTACAAGGAGCGCAGCTATCCCGGGCTTTTCGGGAAGGCCGATTTGCCGCCGGATCGGCGGACGGTGCTTATGGATTGGGCAGCCAGACATGCGGTGGATCGGAAGGCAGAGGACGCCGCACTGCTGGTCGATTGGCTGATCGCAGCACCCGACCAACGGCAGAAGGCGGCGGGATTCGTTTTTAGTGAAACCAGCCAATGGCTTGCGCTTCTGAGCGAGCTCGACGAGTGCCGCGCCGCCGCCTGAGGGCTTTAGCGCAACCGGTCCGGTCGCCGTTCGATTCCGGTCACAATTTTCTGCAATGCAGCCATTAGCGATATTTTGCGTGACTCGACCAAAAAATCGACGAAGTTGAGTAGGATCGTGGACATGGGTCACTGAGGGCGGACGGTACGCGCAACCAGGCGGGGTTGACGGAGGGGGTAATGCAGGCGACGGCGGCATCACGTGCCGAGGTCAAAGAGGAGCGGGCGCCACGCCAGATCCGTCTTCTCGGCACGCCTGCGATCGTCTCCGAAGGCGCCATCCTGACACTGCCCGCCAAGGGATTTGCAATCATCGCGCTGTTATCGGCCGAGCCCGGCCATGCCATGCCTCGGCACCGCATCCGTGTGCAGCTATGGGCCGAGTTCGACCAGGAAAAGGCCAATGCCAATCTGCGCCAGACGCTGATGCGGGTAAGGCGGCTGGAAAAGCAGATCGGCGCACGCATCATCAGCGATGATTCGACGCGCATCGTTCTCAACACCGAAGATTTCGAGACCGATCTTTCGGCGGCACTCAATGCCGATATCGCCAAGCTCGCGGCCGGCAAGCAATGGGCGCGGCTCGAGGCGCTTGCGCATGGCGCGGCGCAAGGCGTTCTCGGCGGCATCGAAATTTCCGACGGGCCGTTCGAGGATTGGCGCAGCGAAGTTCAATCGCGCCTGCGGCACAAGGCGGTCCAGGCCATTGCCGCACTCATTCACGGGGCGGGCGAGCGGGCGGATAATGCTAAGCAGCAGGCCTATGCGCAGCAACTGCTCGATATCGATCCGACCGAGGAGCTTGGCTATCGCGTGCTGATGGAAACCTACGAGGCGCAAGGCGAACGCAGCCTGGCGCTCCAGGCCTATCAACGCTGCCGCAAAATCCTGCGCGAGGAACTGGGCGTCGAGCCGGAAATCACCACGCGGCGGCTTGCGGCTTCGCTCGGGCTTGCCGAAGCCGTGCGGGTGCGGGCGCCGACGGCCCCGGTCGAGAACAAGCCCGCAAGCGCGGAACTGCAGACCGAGGCGGGACGGCAGTTCCCCGCCGTCGTGTTGCTGCCGCCCAGTCTCGTGGTCGACAATCCGTCGATCGCGCGGATCGCGACGGCGCTCGTCGAAGACGTGATCTCGGGACTGTCGCGCTGCCGCAGCTTTACGGTGATCGCGGCGCATACAAGCTTCAATATCAGCAAGGCGCCGGAGGATTGGGCGGCGGCGCGCAATGTCCGTTATGCTGTCAATTCGAGCCTCAAGCCGATGTCGACCGGTCTCGTTGCGGCGTTCCGGCTGACCAGCACGGCGACCGGCGCGGTGTTGTGGGCCATCGAATTGCCGTTCGATCTCGACAATCTTTCGGCCTTGTTCAGCCGGCTGAGCCATCAATTGATCTTCTCGCTTGCCGATGCAATCGAGCGGGCGGAGCTGCATCTGCCGATGGCAGCGGAAGATGCGACCGCCTACCGGCTCTATCTCGAGGGCCGGGCGGCGATGAACAGCAGCGACCTGCCGAACCTGCGGCGGGCGCGGAACTGGTATCGCAAGTCGATCGATCTCTATGGCGGCTTCGCGCCGGCGATCGCGGGATTGTCGCGCACGCTCAGCATGGAATGGCTGGTGCGCGGGCTGACCGACGATGAGCTGCTGCGCCAGGCCTTGTCGGTCGCCGACACCGCCGTCGATATCGACCCATTCGACGGGCGCGGCTTGCGCGAGCGCGGTTTCTCGAGCCTCTATCTCAAGCGGCATGACGAGAGCCTCGCGAGCTTCGAAGCGGCGATCGAGTTGAGC
>JAESFU010000605.1_pt1 | contig 15331 bp, 8 predicted proteins | sample 9269461 | NCBI WGS metagenome assembly JAESFU01 (sample SAMN14502556, study PRJNA617107) | algae metagenome | isolation source: Stenomitos rutilans HA7619-LM2 and co-occurring heterotrophs from cave walls | place: USA: Waikapalae cave, Hawaii | collected 2009-07-28
GTCGTGATCGGCGGGACTTCACTTTCGGGTGGTCGCGGCGGCGTGATGCTCACGCTCCTGGGCGTGCTGACGATCGGGTATCTCCGGAAGATTCTCGATCTCAACAACGTCGGCACGCCGCAGCAGTTGATGATCACCGGCGGAATCATCGTTCTTGCGGTGCTCATCCAGGGTTTCCGCAGGTTCGACCGTGCCTGACGCTTTTGTGTGCTTGGATGCACGCAAACTTGTGGTAGAGTGTTGATCCCACGCGTGGTCCATTTGCCGCGCGAGATCATCGGAGGCTTTGCGATGCTGCTTCCCACCCGTCGTTCGTGCCTGGCCACCCTTGTTGCGATTGCCGTCGTTGCGAGTGGCACCTTCGCACAGCCCGCTGCACGCAAATTCACCATCGGCTACAGCCAGTGCAACCGCGGTGAACCGTGGCGCGAGCAGATGGACAAGGACATCGAAGCACAGTGCCTTGCACGATCTGAGAACAAGGGCCGTGCAGCATCCGACGCAGGTGGCGACACGCCGGTGAAGCTCGATCTCCAGATGAAAGATGCACAGAACGAAGCATCTCGCCAGATGGCGCACGTCAAGGAGTTCGTGAACGCGCGGGTTGACCTGATCATCATCTCGCCCAAGGACGACAGCCTGACCCCTGCGATCGCGGAAGCGTTCGATGCAGGGATTCCGGTGATCATCCTTGACCGTGCAGTGCAGGGCGAGAAGTACACCTGCTTCATCGGTGCGGATAACCGCTTGATCGGTGCACAGGTTGGCAAGTGGGTCGTCGAGAAGCTCAAGGGCAAGGGCAACGTTGTCGAACTCAAGGGCCTGACCTCGAGCCAGCCATCTCTGGATCGTTCAGAGCCCTTCCGCAAGGCGCTCGAATCAACCCAGATCAAGGTTGTGTACGACGCCGACATGGAATGGCTGTCAGACATTGCTCGCGAGAAGATGCAGGCTGCTCTTTCTCGCAATCCGCGCAAGGGCTCGATCAGTCTCGTCTACGGTGCGAACGACCCTGCGGCGATCGCTGCATACAACGCTGCACGCGATGCAGGTCGTGAGAAGGAGATGATCTTCGTCGGTGTTGATGCACTCCCGCACGAAGGCGTCGAAGCAGTGCGGAAGGGGATTCTTCACGCGACGTTTGAGTATCCCAACGGCGCGGACCGTGCAGTGGATTCTGCAGTGAAGATCCTGACCGGTAAGGCGAGCGACGTTCCGCGCAAGATCGTGCTCGGCACGCGGCTTTTCACCAAGGACAACGTTGAAAAGGGCGGGGAAGAGATCAAGCCCTGAGCGTGTTGTTTTCAGAGCGAGATTGGTGAAGCAGTTCGCTGGCCCTGCGTGATCGCAGGCTTGAGGTGCATGTGCAGTTCAAGCACCGCGTTCATCAGGTCCCGGCTCACCCAGGTACCTTCCCTGCGTGAGATTGCGGAGAAACGTTGCCACGATCTGGCTCTTGTCGTACGCGATCGAGCACTCGGGGCAGTTGCCGGTCGTCGGGAGGCCGCCGAGCCAGTAGCCGCACTTGGTGCAGGGCACGCCTGTGCTCTCATCCACTGCAAGCTGCTCTTCCTGCGGGTAGCACGTGTCGAGCGCCTCTGGCCCGAACTGTTCCGCGACGAGCTCTGCGATATCAACAGGCGTGCGACATGACGGGCAGTTCGAATCCCCGGTGTTTGCAGTGATCGCTGTACTGCACGAAGGGCACTCGACTTTCATCCCAGGATCGAGGAGCGAAAGATCCGGCGCTGCTTCTGAATCATCCTCGATCCCTTCGACCGGCTCTGCTTCAAGCTCTTTTACGAGCTTCTCCGCGACTTCCTTCTCGCGTGCATCCAGGAGCACGACCCTGCTCATCGGCCGCACGTTGTACCCCATGGCGGTCACATCGTGCATCGGTGCAGCGACCACGCCCTCGTTGAGGAGAAATGACGCGATCCGTTGTGCTTCCAGGGGTTCAAGATGTCGCATGAAGACGTACATGGTTTTTCCTGATGGCTACCTGATGAAGAGGGCTGATGAAGAGGCCTGATGGCAAGGCCAGACAGCAAGGACAGGTGGCAAAATCGGATCGCACAACCTGACCGCAAAGACCCGATCGCGGGATCTGCATGCGAAGTATGGTCGAGCACGCTCAATACCCTACAGGGGAACCACCCTTGCGAGGGTCGCACGCGGCCTCGATCCCTTGATCGCTGCGTTTGAGAATCTGGCACGCAGCCTGCGGTGCCTTCTTCCCGACCTTGTGCCCGCGCCTGGTCAGTTCTTCCACGAGTGAAATGTTCTGCAGGCCGTCTTCGAGCCACAGCGTTTCAGGCATCCACTGCGTGTGCAGACGCGGTGAACCCGTCGCGTCCTTCGCGTCGAGCTTGAAGACGATCGCGTTCAATGCAGCCTGGAGCGTCGAACTGATGATCCTCGGCCCGCCCGAAGCACCGACGACGATCTCAACATTACCTTGCTCGTTCACGACGATGGTGGGGGACATGCTGGAGAGCGGTCGCTTGCCCGGCTCGGGCAGATTGCGTTCAGACTGCGTGAGCCCGAACGCATTCGGCTCGCCCGGCCGCGTCAGGAAGTCATCCATCTGGTTGTTCAGCGGAAAATCAAAGCCATCGACCATCAGCATCGAGCCGAACTCGAGGTTGATTGTCTCCGTGCAGGCCACTGCGTTGCCGCGCTCATCGATCACGCTGAAATGGCTCGTTCCGCCGTCCTCGGTCGTGTCCTTGGCGTCATCAGGTCCGGTGCCGTACTTGCGCGCGTCGAGCGTGTGCGTCATGTCGATCATCTTCGCTCGCGTTCCGAGGTATCCGCTCGAAAGCAGACGCTGGATCGGAATGTCGACAAAGTCCGGATCGCCAAGCCAGCGTGAGCGGTCCGCGAAGGCATGCTTCATCGCCTCTGCAGTGAGATGAATCGCGTCCGCGCTGTTGTGCGTGAACTCGCCAAGCCCCTGCATGCGCTGCTCAAGAATCCCGAACGTCTGCGCCAGTGCGATGCCTCCAGAAGATGGCGGAGGCATGCAGAAGATTCGCCTTCCCTGGAACTGCACTTCGAGTGGTTTTACTTCTTCCACGCGATACGAACCAAGATCCGCCATCGTCAGGACGCCGCCATCCCTCTGGATCGATTCAACGATCGCCTCGCCGATCTCGCCAAAGTAAAACGCACCGCTCCCGCGCTCTGCGATCAGTTCAAGAGCACGTGCTTGCCCAGCAAGCGTCACGCGATCCCCTGCTTTCAGCGAGCCTTTGGCGCAGAGCCCATCCCACAACCCGTGAAACCGCGCTGCACGTCCATCGCCCTTCTCGATCCAGCGACGTGTACTCTCCACGCTGCCAATAAGGTGCTCATCTGCAAGGTACCCCTCGCGAGCAGCGCGAATCGCAGGTGCGAGGACAGTCTTGCGATCGAGCGTGCCGTACTTTTCAAGTGCGTGGAGCAATCCCGCGACCGTCCCGGGAATCGCGATCGCCTTGCCGCCGCGCGTTGATGCACTTTCCTCTGCATTCTCAGGCAGTGTGTAAAAGTCGCGACCGATCGCTTGCGGGCACTGCTCGCGATAGTTGATCGCAGTCGTCAATGTTCCATATCGCGGGTCGTTCTTCAGGTGAATCACCATGAACCCGCCGCCGCCGATGCCGCACGACTCAGGCCGCACCACGGATAGCGCAAAGCTCACCGCGACCGCTGCATCCACTGCATTCCCGCCCTTGCGAAGGATCTCAGCCCCTGCAGCGGATGCGATCGGATGGTCCGCAGCGACTGCAGCCTTGGTGAACGTTGCATAGGTCTTGGAAACGTCCGAGGCGTGCGCAACCGTCGGCCCATCGATCGCAGTGACCTGGGCCCGTGCATCAGGTGCCCCTGCAAACAGCCCTGCACCCGCCACCAGCACCCAGCCCAACCTGCGCGACCGATCCTGCAGCATGTCGCTTCGCTCCTCAATTCGAGAATCCAGTTTTGCAAATGCACCCGTCAAAGGCCGGAATCAGGTTCCGGACATAGTTCCAAGCAGCGTACCACGTCCGGAAACTTTCTCTTGGCGAAACCTCCCGCATTCTGGCACAATACCGACCGACATTCCGGTAGCTTCTCCCTATCTCAATTCGGAGCCGTCAAAGATGCGAACCAGCCTTCCCGTGCTGCTTGCCAGTCTTGCAATCGTCTCGCCCGCTTTCGGGCAGCCCGCTGCACGGCTTGGTGACCCAGAAGTCACCCGCTTTGATGGCTACTCCTCCGTCCGCGTCACGGTTACGACACCGCGTCAAATGCTTGCAGTGACGTCGCTCATGGACATGCTCCTGAGCGAGTCGTCCGGTGTCGGCACGTTTGACGTTCTCCTCGCGCCGGGCAAGCTCAAGGCACTAACTGATCTTGGGATTCAGCACGCGGTCCTTTCGCCCAACATCCAAGACCAGATCGACGCAGAGTCGCGCCGCATCCGCACTGCACTCCTCCTGAACCACGCAGGCCAGGGCCAACGCGAAGGGCGTGCCTGGTTTGACGATTACAAGACACTCGCGGAGATCAACGCCTACGCGGATGCACTTGCAGCAGCAAAGCCCGCGATCGTGACCATGCAGAACGTTGGTGCAAGCCTTCAGGGGAGGCAGCTCCGCGCGATCCGCATCACTGCACCGGGCAACCCGCCCGGCAATCCGCGGCCTGCAGTGATCTACCACGGCGGGCAGCATGCACGCGAGTGGATCACGCCGATGACAGTGGTGTACATCGCAGACCAGCTCATCAACGGCTATGGCGTTGAGCCGTGGATCACGTCGATGCTGAACAACGTCGAGGTCATCATCATCCCGGTGATGAACCCCGACGGGTATGAGTACACCTGGACCAACAACCGCATGTGGCGGAAGAACCGGCGAAACAACGGTGGTGGAACGACCGGCGTCGATCTCAATCGAAATTGGGGCTTTGGGTGGGGCGGTGAGGGCGCGAGCACGGATCCCGGCAACGACACCTACCGCGGGCCATCTGCATTCTCTGAACCTGAAACGCAGGTGATGCGTGATTTCATCACCGCCAACCCGCAGATCCGTGCCCACATCGACTTCCACAGCTATTCGCAGCTGATTCTCTCCCCCTACGGCTACACCGCGACGCTCCCGCCCGATGCAGCGAAGTTCAATCGCATCAACGCGGTGATGGAAACGCAGATCGAGAGCCTCTACGGCACGCAGTACGTTTCAGGCCCGACGTACACGACGATCTATCCCGCCAGCGGCGGCTCGTCGGACTGGACCTACGGCTCGCGCGGCATCCTCGGCTGGGGATGGGAACTGCGTGACACCGGCGAGAACGGCTTTGTGCTGCCGCCCGAGCAGATCATTCCCACGGGTCAGGAAACCATCCTCGCGGTTCGTGCACTCACCGAGTACATCGCGTATCCCGTCCAGTTCTCGTTCCCGCGTCCGCTTCCGACGCAGGTCTCGGTGGATGGCTCTTCCACCGTCGATGTCACGATCATCTCGCGTGAAGGAACTGTCCAGGCAGGTTCGCCCAAGCTCTATGCACGTGCGGGTTCCACCGGCAGCTTCTCTGCATTCACGCTGACCAGCGTCGGCGGCGACACGTTCCGCGCCACGCTCCCTCCGGGCTTCTGCAACGATTACATCGAGTACTACTTTGAAGCTGCAGGAAGCTCGGGCGGCGTCGGTCGCTCACCTGCCAACGCGCCGACCGAGTTTTACCAGGCACTGGCGTTTGGTGTTGAATCGATCTACGCCAACGCGTGCGAATCCTCTGCAGGGTGGGTTGTCGGTGCTGCAGGCGATAACGCCACTGCTGGCGTCTGGGGCCTGATGGATCCGCAGGCCACTGCTGCACAGCCCGGCGACGACCACTCACCTGTCGGCACGCAGTGCTGGGTCACCGACGGACGTGCAGGTTCTGGCGTCGGAACCTACGACGTTGACGGCGGCGTCACGACGCTCACGAGCCCGACGTTCAGTGCAGTCGAGAATCTCCACGATTTCATCGGCGCCGATGCAGTGCTCTCGTACGCACGGTGGTATTCAAACGACCAGGGCTCTGCACCCAACGCAGACTCGATGCCGATCCTGATCTCAAACGACAACGGCGCGACGTGGACGCAGCTTGAGGATGTGTCGGAAAACGCAGGGAGCTGGGTCGTCAAGAGCTTCCGCGTCGCCGATTACATCACGCCCACGTCGCAGATGAAGCTCCGGTTCATCGCACGCGATCTTGGCAGCGGCTCGGTTGTGGAAGCAGCGATCGACGACATCGCGCTCAACATCTTCGGCTGTCCGCGCAGACCTGCAGACTTCAACGGCGACGGCTTCATCGATCTCGAAGACTTCAGCGCGTTCGTCGAGGCTTTCGAAGCAGGTGACGACTCTGCAGACTTCGATGAATCAGGCTTTGTTGATACGGACGATTTCGATGCCTTCGTCGAAGCTTTCGAGCTTGGCTGAGTAAAAACGGCAAATAGGGCAAAGCGGGCAAATACGGCAAATCTAGAAATGATCCAAATGGGATCGCTTCAAGGTTTGCCGTATTTGCCCCTTTGCCCCTTTGCCTTATTTACTCTTCGTTCCCCGTCCCGACCACCACCAGCCCCAGCATCACCTGCCCTGCTTCACCTGCAGTCTCAAGCTGGGCGAGCACCAGGCGGTCGGGCTTTTCGATAGCAAAAAACCCGCCCTCGCGGAAGGGTTCGCTGAACTCATCGCGGAACTCATTGAGGCGGAACTTGAGCGTCTGGCCGATCGCGAGCCCTTCGATCGGGAGGCAGTAACTGCCATTGAGCCACAGCGTGCTCGGCCCGTACGCAGTCGCGGTCGTGTTTGTGAACTCGATGTACTGCGTCTCGCGGAAGACCTGGATGTCGAGCGTTCTGCCGCGAGCGACACCGGTCGGATAGGGGCGTGCATAATCCACTGCAGTCGGCGTCGAGCTGCAGCCAGTCATCAATGCCGTCCCTGCCACCATTCCAATGCACAACGCAGCCAGAACCAGCCGACGCCCTGCCCGTTGCAGGGCCGTGCGCCCACAACCACCCATCGCGTGCATCTCGAAGCTGGCGGATTGATTCATCATCGACTGCGACTCCAGGAACTGCGTTTGGGCGGATGAGCCTCCCCTGAAAGACCGCCTGCCAGCGATCTCGAACGGAAGGACGCCCGGCCAGAATATAGTCTCTGCGTGTCTTGTGAGACCAACAACGCGACTGCACCCTCCCCTGCCATAGCCCCAGGGCGTGAACACATCGACCCGATGAAGGTCGCCGCCGACCTTGCTGCACGCTTTGGCCCGGGCGGTGCAGACCCGAGGTTGAACCAGATCACCCCCGGGTTTGATGCACCCTTCTTCCAGGCGGGGCTGGCGGGGTACAGCGATGCAGCGATGCGGCTGATCGCCCGGAGGCACGGCTGCCCGTTCTGCGTCACCGAGGCTCTTCTCGACCGGACGCTCCTTGGAGGCGGCAGGGGTTTCACCAAGGCAGACCTCGGCGAACTCCATGACAACATCCCCGGTGGTGCTGAGGATCATCCCCTTGCAGGCCAGATCATGGGCTCCCACCCCAAGGAAATGGCTGCTGCGGCCCTCAAGATGATCGAGCAGGGCAAGCGCGGTGACAAGGCCTACCGCCTTCTGGCCTACAAGGACGACCCCGAACTCGAAGCAGAGGCAAGCGAAAGCCATCTCCGCCAGCCCGGCGGCGAGCAGGTCGTCTGCGGCGACGAAGAACCAACTGCATCTGAGTCAGACGCAGACGAAAACTCCATGGCGTTCGCTCCGCCCCCAGCCGGTCTTGCCTCCCCCCTTGATGCCTCGATGACTCGATCACTCGATGCCTCTTCTTTCGAGATCATCGACGTCAACCTCGCCTGCCCCGTCAAGAAGATCAAGAACAAATCCCGTGGCGGTCACTGGCTGACGGATCCTGCTGGTGCGATCAAGATCCTCGAAGCAGTGCGTGATGCAGTTCCCTCGCACATCCCCTGCAGCGTCAAGCTCCGCCGTGCCTACAACGACACGCCGGAAATGGCCGCCAATTTCGAGAAGATCTTCGAGGCCTGCTACAAGATTGGTTACGCATGGACCACGGTCCATGCACGGACCGTCGAGCAGAAGTACATCGGCCCCTCGCGCTGGACTTTCCTTCGCGACCTCGTCGCCCGCCACCCTGGCAAGATCATCTTTGGCTCGGGGGATGTCTGGACCGTCGACGACATCTTCACGATGATCGGCTACACCGGTGTCCATGCAGTGAGCATCGCACGCGGCTGCATCGGCAACCCCTGGATCTTCCGCCAGGCCCGCCAGATGCTCGCGGGTAGTAAGCCCACGCCGCCGACCATCGCAGAGCAGCGTCTGGCGCTCGAAGAGCACTTCCGCCTCTCTCTTGCAGTCACCCGCAGATTCCGCAAGGGAGAAGAGCAGACCAGCAAGATGATGCGCAAGTTCGCGATCCGCTTTTCGGTCCACCACCCCAATGCAGAACAGGTCCGCCTGCGGATGATCGCCGTCCGCAACGCTCGAGAGTGGTTTGCAGTGCTGGATGAGCACTACCCGGTCGAGCAGCCGCTCAAGGTCTCGTGACACCCGCCTTGTATACCGAGTAAATCCTAAACAGGCATTGCCTGCTGGGGTCCAGATCCGGGTGTGCAGTTTGCAGAGCGGGCCAAATTCCCATACCTTCGTCCTCGGGGATATGCCCGGTCACTCGACCGGCCGTGTTTGCACGTTTGGGATCAGGAAGTAACGCCATGTCCAGCCCAGTCGGGACGGATCCGCACGCTACGCCGACAACTTCCAGCACCAACATCCCGCCGCTGCCCGAGGGCGCGACCCCTGACGAGAAGGACCAGCACTGGTACAAGCATGTGTACCAAGGCGATCGCATGCCCCAGCTTACGGTGCGCGCGGTCCTCATCGGCGGCTTCCTGGGCATGGCGATGGCGGCCTCCAACCTCTACACCACGCTGGCCATCGGCTGGTCGTTCGGCGTTGCCATCACAGCCTGCGTCCTCTCCTTTGTCTCCTGGAACGTCGTCCGTGCGCTCTCTGCAGGTCGCGTGAGCCAGATGTCGATCCTCGAGAACGCGTGCATGGCGTCCACCGCCTCCGCGGCTGGATACAGCACGGGTTCGACAATCGCCACCATGTTCGGCGCACTCGTTCTTCTTGCAGTCGTTCCAGAAGGCAAGACGCTCGCCGACATCAAGACGTGGGAAGTCAGTCCCTGGTGGCTGGTCGCGGCGTTCACGTTGTGCACGGGTCTCATGGGTGTCTTCCTGGCGATTCCGATGAAGCGCCAGATGATCAACCACGAGCAGCTCGCCTTCCCGACCGGCTCTGCCGCAGCCGAAACGCTCAAGAGCCTCTACAGCCAGAGCGTTGAATCGATCCGAAAGGCGTACGCACTGGTGGTCGCACTTGTCGGCGGACTCCTGATCGGCTTCCTCCGTGCACCGGAAGAAGTGCTTGAAGCGGTCAATTTCCTCCGGCGGTTCTTCGAGTGGTTTCGCGAAAAGCTATTCAACATTCAGATCCCGACCGAGATCAAGCTGCACTTCATCGACAAGCTTTATCCGGGCGGGCGGCATCCCTACGGCTTTGCCTTTGAGCCTTCGGTCCTCCTCATCGCCGCGGGCATGATCGTCGGTATGCGTACCAGCCTGACGCTCGTGCTCAGTTCGCTCCTGCTCTATGGCGTCGTCGGCCCGCAGATCGCCAAGATGGACGCCGACCACCTGGCCCACGGTGCCGAAACGGTCATGCTTGCCGTCAATGAGTCCGCGGTTGCCGCGCCGTCGCCCGCTGAGGCAGTCACTGCCTCGATCGCCGCCATTACCCGCACCGCAACGGAACTCGACCTCCCGTATCCCGATCGCCTGACTGCGATTGCCCGGACCACCGGCGACAACGCCGCGGCAGCCACAGACGCCACCGCCGCGAACGTCGGCAAGGCGATCGCTGGCGCGGTTGCCGCGGGTGCTGCGGATCAATACGCCAACAAGAACGCATACCGCGCTTCAGATGAAGTCCGTGCCAAGGCGCTCGCAGAGGGCAAGCCGGAAACCGAAGCCGCCGCCGCTGCAAAGGTGGTGTACGACGAGGGCAAGTACAAGACCAGCCTCATCTGGAACTGGGGAGGCGGAACCATCGTCATGGCTCGCTGGGCTCTCTGGGGCGGCACCGCCTGCATGGTCTTTGCCAGCCTCGCGAGCGTCGCGCTGCAGTACAAGACGATCGCCCGTGCTTTCATCGGCTCTCGGGCCGGCGCGCACTCCGGGGCGGATCTCTCAAGCATTGAAGTGCCCGGTCGCTGGATGATCTACGGCATGATCCCGATCACGATCGCCATGGTGGTGATCCAGATCGTCGCATTTGAAGTTGCCTGGTGGGCAGGCATCATCGCTGTCGCGATGTCGTTCCTTCTTTCAATGGTCGGTGCACGGGCCACCGGAGAGACCGACACGACCCCGGTCGGCGCGATGGGCAAGGTCATGCAGCTTCTCTTTGCCATCATCGCCCCCGGCAACATCAACGCCAACCTTGCTTCTGCAGGCATCGCCGCCAACAGCGCTTCAAGCTCGGCGGATCTTCTCCAGGATCTCAAGACGGGCTATCTCCTTGGTGCAAACCCCCGTAAGCAGTTCATCGCCCAGTTCTGCGGCGTCTTCTTCGGAACGGTCGCGATCGTTCCGATCTGGTTCCTGATGGTCCCGACTCGCGAGGCACTCGAGAAATTCCCGCTCCCCGCGACGCGTTCATGGGAAGCTGTCGCACGGGTTCTCACCGACGGCGTGGGCAATCTTCCGCAATCCGCGCTCATCGCCATCCTCATCGGCGCGGGCCTGGGTGTCCTTTTGCCCATCATCGAGAAGCTGACACCCGCAAAGGGACGAAAGTACCTTCCCTCAGTCAGTGCGCTCGGCCTTGCATGGGTGCTCCCCTTCCAGAACGCATTCTCGTTCTTCATCGGGGCGGTCATCATCCTGCTGTGGACGAGGATCAACAAGCGTACTGCGGATCAGTACAACGTTCCCGTCGCATCGGGCCTCATCGCGGGTGAATCACTGATGCTCGCCGCGCTTGCGATCGTGACGACCGTCGTTTCACTCATGAAGTAGCCCCGCGGACAATCTCCGTCTGACGGAGTTCGTCTTACGATTTCATGGACCCTTGCAGGCCCGTGGCGGTATACCGCCGTGCACCTCGTGCCCGGATGGAGTATCGTACTGACGGTCGCCGGAAGCCGTGCACGAGCGTCTTCCGTTACCGTCAGATGCAACCAGTCCCTTTCACCCGCCGCACCCGGACGCTCCTGTCGCAACTCGCGACCCTCGTCTCTGAACGCGCCAAGACCGCCGCGGATGCAGCACGCGTGCTCGAAGGTGCCCGCGATGTCGCCATGCGTGCGCACAAGGAAGCCACGTCCGCCGCGGAGGGCGAGGCCAAGCACGCCCGTGCATTGATCAACCAGGAACACTCCGGCCGCATCGATGCTCTGAAGCGGAGTCACCAGGACCAGCTCCAGCGGGCCCGTGCCCAGTTCGATGCGGACGTCCGAGAATTCCGGGCTAAAACTTCCGCCATCGAGCAAGGCGCCCAGCGCAAGGCTGAAGACGGTCACTGGCTCGTTGACACAATGATCGAGTCGGGCGAAGGCAAGCTCAAGAAGGAGTTCGACTCCGTCCGTCGCTCGCTTCAGAGCCTCATCGAGCGGACCGATCAGCTCGCCTCTGATGCACAGGCTTCGCTTGAGAAGTTCGGCCACCGCCCGCTTCCCGCCGCGCCTCAGGATGTCACGCACTGGGCACTCCCCGACGACACCGCAGGGATGCGTGACAAGTGCGAGGAACTCGTCCGCACCGGGCGGAGCTATCTCGAAGAACTGCAGGGGAAGATCAAGCCCCGCATGCTGGGGCCTGCGACATTCGTCTTTGTGCCGATGCTCTTCATCGCCGCGGGTGCAGTGACCGCGGCGATCATCATGGGCCAGCCGTACCAGAAGTCTGCACTGATCGGCGCGGGTGCAGGTACTGCACTCTCGGTCGTGATCTTTGTCCCTCTGCGAATGGTCCTTCGCGGTCGCGTCCCTGCAGTTGCAGAGAAGCTCAGCAAGCACATCGCAGAAACCCGCGCCACGATCGATCACGCCCTTCGCCTGATCGATTCACAGCTCGAAGACCGCAAGCAGCACCTCCGCAAGCAGGCAGAGCAGGAAGTCGCCAAGAACCGGCTCGAGGTCAATCAACTCCGCTACGAGGCGTACCGGAGAAAGACCGAGGAAGAGCCCGTCTTCATCCTCGACCACGAGAACACGATCGTCGAGCTCCGTGCACGCATCGAGGCGGAATCCAATTCCGCCATCGCTGCACGCGATACTGCCCTCGCCAAGGTCGAGCGAATGCTGAAGGAATCGCTCGCGGATGCGAGGAGCACGCTCGACCGCGAGCTTGCAACCGCACAGGCGACGCACGATCACGAGATCGAGCAGGCCACGACCACGTGGCGTGAAGGCATGCAGCAAGGCTACGCGGAAGCAGACACCATCCGCGCCGCTGCAGCTGCAACATCCGCCCCGTGGGATTCACCTCGCTGGACGCCATTTCCCCCTGCACAGAACGTCCCTGCTGCAGTTTCGATCGGCGCACTCCAGGTCGATCTTGCATCGCTCCCCGGCGGGCTCCCGACCGAACCTGCCTTCGCGCTTCCTGGTTCCGCTGCGTTTGAACTTCCCATCTCGCTCGATCTGCGCGAGCGCGGCAGCGTCCTGATCCAGGCAGGGGCGGATGCACGGCAGGTGGCGATCGCGACGCTCCGCAACATCATGCTCCGGCTTCTTGCGGCGATCCCGCCTGCCAAGACGCGCTTCACGATCATCGACCCTGTCGGCCTTGGCGAGAGCTTCGCTGCCTTCATGCACCTTGCCGACTACGACCAGCAGATCGTCGGCGACCGCATCTGGACCGAGCCGCGACACATCGAGCAGAAGCTCTCGGACCTCACCGAGCACATGGAGACGGTGATCCAGAAGTACCTGCGTAACGAGTACGCGACGATCCAGGAATACAACGAAAAAGCAGGCGAAATCGCTGAGCCGTACCGCTTCCTGGTCATCGCCGACTTCCCTGCAGGCTTCTCTGAAGCAGCCGCCAAGCGCCTCGCGAGCATCATCGCCTCCGGTCCGCGCTGCGGTGTCTTTACGCTCATCGCGATGGACACGCGCCAGCGTCCACCTGCATGGGTGCCGCTCGCAGATATCGAGCGTGGCAGCCTTTCGCTCGTCTTCAAGGGTGGCAAGCTTTCGTGGAACGAAGAGCAGTTCAATCGCTGGCCCATCACGCTCGAAGCGCCTCCCTCTGATGCGATCTTCACGCGACTGATCCACGACACCGGCAAGCTCGCCAAGGACTCGGGCCGCGTCCAGGTTCCGTTCGAAACCGTCGCGCCCACGCCGCCAGAACTCTGGACACGCTCTGCTGCAGAGGAGATCCGCGTCCCCATCGGCAGGACAGGCGCGACCAAGATCCAGCACCTGGCGCTCGGCCGCGGCACTGCACAGCACGCACTGATCGCAGGCAGAACCGGCTCGGGTAAGTCGACGCTCCTCCACGCGATCATCACGAGCGCTGCACTCTGGTACAGCCCCTCCGAAGTCGAGCTCTATCTCGTCGACTTCAAGAAGGGCGTTGAATTCAAGACCTACGCAACGCACCAGCTGCCGCACGCACGCGTCATCGCGGTCGAAAGCGAGCGAGAATTCGGTTTGTCCGTCCTTCGCAGGCTCGATTCGGAGCTGACGCGCCGCGGCGAGCTCTATCGCAACCTCGGTGTGCAGGACCTTGCAGGCTATCGACGCATGGCCTCGTCGCCATCCGCGCCTGCAGGGACGCCCAAGATCATGCCGCGCGTGCTCCTGATCGTCGACGAGTTTCAGGAGTTCTTCGTCGCAGACGACAAGATCGCGCAGGAAGCCTCACTCCTTCTTGATCGTCTCGTTCGCCAGGGCCGTGCCTTCGGCGTCCACGTCATCCTCGGCTCGCAGACCATCGGCGGTGTGTACAGCCTCGCGCGGAGCACGATCGGCCAGATGGCAGTGCGCGTCGCGCTCCAGTGCTCGGAGGCAGACTCCTACCTCATCATGAGTGAGGACAACGCAGCCGCACGTCTGCTTTCGCGTCCTGGCGAAGCGATCTACAACGACGCAAGCGGCCTGGTTGAAGGCAACAGCCCCTTCCAGGTTGTCTGGCTGCCCGATGAAAAGCGAGAGAAGTTCCTCGACACGGTCCACGATCGCCCGTCGGAAGTCCCCACGCCGATCGTCTTCGAAGGCAACGTTCCTTCCGATCTTGCGACCAACCCGCCGCTTGCAAAGCTCATCGCAGAGCCTGCAACTGCACGCACCACGCTCCCGCGTGCATGGCTTGGCGATGCGATCTCGATCAAGGATCCGACTGCAACGACGTTCAAGCGACAGAGTTCCGCGAATCTCCTCATCGTCGGCCAGCAGGACTTGCCTTCGATGGCAGTGACGCTCTCCTCGGTCGTCGGTCTCGCTGCATGGGCACGCGGGCAGAACGCTCTACTCAATCCTGCAAGCCCCGCGATCACGATCCTCGATGGCAGCGTGATGGAAGATGGCTCTTCAAGCCCGTTCGAAGTCGTCGGGCGTGCGCTCCCGGGTTTGGTCGCGCGTGCCGGTGTTCGCGAGTGTGACGCAGCGATCGCAGAGCTGTATGCGGATCTTGTTCGCAGGCAGGCCCCCGATGCAGGTGAAGCACCGACGCGGTTCCTCGTGGTTTATGGCCTCCAGCGTTTCCGCTCGCTCCGCAGGGCTGAAGAGGATTTCGGTTTCGGCGGTGGCGGCGAGGGCGAAGCAACCAAGCCTGACCAGCAGTTCATGAACCTCGTGCGTGAAGGACCTGCACTTGGCATCCACACGATCATGTGGATCAACACCACTGCAACGCTCGAACGCTCGATGGATCGACGTGCACTCCGCGAGTTTGATGGTCGCGTCCTCTTCCAGATGAGCCAGACCGACAGCAGCTTCCTTATCGATGGCCCTGCTGCAGCCAACCTCGGCCAGCACCGTGCGCTCGCCTTCAGCGAGGAAACCGGCGTCATCGAGAAATTCCGCCCCTACGCCCTGCCCGACCCTGCATGGTTTGAAACAACCCTTCAGAAGCTCGCCGCAGGTTCGTGAGATCGACGACGCGTGCTGCATATCACGTTTGGGTGCCCGTGTCCGGCCACCTTTGAGGCCGGGCACGGACGAGGCGAACGAACCCGCAGCGCAAGCAAGGGCATCAACCGAGCGGTCCAAGCGGTT
>JAESFU010000606.1_pt1 | contig 15312 bp, 11 predicted proteins | sample 9269461 | NCBI WGS metagenome assembly JAESFU01 (sample SAMN14502556, study PRJNA617107) | algae metagenome | isolation source: Stenomitos rutilans HA7619-LM2 and co-occurring heterotrophs from cave walls | place: USA: Waikapalae cave, Hawaii | collected 2009-07-28
GTTTCGGTCCGTATGTATCATGGTTCCGGCGGTTTAACAACGGACGGATGATCAGTACACACAACAATTTCAGCATCGGTGTTAAAAATGGCGATTGGACAGGTGGCACCAGTTTCTGGGCGCGTTACAACCCATACAGACTCGGCGATGCGTCCATTCGTGTTGGGAGAAATTTTTATTCAATCAACAGCTTTGATGCGTATCTCAATCAATTGAAAATATCCAACTACATTCTGCACGAGTACGTCGACCTGTTTCATCGCATTGAGTTGTTCAACGGTTTTTACATCAGCGCCGACGTTGGCTTCAGCAATCGTCGTTCGGTAGCCGGGTATGATGCATCCTCTATTCTGAATACGGTTATCGATAAAGTTGATCCGCTGGATTTTGAAGGATACCAGGCTTTTATTTCGAACCTGCGCTTTTCGTATACGCCGGAGCAAAAGTATATGTCCGAGCCAACACGCAAAGTTGTACTCGGTAGCCGCTTTCCTACATTCAGCATCAACTACCGCAAAGGCTGGAATGGGATTTTCGCCAGCGATATCGATTTTGATTATGTTGATCTGACCATCGAACAAAATCTTTTGCTTGGCACGCTGGGCAATTCCAGGTATACACTCATGGCCGGGAGATTCGTCAATACGCGCGACCTGCGGTACGTTGATCTAAAGCGATTCAGGCAGTCAGATCCGTATCTGTATTCAGATCCGCTACACTCTTTTCAGGCGTTGGATACGGCCTTATCAACCACAAATCTGTTTTTGGAGGCACATTACATTCACCATTTCAACGGGGCTATGATCAACAACATTCCCCTCATCAAAAAAACAAAGCTGCGTACGGTGGCGGGTGGCGGCGCGATGTGGATTCAGGAAAGTAACTATCGTTACGAGGAGCTCTTTGGCGGGCTGGAACGTACGTTCAAACTCGGAGCGCGCAGAAGGTTGCGCATAGGCGCCTACGGCGTATTGTCACAATCGAACGCCTCCCCACCGCAGACTTCCTTTAAAATTTCGTTTGATGTCATCGACACCTGGAAACGCGACTGGAGTTATTAACAAATCGCACTTGCCCAGTAAGTTTTTGACAGCATAAAAGTAAAATTGTGGACCAAGAGAGAGCGCTGAAAAACGGGCATTTTTAATGGTAATTTTTACGCTTCTACACCCAAAGATTACCGGATAGTCCAGCGAAAAAGCTATCTTTGTCAAAATTTTGGATTATCAGAGCCTTATTCCATACAGCCCACAGCTCCTTTGCACCCGCCTGTTTCGCTGGCTCGGTTTTTTGGCCAGACTATTTTACCGTTCGTTTGAAATTAACGGAACCTTTGCCCGCTGAAATACGATTATAACCTAGGATTAGCAACATTAAATAAGTTTATACTCACATGAGACAACTAAAGATCAGTAAGCAGATTACCAACCGCGAAAGCCAGTCCCTGGATAAGTACTTGCAAGAAATCGGAAAGGTGGATCTGATTACCTCGGATATGGAGGTTGAATTAGCGAAAAGAATCCGGGAAGGTGATCAGCAGGCATTGGAGAAACTGGCGAAAGCCAACCTCCGCTTCGTTGTTTCGGTTGCCAAGCAATATCAGAACAACGGCCTTACACTGGGCGACCTGATCAACGAGGGAAACCTGGGCCTGATCAAGGCGGCGCAACGTTTCGATGAGACCCGTGGTTTTAAATTCATCTCGTACGCCGTATGGTGGATCCGTCAGTCAATCATGCAGGCTTTGGCAGAACAGTCACGTATCGTGCGTTTGCCGTTGAACCGCGTAGGTTCATTGAACAAGATCTCTAAAACATTCTCCGACCTGGAACAGAAGTTTCAACGCGAGCCTTCTCCGGAAGAGCTGGCGGAAGTGCTGCAGATTACCAGCGACGAAGTGGTTGATACCATGAAAGTAAGCGGCCGCCACGTATCCATGGATGCGCCGTTTGCCAACGGAGAAGAAAACAGCTTGCTGGACGTACTGCAAAACGAAAGCGAAGAAACGCCGGATTCAAGCCTGATGATGGATTCCCTTCGCCGCGAAGTACAGCGCGCCCTCGCTACGCTTACACAACGCGAAGCAGACGTAATCTCATATTACTTCGGCCTGAATGGCGAAACAGCCATGACACTGGAAGAGATCGGCGAGAAATTCAATCTGACACGCGAACGTGTTCGCCAGATCAAGGAGAAAGCCACCAAACGTCTCCGCCACAGCTCCAGAAGCAAAACACTGAAAGCCTATTTAGGATAAGCCTTCATTTGAATACCAAAGAAAGCCGCTCACAAAACCTGTGAACGGCTTTTTTATTTTTGAGCTTGGTACATTCCTCTGTGAAACTCTGCATTTCCTTCGTGTCCTTTGTGTACTGGATTTCTAACTTTGCAGCATGAAGAAGTCCCGCGCTCAGGAGACACCCGTCTATTGCCTCGATACATTCAGTGACAAAGCACAAAACACGTTGTTTTATATCCAGACGTTGCAAGACCACCTGCGTGACCACGCCTTCGTTAGCAAGCCGCATCGCCACGATTTTTATCTGGCACTCTACATCTCACAAGGCGCTGGCGAACACACCATCGATTTTCAAACGTACCCCGTTAAACCTCACAGCTTTTTTCTGATGACACCGGGACAGGTCCATTCCTGGAAGCTTGACGCCGATACGGACGGTTACATCTTTTTCTTTGTCCCGGAATTTTACCAGTTAGGACAGACGGACAAGCACTTGCTGGAATTCCCGTTTTTCCAGGCGTCGAATCCATACCCCTGTGTTCAGTTGACGGCGATGGATGAACCGATCGTTCCTGTAATTCTACAGGACATGCTGGAGGAATACGCCGGACAATCGTCAGTCAATATCAACCTGCTGCGAAGTTATGTGGATGTTGTGCTGTTAAAGATGGTACGTCATTATGATCAGCCGCTCCCGTCGACCGTTACGCAACAAACTACATTCAAGCTTCGCCGTCTGGAACAACTTATCGATCAAAATTATCTCACGCTCAAAACCCCGCACGCATACGCAGACCTTATGCATCTGTCGTCATCGTATCTGAACAACCTGTGTAAACAGGCGTTGAATAAAACGCTAAGTGATCTTATTCACGAACGCATCGTTCTGGAGGCAAAACGATTTTTCGCCTACACCGACCTTACCGTCGCGCAAGTGGCAGATAAACTTAACTTCCAGGAACCATCCTACTTCATCCGCTTTTTCAGAAAAGAAACGGGTACCACACCGGAGCAATTCCGCGAACAGCTGAATCGTGCTGTATAAACGCTGATTTGTGCACTAACACTATGAGGCAGAGTAGCGTTCTTTGCTGTAGGAACGTTATCCGTTGTCCGTTAATCGTTAATCGTTAATAGTAAAAAGACACCAGCGACCTGGCGGGCTACTGTTTACCATTGACGATTAACGGATAACTGATAACTGATAACTGATAACGATTAACGGATAACTATTATGCTACACAAAGGAACCAAACTATACAGCATTGTTCATCAGAAATGTCCGCGATGTCAGGAGGGCGATATGTTCAAAGCGCCGGTGTGGAGTCCGCGATTTGCGAACATGCATGCCCATTGTCCTGTTTGCGGATTTGATCTGGTGCAGGAACCATCGTTTTATTTTGGCGCCATGTACTTCAGCTATGCGTTTCAGGTGGCGGTGTTTGTGGCGGTTTACCTCGTGCTGAGATTCACGATCAATCCGGACACGTGGACTTACGTCTGGTACATGATTGCCGGCTCAATTGCCATACTGCCGCTGAATTTCAGAATGTCGCGGGCGGCGTGGATCAACCTGTTTATCTCCTATAAGAAGTCTCAAGGGAATTCGTAATGTAATGGGACATAAACTCGCAGTCATCGGTCAGGATATTGGTTTCCTGCGCGCGCAGGTTTAGGGCCGAAGGCTTGCGGGTATAGAACATACCCAGCTGGTAGTAATACTTTTCATCATCCTGGGCCAACGGAAAAAATCGCTGGTACACGGAGGGCTGTTTTCCATAGTCTCCTTTTGTGCGGGACTCTTTTCCATTTTCATCTTTCACCAGAATGTTTTCTCCGAGGCGACCATACACCGGTTTCTGGGCATAGCTCGTAAGTCCCCACGTAGGCTCGGTATGCGTTTCGGCGATCACATTGTTCGGGAAATGTTTGGTGATGTAGGCCAGGAATAATTTATTCTGCCAGAGACTTGTGTAAGCCGGATTGAGGACAACGGCCAGATCTTCTATTACAATTTTGGACAGAATGGCCGCGAGGTCTGGTTCTTCGTTGAACATCCAGTCCCACGGAATCATTTTATACCACACATCTACTTTTACATACTCTTCACCTTCCTGGTAAAAGATTCCTTCTTCAGAAAATGTAACGTGTTCCAGGTCCTGGTAAAAAGTCTGGAAGCCCGCGTTGAAGGCAATGTCCAGTATGCAATTTACGTTGGCTACATCTTCCGGGTAACCGAAAGATGATCCGAGAAAAACAGGATTGGGACTGGATGCTTTTTGAAGCTGCGTCAGGGTTGCCAGTAAATCTTCGCGCAAGTTGTTGAATTGCTGATAGCTTCCTTTCAGTTGCTGAAACTGCAATGGCTGCCAGAATAATGTCTCCGGCAATGTGCTGCAGGTGTCAGCATTGAATTCGATCACCGCGGTGGCGAGTTGTCCAACACCGCCATTCACATCAAAGCGGCCTGCGAGAAATGGATGCTTAGTACGGTTCTTCCAGCTGTGATAAATTACGGGTTCGAATGTTTTCGGAATGCCGAGTGTATGGAGTTGTCTGTCTTCGAGGATTTTGTCGGTAGCTTTTACAAAGATGGAAAAGGCTTCTTCTGTCAACTGGCGGATACGATCGATCTCCGCAGGCAGAAAGCCCAGCAGTTCGTTCGAGAAATAGTCCTCTTTTAAAAACCAGTGAAGCTGATGGGGTACATCTTTTTTCCTGAGAGACGATACCTCCTGAAACCGATTATCCTCCAAATGATCTGAATGATTTGCCTGCGCCATAACCTTTGGATGATGCCGAAGGTACTTTAACAGAACGTCTGCTTGCTGAGCTTTGCAGTTCGCTTTTCAGCCCGGTGGATTTGTTGTAGGCCTCCGGCGTTTTATAGTAGCGGGAGTCGGGCGTGACGTTGCTTACGTTATTGGTAAAGAAAGAACGTGCCATGGAATAGAAAAGCAATCCGCGCAGGGGCGAATAGTGACGGCGATAGGTCGTGTCGCTTTTCGATTCAAGTTTACGCAGGGACACCGTATCGGTTGTGCCTTTCAGCGTATGGATAATAGCGATGGACTTTTCCTTGTCGTCGATGAGGCGCTCATCCAGGATTTTATACTCATTGCCCGGTTCGATCTCCTCAACTTCAGTAACAGTACCTTTCGTGCTGGTGTAGATTGTCTTTTCTTCGAAGTCCTTGATGCGGGGTGCGCCACTGTCGGAAGAACAACCCTTTAAGACCATTGAACTTACGACAATACCAGCGGCCAATTTTCTGGACAACTGAAGGGCATTTGTAGATTTTTTATTCATCTTTGATTGAAACGTTCTTACCAAACATACCGAATCTTCATGAGAAAAAAAATACTTTTTTCATCATCCGTTTTTGTGGCCGGACTTTGCTCCATTGTTTACGAGTTGCTCATCAGCACCACGGCCACGTATTTTCTGGGTGATGGGGTGAAACAGTTTTCCATTATTATCGGCGTATATCTTTTTTCAATGGGAGCGGGGGCGTTTGTGTCCAAGTATTTTATGGACCGGTCGCTTTTCTTTTTTGTCAAGATTGAATATGTACTTGGCTTTATCGGCGGCATTTCGGTGCCACTGATTTACTTTTTGTTCGTCAGCGTAAGTCCCATGATTTTACAGATTTTATGCCTCGTCATTGTGTTTCTCATTGGAATGTTGACGGGGATGGAAGTTCCGCTGCTCACCTTCGCTATTGACGATGATATCAAGAACAACCTCTCCAATATTCTTTCGCTGGATTATATCGGGGGACTTGTGGCCACGCTGATTTTTCCATTCCTGCTCTTGCCCTTTGTAGGACTATTTTACTCCTCGCTCATTTTCGGACTCGTCAATATTCTGATGGGACTTACCCTCAATTTGATTTACTATAAAGATTCGCGGAGGACCGTGATTACTGGCGTTGTTTTCATAATAGCATTGGTAACCCTGGTACTGAACGGCGGCAGTCTGCTGAAAGCGTGGGACGACCGGATTTATAAAAATCCCATTGTATTCAATGAGCAAACGGCCTATCAGAAAATTGTGCTCACCAAACGACAAAAAGACGTGCGCCTCTACCTGAATCGTGTCATTCAGTTTTCTTCGGAAGATGAACACCGCTACCACGAGTCGTTGGTCCACATTCCGTTAAGCTTCCTGCCGAAACCCAAAACTGTCCTGATTTTGGGCGGCGGTGAAAACCTGGCCAGCCGCGAGGTGCTTAAACATGCGGACATAGATCGTATTGATGTGGTGGACATCGATAGTATGATGTTTCATATCGCCCGGACCAATGCATACCTGCGAAATATCAACCGCGATGCTGCGCGCGACAAGCGCGTCCATCTCATTGCTGAGGACGCCTTCACATTTCTCAATAATAACATCGAACGTTACGATCTCATCATTGCCGATCTCCCGGACCCGTCGTCCGAAGCGATCGCGCGATTGTATAGCAAACAGTTTTTTCTGATGGTAAAAAGAAGTCTTTCGGACGATGGAATTTTTGTGACGCAGGCCGGCGAAATCTACTTTTCCAACACTGTTTTCAGTTGTATCAACAATACGTTGCAGCAGGTGTTCAAACAGGTAAAACCGTTTCATGCCTACATTCCGTCGTTTGGTGATTGGGGTTTTGTGATGGCTTCCTCTGCGGACATGGAGCCGGCCCCTGGTGCTGTATTGCCGGAAGAACTCCGCTTTCTGACGGCCGGACAGCTGGCCTATTCGTTTATGTTGCCCAAGGACATTGCCGTGAGCAACACATCGGTCAATACCCTGGATAACCCCATCATCCTGAACTATTATCTCGATGACTGGGAAAAATGGAAACAGGATTTCATGAATACCACGAGCGAAGAAACGGGCGAGAGTATTTTATTTTAACGCGGGCACGCACGCTCTCCGGTACTCATGTGGACGATGGAATCCGAAGGACTCTAGCAAAAACCATTTTATTTGTTATCTTGCGTAAACCTTGTACCAATCTGATGACTATGAAAACCTCGTTTGCTCTTATTGTATGTTTATTATTTGCCGCATGCCTCTGCTCGTGCAGCAGTAATGTGGATCTGGCAATTGACAATCCTACCGAAGAACCGATCATTGTTACCATCGATACCCTCATGGTGGAAGTGCCCGGTCGCGAAGTGGTTTGGGTGGAGATGGGCAAGGGCGAACACCAGGTAACGCTTGCAAATGACAGCGTAGTGAGATTCAATTTCACAGAAGAAATGTACATGCTCAACCCGACGCAAACCGAATACCTGATGTTCGAGCAGTTTTATGGAAACCAGATGTTCATGGGACAGCACGTAAGCACGATTCCCAAGCAAACGGTAAACTACCTGGGCATCGAGCTTGAGGGCAATTACGCAGTTGTAAAAGGACTTATTGTACCCATCACCTGGGACTATGGACCGCGCGAAGCCTTGCCTCAAACGGTCGAGATTGATTCGGAAGATCAGTATGCCACGTTCGTAAAAATATCCGACCCCATTGAATTGGTGAATGAGCTTCAGCAGTCGTCGGAGGCAGCAGAGACAGAGGAACCTGCAGGCTCGGATTCTTTCTAATTTAATTCTTATTTGTACGGGATGATCGGTCAGCACTGTACGTGGGATGTTTATCATGCCGATAGGACACGGCTCTCATTTGTGCCCCATATCGAGCAGATGCTTCACGCGATAATCGATACGTTGAAACTCGCCAAAGTCAGCGCTGCGTTCAAGCAATTTGAGCCAGCAGGCGTCACCGGGTTTATTCTCCTGGAGGAAAGTCACATCAGCATACACACCTGGCCAGAACACAATTTTGCCGCCATCGATGTTTTCTCCTGCCAGCCTTTTGATGTGGAGCCTGTAAACAGAATGTTGGCGGAGATGCTCCAGTCGGACGAGATCATTTGCCAGACGTGGGAGCGGGGCCGCCTGCCGCTGTCCCTCCGGAAAGCCAATTAGAAAATTCTTCAAATCCGTTCATAGCAAAGTTCAGTAGTGAACAGGTTGTTACCTGCCAGAGCGTGAATCTGCGCCAGCGCGGATGTTTTTGTCCTGGCATTAATCTTGGCATGCGGAACGTAAAAAATCAGTACACAATGTCCAGGTTATTCATTTGCCTCGGTGCCTTTCTGGCCGGTATGCTTTTCGGTTCAATGTCCCCGGCCTTCGCTCAACCCAAACCTCCGATACTCCTGCATCCGGATTACATAAAACCCTTCTGCATGTGGACAGTGCCTTGTTCGCCATCATTTATAAATGCAGGATAAAAGAAGTTTCTGCGATGACAGCACCCGATCTCGAGTTCTTTCATGACAAGAGCAATCCCACGTATACGCGCGAAGAATTTCTCGCCACACTGGAACGCAATTTCTGTGGCCCGCGGGAAATGGCGTTGCGTCGAGAACTGGTGGCCGGCACAGCACAGGTTTTCCCGATGGACAATTACGGTGCGTTAATGACCGGTGAGCATTACTTCTATGAAACAGCAACCGGACAAAAAGAAAAGCGTGTGGGTATTGCCCGGTTCGCCAATCTCTGGCAGTACAAAGACGGTGTGTGGCAGATATCACGTGTCTTCAGCTACGACCACCGGCCTGCGCGGTAAAGGTTATTATTCGAGACTGAGAACATCCGCGCCAAGTGTCTCATCGCGTTTGCGCTCCAGTCGCTTGTCGTGCACAAGGATCGTTATTTCCAACGAGCCGGTGCTGACGCGTGCTTTCAGAATATGTCCTCCATACGCCTGAAAGGTTTTGTCCCCTACAACGCCGTGCGCGTGAATAGAAGGCTTGTCTTTCTTCCAGGCGATAGAGCCGTGCATGCCGGCCATTTCCACACTGGTAAAATCTTTGGGATTATACTTCTTTGTCTTTGAATCAAAAAAGCCAAACGTTACATCCACGAAACCCATCCCCGTAAAATTGGCCGAGCCGATATTCTCCTGCGAAGCGAGAAGCTCCAGTTCCAGGAGCACACTATCACCCTGGTGAAGCACCATCAGATATCCTGTTGGAGTTTTGATGTACTTTTTTTCGGCCAGCTGTCCCGATGCCGATACTTGAATGCCCAGAAACAGTAAAAGGATGAATGTGATTGCACGCATACGTTTTTACGGTACGGGCTAAAAAAGAGTGCCGGGTGGGGAGATTTCTCTTGCGTGCAGATATTAACGGACGCGATCCTCCGTAGTATTAATGTTAAGTTTAGGTCGACGGTCCACAGTGGATGGTAACAAGCAAACCGTTTCATTCAACATTGGTACGGGAACGCTCTAGAAATATGAATCACCGTGCAATTAAATGAAACGACTTGTGAGAGCAATCTACTGCAGACCGTGCACTGTGGTCTGTTAGCCGCAGGCTAACAATCACCACCCGATCCCATAGTCTTCCCCATGATTACTCGATCCGCCCCAGAACGAGCCATGGAGCCAGTCGAAATAGATGGCATTGATGGGACCGGCCGTACGCTCATCCAGCGCAATGCTGTAACCCATCTGTCGCAGTTCTTTCAAAACGTAGTTGGGCGTTTGCGTATTGAGCATGATAGCACCCGGCTTGCTGTCGTGGTTGCCGAACGATGATTTCATCTGGTAGCTTACAATGTTGGCGGCTTCGACGGATTCCTGTATGGTCATGCCGAACTCCACCACGTTGAGGAAACATTGCAGCAGGTCCTGATCCTGGCTGTCGCCGCCTTGCACGGCAAAGGACAGGAATGGTTTGCCGTCTTTCATAGCCAGCGCGGGCGTTAGCGTAACACGCGGGCGTTTGCCTGGTTCGAGCACGTTAAACGGATTCTGGTTTGCATCCAGTACAAATGACTGCATGCGCTGGCTCATACCCACGCCGGTTTTACCGGCAATGCAGGCTGGAATCCAGCCGCCACTCGGTGTAATGGACACGACCCATCCATCTTTATCCGCAGCCTCTACCGACGTTGTCCCCATTTTAAAATCCGCCAGGTAGGCTTCGTCAATGCGATTGTCCCTGGGGGTGAGCGTTGCCTGGTTCCATGTTTTGAGCTGGGCCGCATAGGGATTCACTTTTCCTTCGAACGGATAAGGATCGCCGGGGGCTGCCTTGGCGTTGTTGCGCTCGGTATTGATTTCTTTCGCGCGGGCCTTTGCATATTCTTTGGACAGCAATCCTTTCATCGGTTCTTCCGGCGCAAACGCGGGGTCGCCATAATAGAAGTCCCGATCGGCGAATGCCAGGTTCATGGTTTGATAAAGTGTGTGAATGTAGCGTGATGAGTTATAGCCCATCGCTTTGAGATCGAAGTTCTCCAATATGTTCAGTGCCTGCAACATGGCAGGTCCCTGTGTCCACTGCTGCATTTTGTATACCTCGATGCCTTTATAGTTTACGGAGAGCGGTTCTTCAATCTTTACTTTCCAGTTGGCCAGGTCCTGCTCGGTGATTAATCCGCCCTGTTCCTGGCAGCCACGTGCAAATTCTTTGGCGATGTCGCCTTTGTAAAAACGATCGTAGGCTGCATAGATGGCTTCTTTTCTGTTCTTGCCTTTTTTGAGGGCCTGCTGCTCTGCCTCTACAAGCTTCTGTAACGTCTGAAGCAAATCTGCCTGCCTGAATATTTCGCCGGCCGAGGGTGCTTCGCGTTCTTGTCCCAGGTGCGGCAGGAAAACAGCTTTCGAATACGGCCACTGTTTGATTAATTCTTTTCTTGCCTCCATGCTGTTGGCGGTCTGTGCTTCGATGGCGTAGCCTTCGGCCATTTGCATGGCGGGTGCGAGTACTTCTTTCAGGCTTAATGTCCCATATTCGGCGAGCATGGTGCAAAGTCCTCCGGGCGTGCCGGGTGTTGTTGCGGCAAGCGGCCCGAACTCTGGCGGGAATTTCATGCCTTTGCTTTTATAGAACTCCGGCGTTGCGCCTGTCGGAGCTACGCCCATGGCATTGATGGCAATAACTTTTTTGGTCTTCGGGTTATAGATCAATGCCTGCGTTTCGCCACCCCAGCTCAGTACGTCCCACATCGTGCATGTAGCGGCGAGCATGGAGCAAGCAGCATCCACCGCATTGCCACCTTTTTGAAAGGTCATGGCACCGGCCGTAGCCGCAAGCGGTTTGCCTGTAACGGCCATCCAGTGGCGTCCGTGTAGCGGCGGTTTTTGAGTGCCCTGCGGGCGTGCATTAAAGGATTGGGCAATGGCTGGTGAGATAATTACCATCATCATCAGCAGCAGCAGTGGAATGCGTTTCATAAGGTTCGGTTCAGGTATGAGACAATGCGAATCTAGCGATTAGAATACGGGAAGAGGCTAAACTTTATACGAGTGGTAATAACCAATTACGCGACAAATTCCTACCGGATTTTCACGGGTAAAATAAATGAAGTGCAAACATGTATGTTGTGCTTTTATCGATACATTTGTTTCGTTAATGGATTGAGCCACAGTATCGTTAGTAGGAAATAGTTAGACGGCCAGCGTGCTTATACTGTGCTGATTTCATAGGTAAAACTCTTCTCTCTTTTTATTCGAAACGGGCAGCTTGTGCGGTTGTGCGATAGGGTGGATGTCCTGTTGAGCGAGGGGATTCTGACGTTGTATTTTCTCTAACCTACATAGAAGACCTTCTTATGAAAACCCTCCTGTCTTTTGGACTGTTAATCGTCCAATGTACATGGCTCTGCGCGCAAAATCCTGTGCCGCCTTCGGAGCCGGTTGCCGCCAGCATTACAAAAAGCCAGATCAATCTCACGTGGCATTACACCGAGCCCAATGGACTACGCATTGTCGTGCTGGGATCTTCTACTGCGGCAGGATTGTACGTGCCGAAGGGCTGCATGTTTATGCTGGCCGATTCGCTGGCGCTCGCTGTCCCCGGATCGGTGGTGACCAACCTGGCCGTGGGCGGATATTTCTCGGACAGGCTGCTGCCTACCGGGACAGACCCGGATGTAGATCCCGAGCGGAACATCACCAAGGCATTGTCCCTGAACCCGCATATTGTTATCGTAAGCCTTCCGTCCAACGATGCCGCCTTCAGTATTCCCGTGTCCACGTCGATGAAGAATTTTCGGGCCATCCGTGCCGCTGCCGCCGCGCAGAATGTGAAAGTATTTTTCACGACTACGCAACCCCGTAATTTTCCCGATGCTCCCTTACGGGAACTGCTTCGTATTGGGACAGACTCCATCCGCGCCCAGTTTGGTTCATACGTAATTGATGTGTATGATGAGCTTACCGATGTGGCCAACAACCGTTTCATAAAAGCCAAATACATGAACTCCAACAACGACGGTGTGCACGTAAACACAACCGGGCATCAGTATATTTTTCAGAAGACACTCGATGCGATATCACCACATCTCACAAACTTTGAAATACACCGAAGCGTTGCACAGGATGGACCGTACGAGTTGCTGAGAAAGATTCCATCGAGAATTCTGAAAGATAAAAACCTGGAGTCGCAAACAGCTTATTACTATAAAATGAGAACTGTGAGCGCGCAGGGACAATCTGCATTTACGGCGCCGGTGCAGGCTACTACCGGAAACCCTGATCTGTATTACAGCAAAGCTGCCGGCAATCTGCACGATTTGTCCACCTGGGGCAAAGAACTTTCGGGTGCGGGCGCGCCACCCCCGAGTTTTACGGACATTGGACAATACTTTGTACTTCGAAACAGGACAGCCGTGTCCATTGATGTTCCGTGGACAATCAGCGGAATTTCAACAGGACTGGTGGTGCCACCGGGCGTGACGCTTACCGTGAATCAGTCGTTTCCGGGCCGGGTGGAAGCACAGGAGCAGTCGCGAGTTGTATTGAATCATCCGGATGTTCCTCCATTTTCAAAACTTCACGCCACCAGCACGGTTGAATACTCGGCCTTGGCGACAACCATCAGGCAAGCTGCTTATGGAGACCTGACGCTTCAGGGAAACGGCCTCAAGACCTTTTCAAACGGCACTACCTCCATTGCCGGAAACCTGTCCATTGCAGCGGGAACTACCGTTCAGGGTGCATTGTCCAACGCAAGTACAATAGTAGTGCGTGGTGATGTGAGCTGGAATGGCAACGCTGCCTTGGTAAGCGATACCAGAAAAATTGCCATGCAATTTAACAAGGGCGCAGCACAATCAGTTACACTTGGAAGTGATGTTGGCTGGCACGCGCTGTCATTGTCCTCCGGGACCGTACTCCAGGTCGCTCAACCAACGCCGGTTATTATCCGGGCAGGCTCTGCTTCCGGCGGCGGCTTGATGCTGGCAGACAACACAGTATTCAGGCCCGGTTTTAATACGCTCCAGGTAGAGGGTGCAGGTACGATCAACAAAACCAATAGCACGGGTCGTATCGCTGTCCAGGATGGCAACATATCCATATCGTCGTCAGCAGCGGATATTAATCACCTGTACTTTGATGATACACAGAACACACTGCGTAACTGGACACAGAATGTAATCAATGGTGCTGTATCCATTCATACACCCATAAATGTGCGCGGTGGTCTGAAGATCTTCAACGGTACATTGCATGCAAACGGCAACATCACACTATTGTCCAATGCAGTGCAGTCGGCCGCGATTGCACGCATCGAAGGCAATGGACGCATCGATGGTAATGTTATCGTGCAGCGATTCATTCCCGCGATTGGACCGGCATACCGGTATATTTCCACGCCTGTGCGGAATACCAACGTGCAGGACTGGCAGGCGAGTTTTCCCATTACTGGACCTTTTGCCGGTGCGTCTGCGGGCACTACGGCATCGTCGATGTTTTATTATGATGAACCGGCGGGCGGTTGGATCGGGTATCCGCGCGTTGACCAGTCCAGCATGAGTCCGATAGAATCGGGGCGGGGCTACTGTGTATACATGTTTAACGGGGACAGTGACATCACCCTGACGGTTACCGGCAATCCGTTTCAGGGCGATCTCGGCTTTACACTCGCGGGCGGTACACCAACGGGCAACGATGGCTGGAATCTTCTGGGCAATCCCTATGCATCAGCTATTGCCTGGAGCGCAGCCGGATGGACTTCCGGAAGTGACGCCGTCAGCACAACGGTGTCGGTACGCGACAATACCCTGGGGCTTTTCAGAATTTATGATCACGAAACAGGCCTGGGGACATTAATGAACGGAATGATTGCATCGGGACAATCTTTTTGGGTGAAAGCCATGAAAGCCGATGCGACACTCGCTATTACAGAAGCGGCAAAGACAGATGCAGGCCATACTGTTTTGTTGCGTACAAAACCGGAACCGCCGCAACACCTGGAGATTACCCTGCGGAAAGATACCGTGGAGGACAAGGCTTATGTAACATTCCGGGCCGATGGCATCAACACATTCCACGCGCGGCACGATGCCCTGAAACGATCCAACAGCATCTTCAACGTGTCCACACTTTCGGATGATCATGTGTCCCTTTCGCTGAACTCGCTGGATGACAGTTTTTGCCAGAAATCTGTGCGGATAAACATCAGCAACATCAAACCGGGTCCCTACAAGCTTGGGATTGGCAAACAGGAAACTATCCCGAATCTGGACAACATCGTACTGTGGGATAAATTCACGAATATCCGAACTCCGGTTGTTCAGGGCGAACCTTATCTATTTGATGTGACGCCGGACACGGCTTCGTACGCCAACAGGTTTGTATTGATGTTGAAAGGAAGTGTTCCGGCACCGCCTGAAATCACGATGCGGCACGATACATTGTTTGTTCCATTAGCCGAAGGAGAAACCATACAATGGCTGCGCGATGGTGTTCCGCTTGCGGGGGCAACGGAGGCATACCTGCCGGCCGCAATGGCCGGCCTTTACAGTGCAACGATCTCAAACGGACGATGCAACAGTGCGGCCTCTGTCCCAATGATCGTGTTGTCAACCATCGATGGGACAGACGATGCGGAATTCTCGGTTTTTCCCAATCCGGTAACCCGGGGCACGCTCATACTCAATGTTCCGCCGCGATATGGACAGGACTTTCACATACAGATTTCAGATGCCCTTGGAAAATCGTATGACCCTCATACGATGCCTGTCAAGGTTGAAAATCATACGCTGTCGCTCACGCCCGAGCTCCGG
>JAESFU010000607.1_pt1 | contig 15310 bp, 10 predicted proteins | sample 9269461 | NCBI WGS metagenome assembly JAESFU01 (sample SAMN14502556, study PRJNA617107) | algae metagenome | isolation source: Stenomitos rutilans HA7619-LM2 and co-occurring heterotrophs from cave walls | place: USA: Waikapalae cave, Hawaii | collected 2009-07-28
CGTACGAGCGCCGAACGCCCACGGATCACAACGGATTTACTATCCCGCTCAGGCACACCGTGCGAACAATCATGCATGATCCGAGGCATCTCAGAGCTTGTCCTAGTCGTGACGGATGTTGCACGATCCACTGCGTTCTACCGCGATGTCGTCGGCCTGACCGTCGAGCGAACGCCGTCCGATGAATGGACGTGGTTCATTCTCAGACCCCCGCCGCACCCCCAGCGACTCGCATTGCACAAGGGAAGCCTGCTCTTCGAAGAGCACTCACCACTCCCCGAAGGCAAACGGTTCGGACCCGTGCACTTTGCCTTTGAAGTCGCTCGCGACGAGGTCGACTCGCACCTTGATCGCCTTCGCAGAGCGAGTGTCCCGGTTCACGGCCCGATGCGGCTGGAATGGATGCAGGCCACGTCGTGGTACTTTTACGACCCAGACGGCAACATGCTCGAACTCTGGACACCGGATGTCGCACATTGACACGCGACCAGTTGCACATCTACGACATCATTGTGATCGTTCTGCTCAGTACCCGTACTGATTCATCTCTTCCGCAGCCTTGATCGCTGCAGGCACCGCGACCGCGAGCACGATCATCGGCAGGAGCGAGATTGCGGCGACACGCCCGATGCTTCTTGGCATGCGTCCGAACCTGCGGAGCACCAGGAGATCAACCGCTGCAGCGAAGATCGGCGCAATCACCAGGAGCGCGACCATCCACACTGCTTCCATGCTCGAATAGTGGTGCCCACCGAAGATCAAGAGGCCCATGAGCAGGATCGTCGCTCCGACGCCACCCCCCGAGACATCAACTGCAGGGCGGAAGATCGAGAAGATAAACACGACGCCCAGGAGCGCAGACAGGATCGCCGCGAACTTGCCGAGCTGCATGCTCCCCGTCGCCGCAAGGGCCTGCGAAGCCATGCCCGCCCACATCATGAGCGCCAGCGGGCTCGACCATGCAGCGGGCGCAGTCGTGGATGTAGTGACAAATGTGGATGCACGCCCGTTTGCTTCAGATGGCAAAACAGACGTTCCACGCTCACCGCGATGCGATGCCATGTGATCAACAAGCGCCCACGCGAGCGTCAGGATGAGCATCATCCCGCCGATCCACGCGACCGACATGCCGATCGGCCACTGCGTTCTTGCGAGCTTCCATGTGACACCTGCAGTCACGAGCGCCACGGCAACCACGCGAACCGCAAGGCGTGCACTTGTGCCCTTGATAAACGCAAGAGCCACTGCAGCAACGCCGCCGACGATCATCGTCGGCCAGATCCACTCGACAGACTGACGCGGCGGAAAGGACCAACTGCCGATCTTGGTGTTCCAGTACCCTGCAAGCACGCCTGCAGCGATCGCAACGCCAGCCGCGAGGGAAGAGGTCTTTCGAACGATCTCTCCGCCTTCTGCAGGTCCACGTCGCCAGTGAAACGCGAGCATGATGACGATCGCAACCCCCATCGGAACAGGGAGCGCGCGGAGGATATCGATAATGGGTGCAAGGTCCATGGGATTTTCTCGATGGACGCCGCCGTCATAGGGGGCGGCTTGTGCACGCAGGGTGCATGCACGGTTGAGGGGAAGCCGGTTCGCGAGCGTTAGCGCGAGAACCGGGGAATATCAGGAAGACAGCGAGGCAAGAGGCATCAAGGCATCAAGATGCGGGTTGTTTGCCGAGTGCGTCTCACCTGCCGCGCTTACTTCGTGCCGCCTTCGATCGATGCGATGATGTGGACATCTTCCGAGAGGCCGCCGGGCATGTAGTTCATGCCAAACTCGCTGCGCTTGAACGTGAACTTGGCCTCAAAGCCCTGGAGCTTGCCCTTGCCGCCCATGCCCGGGCCTTCGCCGGTCTTCTCGACCGTCGCGGTGATGTCCTTGGTGACGCCGCGGAACGTGAGCTGACCTGCAGCCTCGAACGTGTTCTCGCCGGTCTTCTTCAGCGACGACGACTTGAACGTCATGTCAGGGAACTCCTTGGCGGAGAAGAAGTCCGTGCCCTTGATGTGCTCGTCGCGCTTGCCGATGCCGCTGTCGACGCTATCTGCCTTCACGGTGATGTCGATCGAGCCACCCTCAGCGATGTTGTACGTGCCCGAGAAGCTGTTGAACCGACCGTACGACCAGGCGATGTTCATGTGCTTGATGCGGTACAGCACTGCAGAGTGGCCCGCGTCGACCGTGAACGTCTCTGCAAGCGCCGGTGCTGCTGCTGCAGCCGGTGCAGCGGGAGATCCTGCAAAGCTCGCAAGCCCCGCGCCCGATGCAGCAAGAACGATCGCCGCCGTGATGCCCAGCGCGCTGAACGCACGACGAGCAGAGCGAACCTTACCCGAGACGTTCTGGTCCTGACCGCGAATCACCATGTTCATGCTCCTACCGCAGTTCCCAGTCTCGCGAGGGGCCGAGGCGGGCGACAATCGCCAGAACACCTGCGGGCGAGATGGTTGTTTCAACAGATATTGTTACCGTGTGGATCTCTCCGGGCAAGCCCCTGCCCGCGACAAGATTGAGACATCCAGATGAAATACGAACGATTGCCCCGGCGCGCCAAAAGAGATCCCGATCGACCGCCCACCCGCGTCGATGCACCGGGGTACGTCAGGCCGTGAGGGCAGGTTCGGTCGAACCCGGGCCTTCGACGATCGCTTCTTCGGGCTGCGTCCGGTCGATCGCTGCAAGCAGACCCATCGAGAACGCAGTGAGGATCCAGCCCGTTCCACCCGAACTCACCAGCGGCAGGGCGATCCCCTTCGTCGGGCCAAGCCCCGTCACGACTGCGAGATTGATCAACGCCTGGATCGCGATCGTCACGATCAGACCCAGCCCCATCAACTTCAGGAACATGTCCTTCTCGCGCTGCACCACCGAGATCCCTGCCCACACAAGGCCCACGAACAGGAAGATCACAACTGCAGCACCCGCGATCCCCAGTTCCTCACAGATCACTGCAAAGAGGAAGTCGGTCCGGTCCTCAGGAAGGTAACCAAACTTCTGAAGGCCGTGCCCAAGCCCCCTGCCCGTCCCCTCGCCGCCCATGACCGCCAGCATCGACTGGATCATGTGGTACCCCTTCCCTTCGGGGTCGCTGTAGGGGTCAACAAAGCTCCGGATTCGATTGATGCGGTAGGGGTTCGTCACGATCGCGGCGACGATCCCTGCAACGCCGACGGGCACAAAGAGCATGAACTGCCAGAGCCTCGCACCTGCAGCGAGCAGGATGATGCAGGCAGATGCGGCGATCAGGAAGCCGGTGCCCAGGTCCTCAAGCACCACCATGCACGAGACAACGCCGATCGCGATCAGGCCGACGACCAGTCCGCGCCAGAACTGCGTGATGAACGGTGCACGGGTCGCCCCGTACCACGCCATCACCAGCACAAAGCACCACTTCACGATCTCGCTGGGCTGTGCCGAGAGTGCATCACCAAGACCGGGGATCGGGAGCCTCAGCCAGCGGTGTGCACCATTGATCTCCTTGCCGATCACCGGTGCATACGCCAGGAGCGTGACACCCACGAGCAAACCGCAAAGCACGACCAGCTTGAAGAGCGCACCCCGGTCGTTGATCCCGCGTGCAGGGTCCAGCGGACGGTTCAACCGCCACGCTAGCGTCCGGGCGGGGAACATATACCCAACACCAAGGGCGATCGCTGCAAGGATCAGGTAGATCGTGGTTCGCGAGCCCAAGACCGACATGAACGACACTGCATCAGGCTTGATCAGCGCCACCGACTGGCCGGAAGCATCCGCCATCACCCCTGCTTCGAGCGGCGTGCTGGTGACTGCGGAAACCGCCATGTCGGCCGAATTGACCATGACGACGCCGATGCAGAGCAGGGCGATGACACACAGAGCGATGGCTTGGCCGGGGCGGATCATGGGAAGTAGGAGAGTATCGGCAGGAATGGCAAGGACGCTGCAAGCAAGTGCGTGAACCCCACAAGAGCCGGAATCACCCCTATGCCAGCACGATCTGGCCGGTCGCCATGGCCAGTGCAAGCCCCAAGAGAAGAGCTATGGCCATCGCAGCGGTTGCAACGCCCCCTGCATGCGGGATCCTGGCGTAGTGACGGAGTGCGCACCGCCAGAACCACCACAAAATTACCGCTTGGACGATGAGCGAAAGTGACATAAGGGGCCACTCATATACCTCGATGTCGTAATAACCAGCCCAGTCGCACGCGGCCTCGATCGACTCTTCAAAGAGCAGGAGCCGCATCGCGAGCAGAACCGGAATGAGACCCGCGCTGTAGAGGAGCATCCGCAAAACATGCCCCCCATGAAGTTTTGCCTTCAATCTGGTCTGCGGAAGAAGAACAAGACTTGCAGGGGCCATCAGAAAAGTCATCGTCCATACGACAACGCTCAGGATGACATTCGCGTGCGATGGCCTGAACGCCCAGATGGAATCTTCGGCAGTCATCGAAAAGATGCCTTCTATCACGAACAGAAATGTCTGCGGCGACAGCACTCTGCCCCGCTCGAGGTAGAACCACGCCAGCCACAGCGTCATCAGCATAAGTAGTGCCGATGACACAACCATGGCCCATAAGTACATCAGCCACAATCGAGACAGCACCAGCACATGATGCATCTGGAGTCGCGCCAGAAGCGCCGCGGCAACCACGAAGCTACCAGCGTTCGAAGCCCTGACCGCAGCAATCGCAGCCGTGCATGCTCCACAAACCGCGCCTGACGCTGATACGCAGGGTTCAGCAAGTCCCGCCACAGGAAATCCAGCCCACACTCCGTGCACCGACCATGCACCGGGCATGAATCCGTCCACGTCGCGACCGTGCCGGACTGGTCGTACTCGCAGCGTGCACACCTTGGAATATGTCCTTCGGGAACCTCCACGCACGGAGATTACCAGACCTCCGTCCCAAGGTTGCACATCCCCCTGCACCATCCCCCACCACTCCTACCCTCGACCCATGCCTGCATTGAACTACCAGACCGCCGGAGAATCGCACGGACCTTCGCTGGTGATCACCATCACCGGCCTCCCTGCAGGTCTCGACCTCGACGCCGACTTCATCAACGGCGAGCTTGCCCGTCGCCAGGGTGGGTACGGCCGTGGCGGTCGCATGAAGATCGAGCAGGACACCGTCGAGTTCCTCGCGGGTGTTCGGCGCGGCAAGGCGATCGGTGCACCACTGGTCATGCGGATCGTCAACAACGACTCCCGCATCGATGATCTCGCCAAGACGCCTCCGGTCTACCGCCCCCGCCCCGGCCATGCAGACCTTGCAGGCAGCATCAAGTGGCTCACGACCGACTGCAGAGAAACGCTCGAACGCGCAAGCGCACGCGAGACCGCCAGCAGGGTCGCTGCAGGCGCGGTCGCACGCTGCCTCCTCCGTGCAGTGGGTATTGAAACGTTCGGCTTTGTCCGCTCGATCCACGCTGCAGTGACCGACGTCGTCGTCACCGAGTCCAACTGGCGTGAGATGGCAAAGCTCCGTGATGACAGCGACACCTACTGCCCTGATGCAGCAGTCTCGCAGAAGCAGCGTGAGATCATCCGCCAGGCCAAGATCGACCAGGACACCGTGGGCGGCATCGTCGAGACGCACGTCTTTGGTTGCCCTCCCGGCATCGGCTCTTCGATGGATTGGACGACCAAGCTCGATGCACGAATCGCGTATGCAGTGATGGGCATCCAGGCATTCAAGGCAGTCGAGATCGGACTTGGCCGCGACTGTGCATCTCGCACCGGCAGCCAGGTCCACGATCCGATCCGCTACGACGCATCAAAGAAGAACGAACCATCGCTGGGTTTTATCCGCGACACCAACAACGCAGGCGGCACCGAAGGCGGCATGACCAACGGCCAGCCCGTGGTCGTGCGCGGCACGATGAAGCCCATCTCGACGCTCCTTCGCGGCATGCCGAGCGTTGACCTGAACACCAAGGAATCGCTCATGAGCCAGTACGAGCGCAGCGACGTCTGTGCAGTATCTGCCGCGGGCGTTGTGATGGAAAACGTCGTCGGCTTTGAGGTCGCGCGTTGCTTCTGCGATAAGTTCGCAGGGGATTCGATGTTTGAGATCCGCCAGAACTTCGACAACTACCTCAAGCTCGCACGCATGCTCCCGCTCGACCCTCCCGCGACGTCGATCGCCTGATCTTTCGCGGATCCACCCATGACCATCCGCCGCCAGCCCGAAGACTTCATCGTCGTCGAACGCCTCAGCACCGCCACGCGCGAGGCGATCGTCCCTGTATGGTCGTCTTCGTCATCGCACGTAGTCTTCGAAGTCACCAAGACTTCTCGCACCACGCCAGAGGTTTCCGCAGAACTCGCAAAGGCGGTCGGTGCACGCGGCGGTGAAGCCTCGTACGCAGGATTGAAAGACAAGCACGCGCGGACCACGCAGTTCATGACCGTGCCGATCAAGGATGAAACCAAAGCAGCTGCAGTTCCCGAATCCGTCGAAGGCCGTCAGTGGACCGCAAAGCGCGTCGGCTGGATTACAGATCAGATCGAAGCACCTGCCATCGACGGCAACCGCTTCGAGATCGTGGTTCGCAGCCTCGCACGCGAAACGTGCGACGAGATGAACCGCCGTGCAGGTCTCCTGCTTCTCCCAAGCACGCGCCCCGAGAGCGAACCGCGCGACTGGACCCTCCTGGTCACCAACTACTTCGGTGCACAGCGATTCGGCAGTGCACGCCACGGCGAGGGCTTCGTCGCGCGTCATCTCCTGCGCGGTGAGTTCGAGCAGGCACTCAAGCTCTCGATCGCGACCCCTGCACGCAAAGACGCAGGCAAAACCCGCATCTTCACCCGCATGGCCGTGAACAACTGGGGCAACTGGAAGAAGCTCTCCTACGAGCTTCCCAAGTGCGCCGAGCGTGCACCGATCGAGGCACTCGCCAAGGGCGCGGATTTCAAGGACGCCTTCTCACAGCTCCCCTACTTCCTCCAGTCAATGTACGTCGAGGCACTCCAGTCGCACTGGTGGAACCGCACTGCTCACGCTCTTGCACATCGCATCGCAGGAAGCCCCAAGGCCTGCCTCCGCTCCGACGATGAATACGGCGAGATGCTCTTCCCCCAAGCGCAGATGATCCTCGATGCATCCGCGCCGTGGAAGGACGTCATCGTCCCGGTCCTGGGCCCTGAGACCGAGCCTCGTGAACCCTGGAAGCACGCGGCGATAGATATCCTGAAAGCAGAAGGTCTCACGATCGATTCGCTCAGGATCCCTGGCCTCCGCAGGCCGTTCTTCGGCGAAGCACCGCGTGCGCTCTTCACGCGTGCCTCGGAGTTTTCGATGTCGTCCCCCAAGCGTGACGAACTCTCGGGCGACCCCAAGCGGCTCGCGCGGCTTGTTTCGTTCGAACTCCCGCGCGGTTCATACGCGACGGTCGTTCTCCGCGCACTTGGGCAGTGATCCGCTGCACGCGATTCGCTCGCGTGAATCATCGTGCCGCGCGAGACTCGACCGCTCTCGATACAACAGAAAACAAAGCAGGCCCCGGCATGAACCGGGGCCTGCGTCAATTCATCGAATCAGATCAGTCTCTGCTCAGCACCCTGCTTCGAATGCAGCAACGAACGCGTCGTAGTCGTCCGAATCAACAAAGCCCGTGCCGTCAAAGTCGGCGTTGTCGAGCCCTGCTTCGAACGCAGCAACGAACGCGTCAAAGTCGTCCGAATCGACAAAGCCCGTGCCGTCGAAGTCAGAGGGGCATGCGCAGGTCGCGTTGAAGACGCGGAAGTCGTCGATGCCTGCCTCGACGATATCGTCAGGGAGCTTGTCGCCTGCACGGAAGCGAACACGCATGTTCGCCGTCCCTGCAACGAAGTCCGTCGGATCAAACTCGCGGTACTGCCAGCCGCCCGAGCCAACCTGGAGCTTCTCGACCAGCGTCCAGGTCGTGCCACCGTCGTTCGAAACTTCGGTGACGAGGTAGTTGTCAGGATCCGCTGCGTCGTTGTTGTAGAACCAGCGGAAGTACGAGATCGCGGGGTTGTCGAGGCTGCTGACGCTGAAGACCGGCGACGTCAGGATCGTCTCGATGCCGTCGACGTCGTTGGCCGTCGCCGCACCCGTCGGTGCGTTTGCGCCGGTCACGAAGCACTTCACGCCCGTGCCGCCCGTGGTGTCATCGCCCGGCGCGGTCTGCACGCCCGACGTGTCATACGCAGCGTTCGGATCGACCGCGACCCAGCGGCCTGCAGCACCGAGCGAGATCGCGCCCGACACCGTGAAGCCGTGCGTCGCTTCGAACGTCTCAGACAGGACCGGCGTGCCGCCGCTGACAACCATGACCGAGTGCGCCGACGCCGCAGGATCGATGAAACCACCGGGCGTCTCGTTGGTCGCGATGCCAAAGCGGTACTCGACCGTCTCGCCGCAATCGATGCGCGGGAGCGAAACCGTGTACACGCCGTTCTCGCCGGGCGTCATGGGCTTGCTGCTGAACGAGCCAGCCGAACCCAGGCGGTATTCAACCATCGCAGTCTCGGGAAGCGACGTTTCAGAGCCATCAACGACCTGGACCGTCAGCGGGATCGGAACGTTGCCCGCCGCGGTCGAGGGCAGGCCGCTCGGATACACGAAATTGACGGGCTTGATGACCGGCAGCGCGATGCCGTGCTTGTCGAACGCGTAGTTCAGGCTCGGGTAGTTCGGCGTGCCGTTCAGGAGGTTGCCGTCGTTGTCATCGACCGTCATCGCCTCGATGCCGGTCTGAGGCCACGCTGCGTTCGAACCGTTCTGCTCACCGATCGTGATCATCGCCCAATCGACGTGGAGCTGGCGGGCGATCTCAAGACCGCCTGCAGAGCCGTACACCTCGCCGAGCTTCAGACGCAGATCGCGCCACACGCCGCCGAGCACCTGGCCGCAGTCGTGGATCGCGCCGCCGCACGGATACTGCTTGTTCGCTGCATCGATGTTGCGGATGTGGCAGCCCGTGCCGCAGAAGTCCTGGCCGACGATGCCGGTGTCATAGAGCAGGATCGCGCACGTATCACCGAAGCCTTCGCCGAAGGCGTTCTGTGCGAGGCCCAGCTGCTGAACGACAAAGTGGCCGTATTCGTGGGCCACGATCGTCGAGTAGGCGGAGTTCACGCACCCGCCGTTGATGCGGAAGAAGTTGATCGACGAACCGTCGAAGTAGGCGTTGCACGCCTCGTTCCAGTTCACGTTGGCGGGGATCTGGATGTCAAGGCCCGTAAACTCGGGTGCGCGGGTCTTGAAATACTCGTGGATGTCGATCGTGCCGATGAACGCGTTGACCTGCGCGGTCGTGAACTGCGTGGGCGAGGAGTTCAGGAGGAAGTTCGCAGGACCCGGGGGCGTCGCGCTCACCGTCTGCGAAAGCACTGCAGTGCCCGAGCGATCGATCACGCGCGTCCACTTGCCGTCGTTGAGCCCGGTGGTCAGGTTCACTGCGTTCGTACCGCCGTACGTCATCAGGAAGTCGCCGAGCATGTTCGACTCGACGGTTGCAGGGCCCTTGACGCGGATCAGAGGCAGCGGCATCTGGACCGGCACGTTGCTTCCCGAGTCGGGCTTCACGCCCGGCGTTCCCAGCGCCTTGGCATTGCCCGCAATGTCAACATTCAGGATCATGTTGCGGACTTCGAGCAGCCCGCCGTTTGCTGCATCGACAAAGAACGTGAACGCACGGGGATTCTCGCCCGTGCCGCCGCGACCGGAGAACTTCCACGCGATCTTGGCGTTGTGCTCACCGCCGCCAAGACCCGCGTCGTGAATCACAAGCGATGCATCCGACCACTCGCCCATCGCCGAATACGAACCAACCTCGCTCACCGTCGCGATCGCCTGTGCACCGGTGAGATTGATCCCTTCAAAGCCGCCCTCGGGTTCCTGCGCAAACCGTGCTGAGGCGTACGTCACGTGGTTGCCGTCGGGATGGATCACCATCCGTGCGATCCCGCGATCGACCGGCAGGCCCGCGAGGTGCTGCTCGTATGCGATCGCGGTCGAGCCGTTCGAGAGCGTCGTCGCGCGGGTCTCGTGAAGGTCCGGGTCCGCGACGCCGAAATCGACGCCGTGCTTCTTCCAGAAGCCTCCTGCAGCGGCCTCCATCGTCGCGCCGCCGTTCATCGGAACGCCAAAGACCGTCACGACCACGCCGTCTTCAACCAGTGCACGCGCACCGGGGTATGCAGCGACCGCGGTCGATGCACCAGGGTCCTGCGAGATCGCGACACCGGTCGATTCGACCGCCTGCCCCGCACCGAACGCAGACGACACCGCAAGACCCGCGACCGCCAACAACTGGAAAGCACTCTTCATTTGAACTCCCTTTCCGGGCTGGAAGGCTCCCTCGCAAACGCGAGGAAGTGGAGAAAGATCCGATCCATGGGATTCCGCGACCGACAGAACCCGTCACGGCGACACCGCGAGCTCGGGAATCTGTTTGACAAAACGCAATCTCTGGAAATGCGTGCAGGGCGCGTCAGCGCCCTGCACGAGAGTTTCAGGTTGTCCACCGAGGGCAGAGCCCACCCGGCGAAAGTCGTCAGGAGACCGGATCAGCACCCTGCTTCAAAGAGCGGAACATACATCGAGAAGTCCTCGATGTCCACGAAGCCCGAACCGTCGATGTCCGTGCTTTCATCGCCTGCCTCGAAGGCCTCGATGAATGCGCTGAAGTCTTCGATGTCGACAAAGCCCGAGCCGTCGAAGTCTGCAAGGCAGTTGACGGTCAGCGTCGCGCTTTCGCTCTCGACCGATCCGCACGAACCGCTGACGACGACCGAGTACTCGCCCTCATCCGCCAGCGTCGCGGAGACGAGAAGGAGCATCGAAGAGTTGGCGCTGGGAATGTTCACGCCATCCTTCTTCCACTGATACATGATGCCCGTGCCGCCCGCCAGCACGTTGAAGGAGGCAGGCTGGTACACATCGACCGTCTGATCCGACGGCGGGATGCTGACCGTCGGCGGCGTGCACGTCGAGACGTTGCCCGTCACGACCACTGCGTAGCCCTGCTTGGCCGCTGCGTTCACCGCAGTGCCATCGACGCGGACTGTCCACTGGCCGACCGCCGGGGTCGTCCTCAGGACCATCTCGACGTTGTTGCGGATGTCTGCAGTGCCGCCCGTCGAAGACTGGCCGCTCGTGAACACGTTGCCGCGATAGACGTTGCCCATCGGGTCGGTCACGACCAGGTCAAGGTTGTTGATGTACGCGGGGTTTGCGTTCACCGCTGCAGCAGGCTCGGTCCACACCAGCGTGATCTTCAGGGGCGCCCCGTTGGTTGCCACGTTGAAGCCGTACGCGGTGTTCTGTCCCGTCGTCAGGCCGTTTGCGTTGCGAATGTCCCAGCAGACAAGCTTGCTCGTATCGCCGGGGAAGTACAGCGCGTTATCAAGGAGCACACGGCCCCAACCCTCTGCGTTGCTGGGATAACCGCTGATGCCGGTCATGTCGACGCACGAGTTGAGAAGCGTCGCCTTGATCAGTGCGCTCGAAGGCGTGAACGCGTTGGACGGGACAGCGCTACCGGACGGGTAGAACCCGTCCTTGTAGTACTGCTGAACCAGGACTGCAGCACCCGTCACCGCCGGGCACGCCATCGAGGTACCCGACATGCCGGTGGTTCCGCAGGTCGTGCCGGAGTTGGCGCTGGTCGTGTTGCACCCGGGCAGGAACGCCTCGGGCTTGCGACGACCGTCGTTGGTTGGCCCCGTACCGCCCGAGCAGAAGCTCCCTTGGCTTGCCGAGTCGTTCGATGCACCGACCGCAAGAACGTTCTTGGCGTTCTCAGGCGTCTTGAGCGTGCTCAGGTTCGTCGCCGCGAACAGCACGAGGCTGTCTTCCTTCGCATAGCTGTGATTGTCGATCTGCCTGCAGTGGGTCGTGTACGCGACCGTGCCGTCGTCGCCCCAGCTATTGCAGTGCGTCCGCGCGCCATCGGTATACGCGGAGTTCAGCGTCGTTTCGAGGTTTGCCGAGCTGACCGAACCAAGGTTCGTGAAGCTCATCCTCGCCTGGAACGCAAGTCCATCGTTGGCCGTGTACACGCCGTACGGTGCGTTGTCGCCCGCCACCGTGCCCGCGACGTGCGTGCCGTGGCTGTCGGTTCCCGCCCCGCCGCGCATCGCGACGAGCTTGCGGTGCGTCGTGCCGATCGCCACCGTGTCGTCAAACATGCAGTGCGATTCACGGACGGGACCGTCGATGACGCCCGCGATGTAGCCCTGCCCCTGGATCCCTGCATTCCACACCGGCGTCTGGCCGTTCACGTTGCTCTGCGCGATCCAGCGGTTCGAATCGTTGCGCATCGTGATCTCGCCCGTCTCCTCGATGAACATCACCGAGTCGATCACAGCAAGCGCCTGCACCGCCGCCGTCGCGATACGTGTTTCGATGTACGTGTCCTGCTCGATCACCTGCATGTCGATCACTTCGCCGCCCGAGAGCGCGATCTGATCCACTGCATCGATCGCAGACGCGTTCTCATGGAGCACCACCGTCACGCGGCTGATGCCGTTGGCACGATCTTCAAGACGCTGTGCATCGGTCAGCGGGCGATTGCCAAGCTCCGGATCGATCTTCCAGTCAGAAGGCATCGTGCCGACCCAGTTCACGAATCCAAGCTGGTTCAGGCCTGCTGCAGTCGCCTCACCCAGGTTCGCGATGTACGCGTAATTGGGGAGATACTGCCCGAGCTTGGCCCCTGCCTTCTCGAGTGCAGCATGGCGCGTCGCGTTCAGCGGTCCATCAAGCTGGACGACGTAGTACGTCCCGCCATCAAAGCCCCCGCCGTCCTGCAGAAGGTTGTTGAGCTGACGCGTGTCGATCTTGCCCGTCCGAAGATCGAGCGTGTGACGCATCGCGACCGTGACGTCCGCGGTCTTTGCTGCAACGCCGAGCGTTGCTTCCATGCCGGAGGCTGCGACAGCGAGGCCTGCACTGAGAAACAGTGCAACCGCACCGACGCAAACAGTCTCCGCACGTTTGTGAGTCTTCATGCCAGCATCTCCCAGTTCGAATAGCTACCCGCGGAGAGGTCCGCGAAGAGACGTGACGAGCCTACCGCACCCGCCGCCGGTAACACAAGAGGAGGTGTGGGCGAATTCGTAATCGAATCGTGCAAACACTTCCATGTTCGCAAATGGCTACGTATGGATCCGCAAAACGGATATCTACCCCCGCCCGGAACCCTCGTGTACGCACCAGCGGCCCAAAGGGAGGTACACTCGGGTCTCTGGGTAACACACTCTCCCAATCCTCGCAGGGCATCCTTCATCTGCAGCCGATCTCCGGGCCGCCCCTTGCCCCATTGGCCATCCCGTCGGATAAGCCCGTGGTCATCGGACGCCAGGCCGCCTCTGCAGACATTGTCCTCAGCGGCGACCTGAGCATCTCGCGCAACCACGCCCGCATCCTCAATCGAGGCGGCACTTGGCTGATATGCGATGTTGGGTCGAAGCACGGGACCTTCCTCAACGGCGTCAGGATCCCACCCCACGAGTTATCTCCCCTGAAGGATGGAGATCTTCTCAGGCTGGGACCCTGGACTTTCCATGTCGGCGGTCCCACCGCCGCAGGTCCACGGATGCTGGCAACCAGCGACGACATGGCGAGCGTCGCAAACCGTGTGCGCCGGATCGCAGACCACGAAATGTCCCTGAAGGTCCGAGAACGCCTCGACCTCCTCATCGACGCTGCAGGGTCGATCGCCACCGCCGCCACCATCGAAGCCCTGGCAAACGCCGCCCTCGAAGCCCTGATCGGAGGCACCGGGTTCCCCCGAGCTGCCTTCATCCGCCGCCTCCACTCCGGCGAATTCGATGCAGGGTCACGCGTCGAGGTCATCGCCTCCCGCATCGCCCAGCAGCCTGCAGCGACCGGTTCAGGGGAGTTTGATTCCTTCAGCCTCACCATCCTCCGTGCAGCAGACGACGGCAAGGTCGTCGTCCTTGACGGTGCACCCGGCGCAGTGGCGCAGGGCCAGTCGCTCATCGACCTCCGAATCCAGACCGCGCTCTGCGCACCGATCCTCGTCGATGGCGTCCCTGCTGCCTATCTCTACCTCGATTCTCGCCAGCACGAAGGTGGACCTCGCCTCGCAGGGCCAGTTTCACCCAACGCAGACGCACCTGCGTTCTGCGTCGCGATCGCCAGGGTCTGCGGTCTTGCGCTCGCCAATCTCAACCGCCAGGCGCTCGATGAACGCCGCCGCGAGCTCGAAGCAGATCTTGAAGCAGCCCGCGCTGCACAAAGCCTCCTGATGCCTGCTCCCGACGGGAATCTTGGTCCTTACGCCTACGCAGTGCGTTCATTCCCCGGCAGGCTCGTCGCAGGCGATCTCTTCCATGCTGCAGTGCTCGACGATGGCAGAACCGTCGTCATGATCGGCGACGTCGCGGGCAAGGGCATTGGCGCAGGGATCCTGATGTCCGGCACGCAGGCCCATCTCTGCGCCTCGCTCAATCTCCACGGCGACCCTGCCCGCGCGGTCTGCGAAGCCAACCGCTTCGTCACGACCCACGCAGAGCCCGGCCGCTTTGTCTCGCTCTTTGTCGCGATCCTTGATCCGAGCAGCGCGAAGATGACCTTTGTCGATGCAGGGCACGGCTACTGCCTGACCAAGTCACATGATGGCTCGGTCCGCCACGTCCAGGCAGAAGGCGGCCCACCGATCGGTGCAGTGGCCGACTACCCCTACCAGAACGAATTCGCCCAGTTCGGCCAGGGAACAACACTGATCGTCTACAGCGACGGCGTCGCAGAGCAGCCCGGCAGCGACGGCGCACGCTTCGGCGTCCAGCGCGTGGAAACCATCTGCGGCACCTCGCACGGCCCGACAATGCAGGTCGATGAACTCACCAAGGCCCTGCGAGACTACGCAGGCGGCGCATCGCTTGATGACGATGTGACGATCGCCGCAGTGACGTTCAACTGACTATCAATCCGCCAAACACTCACCTATCGACCAACCACAGGCCACTGGCGCAGGCTGAACGATTCACCATCCATCCGAAGCCGGTATCGCAAGCCGCGAGGACCTGCATACGCACCAGGGAGTTCCTTGAGAACCGCCCGTATCGCCTCGATTTTGACGCGAGCAGGTCGAGTCTGCAGCTTGCCGCTCAGATAAATGCCTGTAACGCCATGTGCTGGCATGAGAATGTGCAGCGGTGCACCCAGGCCCGAACGGCCCGAATCACCGGTGATCACCATCCAATGCTCGTTCGCTGCACGAGGAACCCAGATATCATCCGCCACGCCTTGGCGACCCGTGAAATCAAGCATGTGCGAGTGCGTGATCGATTTCCCATCAACAACAAGATCCTGCCAGAGTG
>JAESFU010000608.1_pt1 | contig 15197 bp, 13 predicted proteins | sample 9269461 | NCBI WGS metagenome assembly JAESFU01 (sample SAMN14502556, study PRJNA617107) | algae metagenome | isolation source: Stenomitos rutilans HA7619-LM2 and co-occurring heterotrophs from cave walls | place: USA: Waikapalae cave, Hawaii | collected 2009-07-28
CATCGGCATCATCATCATGAGCGTATCGCCCGAACGCAGCATGAGATAACTGCTGATGATGACGACGAGGAGCAGGGCGATGAGAACGGTGGCGCGTTCGCGCCGCGCCAGGCTCTCAACCGCTGCGCCGGAGGTCACCGGACGATGCCGTCGCCCGTGAGATGCAGATTGGCCATATGGGCATGCTTGCCGGCCGTGCTGAGCGCGATCGGCGCCGTCGCCTTCACGGTCCCCGACGCAAACTGGGCTTCGACGAATTCGAAGCTGTCGGCCAGCGAGACTTTGGCACGATGCGCAGCGCCGGTGACCGGATTGCGGATTGGCTCGACCGCGGCATCGACCACGCCGTTGACACGGAATCTCCCCGTTGCCTTCGCCACATCGGCCCCGAATTCGATCGTCTCGAATTTGGGTTCGTGGACGGTATCGATCATCGAGGAAAACACCTGGAAGAAAGTGGCCCCAGGCTTGGTGTGCTGGCCCGACATGATCTGCAGGAGAGCCTCGCGCTGCGGAGGGGTTGCACGAATGTCGACGATCGGCTGGATCTCGCCGCGGCCTTCATGGATCGGGCCGGGCCAGGCGGCGACCGCCGCCCATCTGAGGCCGTCGAGCCGGACGTCGCCAAAGTAACCTTCATCGATCTGCATGGCGACAGCGGCGCGGCAATCGCCATTGGTCGGGAGCGCGTTAAACTGGCACGGGCAACCATAGGAGCAGTTGCAGGTTGCGATTTCCGGCCCGCGAATCATCCACTGGATGTCCGTCATGATCATCTCCTCCGAGTGACCCCAGAACGAGGGTAGCCTAACACATCGCCGCGCCACGCGAAATTGCCCCTCGTTTTCGCTTTGGACAGCCCGGCCCGCTGGTGTAGACACTGGCAAACGGCCCCGGCGGATAAACCCGCTTCGGGGCCGTTGCCGTGACTTAAGGAGAGTTTGATGGCGAATGTCGCAGTCGTCGGAGCGCAATGGGGCGACGAGGGCAAGGGTAAGATCGTCGACTGGCTGTCGGAACGCGCCGATATCGTGGTGCGCTTCCAGGGTGGCCACAATGCCGGCCACACGCTGGTCATCGACGGCGTGACCTACAAATTGTCGCTTCTGCCGTCAGGCATCGTCAGGCCAGGCAAATTGTCGATCATCGGCAATGGCGTGGTGATCGATCCGTGGGCGCTGGCCGCGGAAATCGACAAGCTCACCGCACAGGGCGTCGCGGTGACCCGCGACAATCTCAGGATCGCCGGCAACGCCACCCTTATTCTCCCACTTCATCGCGATCTCGATCAATTGCGCGAAAGCGCCGCCGGCACGGCCAAGATCGGCACGACCGGGCGCGGTATTGGGCCCGCCTATGAGGACAAGGTCGGCCGGCGCGCGATACGCGTAAACGATCTGGCGGATTTCCGCACCATCGGGCCCAAGGTCGAACGCCTGCTTGCGCATCACAACGCGCTCCGGCGCGGCTTGGGGCAGCCGGAGATCGATGCCAATCTGCTCATCGATCAATTGGCGGAAATCGCGCCGCGGGTACTCGCCTATTCCGATGCGGTGTGGAGTCTGCTCGACGAGGCGCGGCGCGACGGCAAGCGGATTCTCTTCGAAGGCGCGCAAGGCATCCTCCTCGACATCGATCATGGTACCTATCCCTATGTGACATCGTCCAACACGGTGGCCGGGCAGGCGGCTTCTGGCTCAGGCCTCGGACCATCGGCGATCGGCTATGTGCTGGGTATCGCCAAGGCCTATACGACGCGGGTCGGCTCCGGGCCGTTTCCGACCGAGCAGGACAATGAGATCGGCGAGACGATCGGCGCGCGCGGCCGCGAGTTCGGAACCGTGACAGGCCGCAAGCGGCGCTGCGGTTGGTTCGATTCGGTATTGGTGCGGCAGGCCATCAAGACCAGCGGCATCCACGGCATTGCACTGACCAAGCTCGACGTGCTCGATGGGCTTGAGGAAATCAAGGTCGCGGTCGGCTATCGGCTCGACGGCAAGGAAATCGGACGCCTCCCGGCAGCCGAGGAAGCGCAAGCGCGGATCGAGCCCATCTATGAGTCATTCGAAGGCTGGCAGGAGTCGACCGCCGGGGCGCGGTCCTGGGCGGACTTGCCGGCGCAGGCGATCAAGTATGTGAAGTATCTCGAAGAGCTGATCGAATGCCCGGTGGCGCTGCTTTCGACTTCACCCGAGCGCGACGACACAATCCTGATGACCGATCCTTTTGCCGATTGAGATCGTTCAGTTGAGCGTGAGTACGACGCGATGGCCGGGCCGCGGATCGCCCGCGCGCGGCGTTTCACGCACAACCGACGCATTGAGGCCGATCGCCAGCGCATTGACGACTTCGCTACCCAATCCGCCTGCCCCGTCGGGGGACTCGACGAAGCCGATGCCGTCGTCCTCGACGCTGAGCGCCGCTGGGCTGCCGTCCTTGGCGGGTGATAGTCGCACGCGAATGGTTCCCGGCATGCCGGTGGGAAGCGCGTATTTCATCGCATTATTGACGAGTTCGCCGACGATCACACCGATCGAGACGGCGTCCTGACTTTTGACGATGAAGGGCTCGGCTTCGAGTTCGAGCTTAATGGGAGAATCAGCGAGGCTCGCGGCGCGAATGTCGTCGAGCAGTCCGGTCAGCAATTGCGAGGCGTCCGCCGTGTCTTCGGCGCTGTTATCGCTCAGGCGCAAGCGGCGCTGGGCGAGAGCGACGGCCTGAACGCGCGCCTGCGCCGAGCGCAGCGCTTCCTGGGCGCGGGGATCGCGGGTTTTCCGGGCCTGCAGGCTGAGGAACGAGGAGACAAGCTGAAGGCTGTTGCCGACACGGTGATTCATGTCGCGCAGGAGCGCCTTGACCTGATCGCGTTCGCGCAACAACTCGGCGCGGGCTTCTTCCAGATTGGCGGTGCGTTCCGCCACCATCGATTCGAGTTCGATCTTGCGCATGGCAAGCGTCTGCGTGTCGCGCTTGAGGAGCGCCAATTGCCGGCGCATCAAGAGGAGCCCGGCCGCCGCAAGTGCCGCGGAGAGCAGGATGGCGGCGATGGCGCCGCGCATCAGCCATTGCCGCATATCGCGGGATTTTTCGCGCGCGGCGTCCAGTTTGGCCGTCTGTTCGTCGCGCAACAGACCGATACGGTCGCGGATCGCATCCATGGCCTGGCGCCCGATATCGCGATTGACGATGACCATGGCTTCGCCGGTTTGGCCTTGCTCCTGCAATTCGACGATCTGCTTCAGTTCACTCAGTTTGGCGTCGATGAGCTTTTCGAGTTCGACGATCGAGGCCTGCTCCGCGGCCTGTTGCGGGGTGAGTTCGCGCAGAGTCTGGAGGCGCGCCGGCAGGCGTTCCAGCGCTGCCTCATAGGGCGCGAGATAGGCCTTGTCATTGGTGAGCAGGTAGCCGCGCTGACCGGTCTCGGCGTCCTGGAGCGCGCTCATGATCTGGAAGCCGGCTTCGCGCCAGTCGAGCAATTGCCGGCTCGACAGTGCGGTCCGGTCGATGCTGAGGGTCAGCCAGGCGATCAGGGCGGCGACGACGGCAAGGACGAGGAGGCCGGCGACCATGAGCCCATAGGCGAGCCTGTGGCCCCAGCCGTGCTCCGACATGGCGCGTACGACCGATGCCATCGGTTGTGCCGCATTGTTCACCGAATGATCCCTCTCGCCGGCCACTATACAGCCCACTCAGATGGTTACCATCCTCGATTTCGCAAGGGTTGCATACATTTAGAGGCGATGGAGGCGCGCGGCTGCCGAGCTTCAGAAATCGCGGCTCTGGACGAAGAAACCGTAGAGGCTCGTCAACAGGGTGATCGCAAAAAAGGTCAGGAACCAGTTGAGGACGAGCTGCAGGATGAAGCCCAGCACGATGCCAAGGAAAGCCCCGCTCAAGTTCAAGCTGGTGATCAGTGCCGCGGCAATCAGCGCCAGAGATATCGTGACCAGGAATATCGCGGCGATGCGGAACGAGTTTCCCGCCGAGGCGCGCCAGGCATCGGTGAAGCGGAAATCGACGACGCCCAAAGCGATGGAGGGCAGCTTGATGCCGAGCCGCAGGAAGCCGATCGACACGACGATCAGAACGCCGATGAAACTCGCCAATGCCGCAAGCTGCGGCGCCATCAGCGAGGCTATGACGATGAAGGGAAGCGAGAGCATGATCGAGGGAACGATCAGCGCCAGCATGATGAGCAGCGTATTGCCGAAATAGCGCCAGACCTTCGCGTCGAGGCGGAATGTGTCGAACATGCCCGGCACTTCGTCGAGCAGGATGTAGCGATGCCAGTATACCGCGAAGGAGGAGTTGACGAGGAGCACCAGGAGCAGCGTGCCCAGCTCGACGAGGTAGAATCCCATACCCGGCAATTCCGGATTGGCGGGGTCGCCGGTTGACGGCGCCTGGCTGCCGAATGCCAGGACAAGTGCCACGATGATGTACCAGATCCAGCTCATGCGCAGCGCCACCATGCGGTTCAGCCAAACCGACTGAAAGGCATGATGGAGCGTGGCGAAAACAGGCAATTGACGCATGGCGAATCTTGATCCGGCAAGTCGGTCCTGGGGCCGACTTGAAGCGGTGCGGGGCCGCAAATGCAACCTTATTCTGTCAGAGTCGGTTGGCGTTGATCTCGATGGCCGCGACCAGCCCGTTGATCGTCGAATAGGGCATCACCGGCTTCGGCGGCGGGTCGATCGAAGGCCAGGCTTCGCGCAACCGCAGATAAGCGTCTTCGATGTTGGTGGCGATCTTGACGTCCTGCTTGCGCAATGTCGGAAGCGAACGTGCCAGCAGCCAACGTGCTTCCATCAGGAAGCCGTAACCGTTCTGGAACTCGTGGAGATGGGTCAGATGAACGCCCTGCCAGGCGGCCTGGTATTGCTGGGCTGCTTCCTTGAAGAGCAAGAGGGCGAGCGACAGGTTGAAGGCAACCGATTGCCGGCGATGCTCGGGGATTGTGTCGTAGTCCTTCCAGATGTCCATTTCGGCCGGACGCATTGCGGCGAGCAGCCCAACCTGACCGTGCTTTTCATTGGCGGCTTCGTTTGCCGCGACTAGTTGCGGGCGCAGGGAGGGCAGTCCGCGGCGCGCCAGCTCGGGCTCGAGAGGCGGCAGGCTGACCTGAAGCGCGTGCGATGTATGCTCAGCCGCTTCCTTGAAGCGATTCTGCGAGGCCAGCACCTTGGCGGCGGCGAGCTGGCCGCGCAGCATATGCAGACGCAAAGCAAAGGCGAGATCGGGATCCAACGTCGCAAGTTCGTTGGCGTCGAGTTCCGGCGGCTCGGCATGCACCTGCAACTGCGCTTCCGGCCCATAGGCTGTGTGCTGCGCCTCAGCAACGCTCGGCAGAAGTGCAAAGTGCGAGACGCTCACCAGCGCGGCTGCGAGCATGACCCGCCGCGCCAGGGAACTCACAACAGCACCTGATCGGGCAGGTTGGCGCGTTTTGTCGTCCGCTTGCGCAAAGCCGGCCGCTTGGAAAGACTCTTGGTGAAGTCTTTCAGGATTATGCCCGCCACTTCCGTACTCGGAACCGGCCTGCTGAAGAGATAGCCCTGGGCCAACTGGCACCCGGCGCGCTCGAGGAAGCGCGCCTGCTCGGCAGTCTCGACGCCCTCGGCGGTCATTGGCACGCTGAGATAGCGGCCCAGTGCGATAATCGTTTTCAAAATTCCGGGGGCGCTCGGCGTCGCCTCGATGGCGCGAATGAACGACTGGTCGATCTTGATCTTCGAGAACGGGAACTGCCAGAGATAGCTGAGACTCGAATAGCCGGTGCCAAAGTCGTCGAGCGAAACGGCGATGCCCATGTCACGCAGAACGGTCAACTGCTCCTTGACCACCTCGACATTGCCGAGCAGCAAGCCCTCGGTGACTTCCAGTTCAAGCCGGTAGGCCGGGAAATTGCTCGCATCGAGCGCGCGGCGCAGCACGCTGATGAGCTGGCCGGAGTTGAACTGAAGCGGCGACAGATTGACGGAAACCGTCAGGTCCGGGGGCCAGAAGCTCGCCGTATGACAGGCCTCTTCGAGGCACCAGGCGCCGATCTTCTGGATGTCACCGGTCTTTTCGGCAACCGGGATGAAATCGGCCGGCGAGATCATGCCCTTTTCGGGATGATTGAGACGGATCAGCGCTTCGAAGCCCCGCAGTTTTTTCGACTTCAGCTCGATGATCGGCTGGTAATGCAGTTCGAAGTAGCCGCGCTCATAGGCTTCGGTGATGGTCTGTTCGAGGTCGCGCTGCTTCTGGGTCTGGCGTTCGGTTTCGGCGGCGAAGAAGCGATAGCAATTGCGGCCGGCCTCGATCGCTTCCTCGAGCGCGATGCTCGCCGCCGTCCACAGCCGCGATGCGTCAACGCCGTCATCGGGAATCAAGGCGACGCCGACGCTCACCGGAGAACTCAGCACATGGCCTTCCCATTCGACAGGCTTCGACAGAACCTCGACGAACTTCCGTGCCATATGGGCTGCATCGATCGTGTCGGCGACGCGCGGCAGGAATGCCGCGAACTGACCGCTATTGACGCGTGCCACTGTCGCCTGTCCGAACGGCTCCTCGATGATGCGGGCCGCCATTTCCTTGAGAAAGTTGTCGCCGGCGGTCGGCCCGTAATTGTCGGTCGCCAGCTTGAAGCCGTTGAGGTCGATCTGAAAGACGGCGGCGCGCGGCGCACCCTCGGTGCGTCCCGCCAGCAAGCCGCCCAGTCTTTCAAGCCAGGCGCCGCGATTTAGCAATCCCGTCGGCATGTCGAAGTGAGAAAGGTAGTTGAGCTGGCGTTCGGCGAGTTGCTTCTGGCGCGTGCGATACCAGAAGCCCAAGGCCGGCCCGGCGGCCAGAATGGCGCCGATGATGAGTGCCAAGCCCATCATGGAGGACATGAACAGGCGCTGGCGGCGGGTCTGGTCGACTTTGATCTCGAGCCAGCCGTCGAGATTGCCTTGCGTCCCGATCGGCAGAAGGGCGTCGGCAAAAATCTCCGGGCCGGTGGACGAGCCGCTTTCATTGACGAAGATGACGCGCTTGCGTTCGGCGCGTGCCGGAGCGAATTCGGGCCTCGCGGTGAATATGTTGTAGTCGAAGGTATGGGTGCGGCCGAGTTCTTCCGATTTGAGGATCAGGCGACCGTCGGGATCGTAGATCGCGAAGTCATAGACGCGGCCGACCTGGCGGGCCTGTTCGAAGAAAATCACCGAATCGGTCGAGGGAACCTCGCCTTGGGCGATTTCCGACAGATCCGGGACGTTCGAAACGATGTAATTCGCCCATTCTTCGGTCACCATCTCGGCGTCCGATTCAAGCAATTTGGTCGTTGCCCGGGTCACGAAGGCGATGCCCAGGGCTGCAATCAGGGCGCAGAACAGCGCTACGGCCGCAAAGGAACCGTATTTACTGCCCAGGATTGATTTAATGGACGTCCCCATTTCGCCCTTGATCTCAGCCAACCGCCGTTTCTATCTTCTGGCCGGCAAACCGCCGGTAAAAGGCCTGTCGAATCGTTCCAATAACTGTGTGGCATAGTTGACGAGGCGTTGTCTCAAACGCTGAAAAAACGCCTTTAATTGTCCATGAACCATACACTCCCGCGCGCATGGCTCGCGCACATCCTGATCTTTGCGGCCCTGCTGGCCTTCAGCCTTCCTGCGGCAGCCAGTTATCGCGACTATGCCAAGGGCCTGGTCGCCTCTCCGCCCGGAGGCGCCATCGTGCGCCAGGACCTCGAAGAATTGCTCGACGAGATGGCATCCGCCTACCGAAAAGGCCGGTCGCGCCTGCCGCTTGAGGCCAGCGACATGTTGCGCGAGGCCGCCCGCGCTCAGGCGATCGACAATATGCGGCGCGGCAAATCAAGCCATCGTTCGAACCGGGGCGAGGAATTCGGTACGCGCTTCTCCGCCTATGTCGATGATGCCGAGCTTTATCCGGCGCGCGGCGAGAACGCGGCAAGCGATCGGCGCGACGATGCGGCGAATGAAGCCAAGGCGCGGCGGCTGTTCAAATCGTGGCTCGACAGTTCCGGCCATCGCCGCAATCTCATGTCACGCGACTATGAGTTCGTTTCGACTGGCGTCATCCAGCGCGGCAATGAAATCTGGGCGGTGCAGATCTTCTGGTCGAAGCCGAAAGAGCCGGGATCGAAATCGATCTTCCAGATACAGTAAGCCCGCTTTAGTTCCCGCATAGTCTATGTTCTCCATGGGCGGGCTTGACCCGCCCATCCAGTCTGGATGGCCGGCTCGGTGGCCGGCCATAAGACACCATCTGCAGTCAGATGGAGAATGCAACCGATCAAAACGCGTAGTCGGGCCGTTTCTCGGGCGTCGTCTGCTGCGCAAAGAAGGAAGCGGCGGTCGGCTTTTGCGGCAAGTCCATCGCATAACCGACAGAGCGCACGGTGTTAGTGTTCTCGCCGCGAACAACCAGGCCCTCGAATTTGCTCGGCACCGGGTTGGGCGAGTAGGGCTGCGCATCCTCAGCCGTATAGACCGTGATGAAGAGGGTGCGCGGCTGCTGCGAATGATTGGGTGCGGAGCCGTGGAGCAGGCGAGTATGCATGAAGCAGCATGCGCCCGCGGGGCCCATGCAACGCAATGCCTTGCGCCGGCTTGCCTCGGCAATGTCTTCTCCAACCGCGGCCGTGAACTTGCCGTCATGCCATAGGCTGTGGATCGGGCCGCGATGCGTGCCGCCGACGACTTCGAGCGGACCGTTGTCGGCTGTTACTTCGTCGATGAAGAGCAGTGCGGTGACGATGTCGTCATTGGAGTGCGGCGTGAACGGAAAATCCTGATGCCACTTCACCTCGGTCTTGGCACCGGGAAGCTTCGAATTGATCTTGCAATGATGAAACTTCACATTGGGTCCGATCAAATCGGCGACCATGTCGGTCACTTTCGAATCCGCCATGCAATCGTAATAGGCTTGGGATACTTCAACTGGAGAATTCACGCGCCGCAGCGCCGGCTTTTCGGCATTGTGACCGGCCTCGACATCGAAGCGTGGGCGGCCGTCGATGATCTCGCCATAAGGCTTGGTGTTGCGCCGGCTCTCTTCGACCCAATTGTTGAAGTCGTCGCGCAAGGCGGCAAGCCGAGCGCCCTCGACGACATTCTCGACCATGAGATAGCCAGAAGGCGTCGATCTGTTCGCGGGACAAGGCAGGCATGGCGCAACCTCCGTGCTTTAAGGCTTAGCAGACACGGTTTTTGCCGGGCTGTCGAGATGACAGCCTCGGCCGCGCATGACAAAGTGACCCAATGGCAGCGATTCTTTCCGGTTCGGGACGCACCGTTCTTCGCTATATCGGCGGCCATTGGCCAGACGTGATCCAGGTCAGCGCGCTGCCATTTCTCGGGATCGCCGCAAGCCTTGCAATTCAGTTCACAGGCATGGGGCCGGCGAATGACCATGCCAAGTTTCTTGGCGTCGACTTGCCGGGTGCCGTCTTTGGGACATGGCTATGGGTCCGCCTAATCCGGCTTTATCTGACCGGGGAGAAACCGTGGGTTGGGCTCAGCAGGGCGGTGGTCAATGCAACCCTGATGACGGTGGTTTACTGGCTCGGCATCAGTGTCGTCATGGTCGTGGCGATTATCGCCGCCTGGATACCCGGCCAGATTGGGCTTGCCATTGCTTCCGGGATCGGCGGCCAAGGACTTTTCGAAACTACGAGTTTGATTATCTTGCTCGCACAGGTTGCCTTCGTGACTTGGATTGTCTGCCGGTTCGCGATCGGTATGCCGGCGGTTTCGCTGGGCGAGACGCCGCGCTTTTTCGCCGATCTCTGGGGCGCTTCGCGGGAAGTCGCCTGGAGCTATGCCTGGCGAATGATTCTCGCATTTGCTCTGGGTTTTGTCGCGTCGACACTCGCAGTGCTGCTTTATAAATTTATCACGCTTGGCGAAACGGGTCTGGGCCAGATTTCGGGCTCGGATTCGATAGTCGCAAGGTTTCGCGATCTCCTGCGCAACACCAAGGATTATCCGATCCTTCATCTGGTGATAGGCCAGCCATTCGGTATCTATATCGCGTTACTGGCAGCCGAGTGCTTCCGGCGGATTGAAGAATCGCGTGGCCGCGTTTTCACGCGGAACTTGAAGACACGGAGCGCCATATGACGGCAATTCTTTCGGGATCCAGCCGCACTGTGCTTGGCTATATTCGAACGCACTGGCTGGAACTGATCCAGGTCAGTATGGCGCCGTTTATCGCGATAATCGTTATTCTCGCGGCCGAGTTCTGGATGTTCGGCGAGTTTTTCTCGGCCATTTTGGCGATGGTTGAGAAAGGGCAGGGGAGTGATCCCTTCAACCCAGACGTCTGGAAGTTCTATCCGGACTTGATGAGGTATCATGCCTCGAGCTTGCTTCTCCAACTGGCGGTCGGTGTCGTCAGCACATGGCAGTTTGTGCGGATCACCCGGCTCTATCTGCGAAACGAAGTGGCATGGGTCGGGCTCAACCAGCCAGTGATCATCGCGACGTTGATGACGATGCTCTACGGGATCGGGATCGCGATGCTTTCATTTCTGGTTCTTATCGCCGGTGTTCTGGTCGGGGCTATCCCGTTTGCCCTGGTCGTGGCGGGGAGCAATGCTGATGCCGGCAGCATCCTGGTCATCGTCGGTCTTGTTATCGCGCTAATCGTGCTTTTCCTGTGGTTCGTCTGCCGTTTCGCAGTCGGTCTGCCGGCGGTCGCGATGGGCGAGACGCCGGATTTCTTCAAGGATCTGTGGGGAATCTCGAAGGGCGAGAGTTGGGGCTATCCGCTGAGACTGCTTGGAGCGATGGCGATCATGATGGTGGTCTTGCTCCCGATCTCGCTGATTTATGCCTTTTTCGTCCTTGGAAAGATGTGGATGGACCTGACGGCCGATGCCGATCTGAAGACGGTATCGCCCGAACTGCTGCGCGATCTCTTGGACAATATACTTTGGGGACAGATACTCTGGGGCGCGATCATGCAGCCGGCGGCCTGGTTTTTCGCGCTTCTGACGGTCGAGTGCTATCGCCGCTTCAAAGCAAAACGCAGCGGCGATGTTGTCGCCGCTGCGCCTGGACCAATCGCGATCTGATCTTGTCTAGAGTGTAGCTTCGCTGACGGTCCGCGGGAGAAGGGCCTTCTGAGCGGCATTCTTGACCGCCTTCTGCACCTTCTCGAAGGCTCTCACCTCGATCTGGCGAATGCGCTCGCGCGACACGCCGAATTCCTGGGACAGCTCCTCGAGCGTCGCCGGCTCGTCGCGCAATCTGCGCGCTTCGAAGACGCGTTTCTCGCGGTCGTTCAGCGTATTCATGGCGGCGCTCAGCATGCCGAGGCGCTGCTCGCTTTCCTCGCTCTTGGCGAGCGCGGTTTCCTGGTCGTCGGATTCATCGACGAGCCAGTCCATCCATTCGCCTTCCGAGTCGGCGCGAACCTGCGAGTTGAGCGAGGCATCGCCGGACAACCGCCGGTTCATGGAGATGACGTCTTCCTCCGGAACCGCGAGCCGCTTGGCGATCTCCTTGACCTGTTCGGGCTTGAGGTCGCCTTCTTCCAAGGCCTGGATCTGCCCCTTCACCTTGCGCAGGTTGAAGAACAATTTCTTCTGGCTGGCGGTGGTGCCCATCTTCACGAGCGACCACGAGCGCAGGATGAATTCCTGGATGGAAGCCTTGATCCACCACATGGCATAGGTTGCCAATCGGAAGCCCTTGTCGGGCTCGAAACGCTTGACCGCGTGCATGAGGCCGACATTGCCCTCGGAAATCACCTCCGAGATCGGCAAGCCGTAGCCGCGATAGCCCATGGCGAGCTTGGCAACGAGCCGCAAATGGCTGGTGATCAGCTTGTGCGCGGCTTCCTTGTCGCCATGCTCCTTCCAGGCTTTGGCAAGCATGTATTCTTCGCTCGGCTCCAGCATCGGAAACTGACGGATCTGCTGGAGGTAGCGCGAGAGGCCGGCTTCTCCCGAAGCGATTGCCGGCAAGCTCTTGACAGTCTGGGCCATCTTTAACCCCTTCTGGCGCCGATAGCTGCGCCTAGCATAAGTCGACTTACGCCTGTACGAACATAATTGTAACTTCGCCGATTTCAATTCCCGGTCACTCTGTCGTTATCCAATTGCGCTGACCTCCTATTGGTTCACGTCAAGTTTCAGTGTCCGGATCCCCCAGCGGCCGCTTTTGGCTTTTGCATCAAGGGGGTAAGCAGCACGATCGCGGCAAATAGCAGCGTCAGCAAAAAGAAGACGTCGCCGATCGCCATTACCGTCGCCTCACGCCGGACAATGTGGGCCATTTGGGCGATGGCAGCATTGGAAGCATCGGAACCCAAGGGGCTGAAGGCCTTAGTCATGGTGTTGAGCGTGTCGACGGCCACATCGCGTCCCCAGGAGACCTGCTCGCGCAGGCGCTGGAGATGCAGGTCCTTACGATCATTAAGAACCGTATTGATTAAGGCGAGGCCGACGGCGCCGCCGAGATTTCGCGTCAAATTGAAGAGGCCGGATGCGTTTTTGATCCGATTGGGCGCCAACGTGCCCAAGGCGGCATTGGTGATCGGCACCATGCAGAGCATCAGGCAGAAGCCGCGCAGGATCTGGGGGACGAGCAATTCGTTGAACGACCAGTCCTTGGTCACGAACGAAGCTTGCCAGGTGCCCACCGCGAAGCCTGCAAAACCCAGCGCCATCAGGATGCGCGGATCGAGCTTTGTCGAAAGCCGGCCAACGATCGGCGCGGCAAAGAACATGGTGATGCCGGTGACGAACATCGTCTCGCCGATCATCATCGAGGAATAGCCGCGGACCCGGCTGAGGAACACCGGATAGAGGTAGGTCAGGCCGTAAAGGCCGATGCCCATGACGAAGGAGAAGAACGCGCCGGTCGCAAAGTTGCGGTTCGAGAAGGCCGAGAGATCGACGATCGGCTGGCGCGCTGTGAAGGTGCGCCAGAAGAACAGGACCATGCCGGCGACAAAAGCGATCGCGGCATAGCGCACCGCCATGTCGTCGAACCAATCATTGGCGGGGCCTTCCTCCAGCACATATTCGGCCGTGCCGAGAAACACGGCCATTGCTGCGAGCCCCAGCCAGTCGAAGCCCTTAAACAAGGACCAGTCGGGTTCATCGAAATCGACGAGGAACCAGACGAGCGTCGCCACGATGATGCCGGGCACGACATTGACCAGGAACAGCCAATGCCAGGAGAAGATGTCGGTGAGATATCCGCCGATGGTCGGGCCGATGGTCGGTGCTAGCGTGGCGATGAGGCCGATGAGGGGCGTGATGATCGGGCGCTTGTCGGCCGGGAAGATCGTGAAGGAGGCGGCAAAGACGGTCGGGATCATCGCGCCGCCAATGAAGCCCTGGAAAGCGCGGAAGACGATCATCTCGTTAATCGAAGTCGCCTGCGCGCAAAGCAGGCTCGCCAGCGTGAAGCCCGACGCTGAGAGCGTGAACAGAACGCGCGTCGACATCATGCGCGAGAGCGTTCCCGACAGCGGGATCATGATCACTTCGGCGATGAGATAGCTCGTCTGGACCCACGATATTTCATCTACACTGGCCGAGAGGCCCGCCTGGATGTCGGCAAGCGATGCCGAGACGATCTGGATATCGAGGATCGCCATGAACATGCCGAAGACCATGGCGATGAACGCCACCAGCTTGCGGGTTTCGAAGCCCGAAGCGGTGTGCGGAGAGGTCGCGATGGTTGTCGTGGCAGCTGCCATGGCAGAGGCCTAGTTGAGCGCGGCGGTCGCGCTCTCCTTCGGTTCACGCGTGTCGATATCGACGACAACCGAGAGACCGGCGCGGAGCCGCGCGGCATCGTGGCTGTCGATCTTGATGCGGACCGGCACGCGCTGGGTGATCTTGGTGAAGTTGCCCGTCGCGTTCTCAGGCGGCAGCAGTGAAAATTCTGCGCCGGATGCCGGCGATATGCTGTCGACCGTGCCGGTGATCGTGGCGCCGTCCCAGGCATCGACGGAAATCTCCGCCTTCTGGCCGGGGTGAACGTCCGCCAATTGCGTTTCCTTGAGATTGGCTTCGACATAGGCGCTGGAAACCGGGACAAGCGCCATCAGGCGCTGACCGGTTTGCACGAACTGGCCAGGCTCGACGGCGCGATTGGCGATGATGCCGTCGAAGGGCGCCTTGATCTCGGTAAAGCCAAGGTCGCGCTCGGCGCGTGCCAATTCGGTGTTGAGCTGGGCGAGCGTGGCGCGGCCCTCCTGCGCCTCGGCCTGGATCACCTGATAGTTCGCCTCGGCGGCGGCAAGATCGGCCTTGGCCGATGTCACGGCTGCGGCGGCGCGATCGCTGTTAGCGCGCGCCTGGTCGACCGCCTGCGTGCTCGCAAAATCCTTCTTGGCGAGCGTCTTCTGACGCTCGAGGATCGAGGCGTAATTCTCGGCGTCGGCTTCGGCCATGGTGATCTTGGCGCGGGCCGAATCGATGTCGGCCTGCTGGGCCTCGGCCTGCCGGGCGATCCGATCGATGGTTGCCTCTTGAAGAGCGATGCGATCCTTGGCGGAGGAGACGGCCAGTTTGAAGTCGCCGTCGTCGATCCTGAGGATCGTTGTGCCGGCGGAAACAAGCGTGTTCTCGGCAACGGGGATATCGGCGACGTACCCTGAGACCTTGGCGCTCAAGGCCGACGTGTCGGCGCGGACATAGGCGTCGTCAGTCGAAACGATAAAGCGCCCGGTGGTGTACCAGCTCTCGCCATACCAGCCGCCGGCCGCCAGCAGCGCGACAAGCCCCGCGCCGAGCAGCACCTTCCGGACTACCGAGCGCCCCCGCCGGCGCACAGCGGCGGGAGCAGCCGGCGCCGGAGCAGGGGTCTCTGGCCGAACTGGAGGCTCGGCAAGCTTCAGCTGCGGACGCGGGTCCTGAGCCGGCGCGGCAGAAAGGTTGGATTGCTTGGCTTCGATGAGGGACATGCGGTGGTCATTCCCAAAAACAAGACTGAACCGTTCGGTTCGATCTTGATTTACGTCGGCAAGCGTATTAAGTCAAGACCGAACCGTTCGGTTCAATCTAAAAACACGATTGAGAATTGCGAAGCACGCATAGCGGGATTAGACCGGCTAAAGCCGATGGGAGACAGGGATGACGGCACTTCCCGTAGAGGTTGAGAGCAGCGCGGAGCACACCGCCAAGCGCAAGCAGATCATGGACGGCGCCCGGCGCGTGTTCATGGAGCACGGCT